>Ga0070677_10000117_pt1 | contig 26213 bp, 27 predicted proteins | sample KBSM63metaG_FD_64674 | JGI IMG/M metagenome (GOLD analysis project Ga0070677, IMG submission 64674) | Miscanthus rhizosphere microbial communities from Kellogg Biological Station, Michigan, USA - KBS M6-3 metaG | ecosystem: Host-associated > Plants > Roots > Rhizosphere > Soil ... | reverse complement strand
CGCCGCGATCGCGCCGGTCACCGCCACCAGCAGCAGCACCGCCAGCAAGGCGGCGCCGCGCTCGGCCTGGGGCAGCGGGCGCTTCACCGTCCGCTCCCGACCAGGAAGAGCTGGCGGACCTGCCCTTGCGCGTCGCTGTCGGTGACGAGCTCGACCGCGCGCGGCAATTCGCCGGGATCGGTCGGGTCCCAGGCTTCCAGCCAGCTTCCCTCCTCGTCGCGATAGCGCAGCCGGGCCTGGCGGACGCCGTCGAGCAAAGGCATCCTCACCGCCCGCGATTCGCCGTCCACCTGCCGGAAGGCGAGCCGCTCGAGCCGTCCCGCCACGAGCCGATATTCGACCCGCTGCACGGCGCTGTTCGGCGCCTCCGACTCCTCGTCGCCGCCGCGCCGGACCAGGGCCAGGAGCAAGGCCCGGCCGCCGTTCGAGCCGCGGAACGCGTCCTGCCGCCGGCCGTCGCGGTCGCGGCGCAGGCGCGGCGCCGCCTGGCCGAGATCGGCGTTGAGCAGGGCGCCCAGCCGCCGCACCTCGCCGAGCTCGCCGAGCAGCCGCTCCGAGGTCTCCTGGGTGCGGACGGTCACGCCGAGCAGGGTCACCGCCGCCGCGGTCAGCATGCCGAAGATCGCCAGCGCGATCAGCATCTCCACCAGCGTGAAGCCGTTGCGCTTCATATCGCGATTCGCCGGAAGATCGTCAGCGTCGCCCGCCCGGGCCCTTCGCTGTCGCCTTCGACGAGGATCTCGATCTGCTGGATCCGCGCCTCGGGGGAGCGGGCGACGTCGCGCGTCCAGCGCCAGCGCCGGCCGCCATTGACCGCCTCGCCGCCGGAGCGGCCGAAGGCGGGCGGCTCGGGGTCGGTCAGCGTCTCGACGGCGAGGTTGCGCGCCACGGTCAGCGCCATCGCCTGGCTCTCCAGCCGGGCGCTGTTCGCCGCCGTCGCCCCGCCAAGCCGAAGCAGGGCCAAGGCCGCCAGGCTGAAGATGGCGAGCGCCACCAGCATCTCGATCAAAGTGAAGCCGTTTTCGCGCGGAACGCCGACGAATGGCGTAAAGCCTTGCTCGGCGGGTCTAGCGGCGGACCGTGACATTGCCGTCGGCCCCGATCTGCACCGCGACCTGCCGCTCCCCGCGCCGCAGCGTGACGAAAGCGGGCTCGGCCAGGCCGGTGGCGTCGAAGCGGATGCCGCCGCCGGTGCCGCCGGTCAGCTCGGCGGCCGTCCCTTCCGCCCATTGGTGCGCCGGCTCGGCCCGCCATTCGCCGTCCAGCCGCCGCGCGACGGCGTAGCCGCCCGGCCCGATCCGAACCGCCGCGGGCCGCGCCTCGAGGATCGCGCCGTCCCGGGCCGCCTTCGCCCGCGCCGCAAAGCTCTCCGCCTCGCCGGCCAGGCTTCCGCCCGTCTCCGGCATGGTCAGCACGACCACGCTCGCCGCCAGCCCGACGATGACGATCACCACCATCAGCTCGACCAGAGTGAAGCCCGCATCCGCTCGCGACCTTACCCGCATCCGACCCCCTCGACCGCCGCGCGAGTCGCGGCTCGCCCGCTTTGGTGACATTTCGCACCGACACAAGCCAGCCCGGGCGTTAGCCGGGAGGACCTCAAATCCGCCATTGGGGGGATGACATGGCCAAGCCGCCAGGCGAGCGCACGCTGGATGCGCTGCCCGACACCGTCGACTTTCGCGACGAGATGTATGTTCCGGCGCTGATCGAGGTGCCCGGCGCGACCGACCTCGCCGCGTTCCGCAACATCGGCCTGCCGGTGCTCGATCAAGGCACCGAAGGCGCCTGCACCGGCTTCGCCTTGGCGACGGTCGCCAATTATCTGCTCACCCGCCGCGGCCGCCAGCCGCTCGCCGACGAATGCAGCGCCGCCATGCTCTACCTGATGGCCAAGCGCTACGACGAATGGCCGGGCGAGGATTATGACGGGTCGAGCGCCCGCGGCGCGATGAAGGGCTGGCACAAGCACGGCGTCTGCGCCCGCAAGCTCTGGCAGGACAGCCGGAAGGACCGGGAGTTCACCGACGCGCGCGCCGCCGATGCGCTGGGCCGGCCGCTCGGCGCCTATTTCCGGGTCAACCATCTGGACCTGGTGGCGATGCACGCGGCGATCTCGGAGGTCGGCATTCTTTCCGCGACGGCGAGCGTCCACGGCGGCTGGATGAACGTGATTCCGGGCGACACGGAGATCAAATATCAGCCCGGCATGGTCGGCGGCCATGCCTTCGCCATCGTCGGCTATGACCGCGAGGGCTTCTGGATCCAGAACAGCTGGGGCCCGCGCTGGGGCAGCGGCGGGCTCATCCGCCTGTCCTATGCCGACTGGCTCGAGAACGGCACCGACGTCTGGGTGGCGGCGCTGGGCGCGCCGGTCTCGGTGCATGAATTGTCGGCCACGGCGATGATGCGGTCCGGGGCGCCGCGCAGCTACGAGGCGCCGGTCTATTCGGTGCTTCGCTCCCATATCGTCACCGCCAAGAACGACGGCCTGCTGGACCCGAACGGGGAATATGGGCTGAGCCCCACCGGCCTCGCCGATCTCGTCGACCGGCAGATTCCCCAGCGCATGTCGGGCTGGGGCGGCAAGCGGCTGCTGCTCTACGCCCATGGCGGCCTGGTCCCTCAATCCACGGCCGTGCAGCATATCGCCAACATCCGGCAGCGGGCGCTCGACGCCGAAGTCTACCCGCTCTCGTTCATCTGGCGCTCGGACGCCTGGTCGACGATCCGCAACATCCTCCGCGACGCGTTCGGCAAGCGCCAGCAGGAGGGGTTTCTCGACAAGGCGAAGGATTTCATGCTCGACCGGGTCGACGACACGCTGGAGCCGCTCGCCCGGCTGCTCGGCGGCAAGGCGCTCTGGGACGAGATGAAGGAGAATGCCGCGCGCGCCACCACCAGGGCGGGCGGCGCGGCGCGGCTGGTCGCCGATCGCCTCGCGCCGCTGCTGGCCGCCGGGGCGATCGGGGAAGTCCATCTCGCCGCGCACAGCGCCGGCGCGATCTTCATGGCGCCGCTCGCCAAGCGCCTGGCCGAGGCCGGCGTGCCGGTCAGGAGCCTCTCCCTGTGGGCGCCGGCCTGCACGCTCGCGCTGTTCGAGGAGGTTTATCAGCCGCTGATCAAGTCCGGCGCGATCCGGGCGTTCGATCTCTACACGCTCGACGACAAGACCGAGCGCAACGACGATTGCGCCAACATCTACAACAAATCCCTGCTTTACCTGGTCAGCCACGCCCTGGAAGCCCGGCCGCGCATCCCGCTGTTCCAGGACGGCACCCGCCTGCTCGGACTCGAGCGCGACGTCGCGGCGAAGATTCCCGCCGCCTTCTGGCAGCCGCAGAGCCGCAACTGGTACGTCTCGCCGGCAAGCCCGCAGGCGGACGCCGTCCACCATGGCGATTTCGACGACGACGAGGTCAGCTTCCGCTCGGTCCTGGCCAGGATCACCGGCGAGGCGCCCGCATCGTCGGACGCGCCGACCCGGACCCCCGGCTCGGCCCGCGGCCTCGCCCGCTACCGCCGCCGGCTCGACACCGCGCTGCAGCTGGCGCGCTAGGGTCCGCAGCCTCGGCTGCCGGTTATCGAGTTGCTATTTCGGAGTCATCCCGGCGCAGGCCGGGACCCATGAACACCGACATATGCGGAGAGGCGGTCACGCCGGGCCTCTCTTCAGGCAGCTGGGTTCATGGGTTCCGGCCTTCGCCGGAATGACTCGCTTGGGTGATCGCCGCCCGGCGGGCGCGTTCCGCCCGCTGCCGGTAGAAGCGCTCGAGCAGCTCGCCGGCCATCGCGTCCGCCTCGGCCCCGTCCAGATCGACCATTTCGGGCGAGCGCGTCGCCGAGGCGCCGGCGGTATCGACGAGCAGGCTGGCGAGCCTGAGCCGGCGCTGGACCGGGCCGCGCGCGATCCGGATCGTCTGCGCCTTTTCATAGGGCACGATCCAAAGCTTGCGCCCGAGCAGGCCGCTGGACACGAACAGCGCCTCCTCGCCGAGCCGGTGGCCGTGCTTGCGCCAGCGCAGCAGCGCCAGCACCGCGCCCGCCAGCAGCACGCCGGCGCCGATCCCCGCCCGCGGCTCGAACGCGAAGGCGGCGATGCCGGCGAGCGCCATCAGCGCCAGCCACGGAAAAGCCTGCCGGAACAGGGCCCGCCGCGGGATGCCGTGCAGGTCGCGGCGCGGCGGCGGCTCGGGAAAGCCCGCTTCGGCGAGGATCGGCATGATCTCGTCCAGCCGCGCGAACGGCGCCGCGACCTGGACGCCGCCTTCCTTCTGGTCGGCGCCCAGGGTCTGGAAGGACAGCCGGTACCAGCCGAACCGTCGCGCCACCGGCCCGCTCTCGATCAGCGCCACCTGGGTGCGCCGGAGCGGGATCACCACTTCCGACAGCGTGAACAGGCCGCGCTTGCGCCTGAGCCCGGCCGGCGTCCGGGTCAGCCGAAAGCCGAAATCGCGGGCCACGGTGCGGGCCACGCCGGCGAGGATGCCGGCGAGCACGACGAGCAAGGCGACGCCGATCATCACCTGCAGGGTCGCCAGGCCCGCCACCGCCTCGGCCCGCTCGGCGTTGAACCAATCGTCCCATTCGACCAGGCCGAACTGGTCGAGCTGCTGCACCGCCGCCGAGATCGCGGCGAGGAAGATGAGCGAAAAGCCGAACAGGCCGGAGAGGAGCAGCCGCTTCAGGTCCATCGCGAACAGCACCGGCTCCGCCGCCGCCGCGATGCCCGTTTCGGCTGCGGCGGCGGCCGGACCGCGCCGGACCTGGTCGCGCAGCGCCTCGGCGTCGGCCAGCGCGATCACGTCGAGATTGCCCTCGTCCTTGGCGGCGCCGCCGGTCTCGATCTTGACCTTGGCGGTGCCGGTGAGGCGGGCGAGCAGCCTTTGCTCGATGGCGATGTCCTGCACCCGGTCGAACGGGATCACCCGGCGCTGGCGCTGGAAGATGCCCTTCTCGATGACGATCTCGCCCTCGCCGATCCGGTAGGTGAACCGCCACCAGGCGAGCAGCACGAAGGCCGCGCCGATGCCGAGCATGATCGCCGCGAACCACAGGAAGCCCGAAACGCCGCCGCCCCGGCCGGCGGCGGCGAGGCCGACGCCCGCGCCGAGCATCTGCGGGATCAGCTTGAGCCAGCGGACGATCAGGGTGGCCGGGTGGAGCCGCCGCGCCTCGCTCATGTGAGGTCCTGGCGGATCCTGGCCCGGATCCGGTCGCGCATCGCCTCGGCCAGCTCATGCTTGAGGCCGGGCAGCGGCACCGCCGCGCCGCGTGTGCCGGCGGTGTGCAGGATCAGGGTGGCGAGGCCGTAGCGGCGCTCGATCGGCCCCTGCGCGACGTCGATATGCTGGACCCGGCCGAACGGCACGATCGTCCGCACCCGCACCAGCAGGCCGCGCTTGATCGCCAGCTCCTCCTCGCCCTCGGCATAGCCCCAGGCCCGGTAGCGGCGCCGCGGCAGCAGCAGGATCGCCGCGAGCGCGAGCAGCAGCATCGCGCCGGGCAGCGCATAGTGCGGCACCGCCGTTTCGCGCAGCGGCAGGTCCGCGGCGAAGGCCGCCGCGACCAGCACCGCCGCGGCCAAGGCGGTCCGGATCCGAAGCACCTTGACCTGGTCCGGATGGAGCGGCGTGGTCGGCGCCGCCGCTGGGAGCGTTTCGTCCCCGTTTTCGTTCGGCTGCACGCCCCCTCCCCATGTTTCCGTATTGCATGGTGGTGACATTCCTTGGCGAAGAGGGGAAGAGGGCAGAGTGATGGAGACCGGGAAATGAAGTCGCGTCCGTTCGTCCGCGCCCTGTGGATCGGCGCCGGCCTGGCCTTGGTCTTCCTCTTGCTGTTCCTCTGGCTCCGTCCGTCCGGCCGGCCCGAGGTCGAGGCGCTGCCGAAGAATTTCGACACCGGCCAGTTCACCGCCGGCCGGCCCCGCCTCGACGCGCCCTACGTCGCCACCGATTTCGAGGTCGTCGACGCCATGCTCGGCCTCGCCCAGGTCCGGCCGGGCGATTATGTCGTCGATCTGGGCTCGGGCGACGGCCGCATCCTGATCGCGGCCGCGCGCAGCTTCGGCGCCCGCGGCCTCGGCGTCGACATCGATCCGGCGCGGGTCCGCGAAGCCACGGCGAACGCCCGCGCCGCCGGGGTCGCCGGGCGCATCGCCTTCCGCCGCGAGGATCTGTTCGAGACGCCGCTCGCCGAGGCCGATGTGCTCACCCTCTACCTCGCCGCCGAGGTCAATTTGCGCCTGCGCCCGCGCATCCTCGCCCAGATGCGGCCCGGCACCCGGGTGGTCAGCCACGAATTCGACATGGCGGAATGGCGTCCGGATCGAAGGCTGCGCGCCGGCACCGCCAACGTCTATCTGTGGACGGTCCCCGCCCGGATCGAGGGCCGCTGGACGCTGACTGACGGCGCCCGCACCGCCACGCTGGCGCTCGACCAGCAATTCCAGGCCTTCATCGGCACCGCGACCGCGAACGGGCGCGCCGTGCGGATCGAACAGGGCAGCATCGCCGGCCGGAACATCCGCTTCCTCACCGATATCGGCGGCGGCCGCCGGGTCTTCGAAGGCCGCATCGACGGCGACGCCATCGCCCCCGCCGGCCCCGGCGCCGGCTGGCGCATGACCCGCCTGCCCTGATGCCGTTCGTCCTCATCGCTTTGGTCCTCGCCTGGGCGGTGATGCTGCTGTTCGGCGGCATGGAGTTCGACCGCGGCCTGCTCGTCTTTTTCTACGCCGGCGGCCGGCCGGTGCCGGCCGGCCTGGCCCGCATCGTCACCGAGCTCGGCGGCTTCGGCGTCCTCCTCCCCGCCACCGCGTTCGGCCTCGCTTTCCTGCTCGTCCGCCGCGACTGGCGCGCCGCCTTGCTGCTGCCCGCCATCACTCTCTCCGGGCGGCTGCTCGTCGAGCTGCAGAAGGACTGGGCCGGCCGGCTGCGACCGGAAGACCAGCAGCACCTGGTCGCCACCCAGTCCTACGCCTTCCCGTCCGGCCACGCCGCCAACGCCACCATGGTCTGGCTCTGCCTCGCCTTGCTGCTGCCGCGCGGGCCCCGCGCCCGCCCGCTCGCGGTCTGGGCCGCGGTCTGGCTGGCGCTCGCGGTCGGGCTCAGCCGAGTGATGCTCGGCGTCCACTGGCCGAGCGACGTCATCGCCGGCTGGGCGTTCGGTCTCTTCTGGGCGCTGCTGCTGCTCCGCCTGTCGGGCCATCCGCTCGCCGAGGGAACGCTCGCCCCCGCTCCGTCATTTTCTCCCGAAAGGAGAAGAGTGATGGACAAGACCCGCCCCGACGACAGCGCCCTGATCGACGAAGCCGAAGCCGGCCCCGGCCAGAGCGGCGTCTCCGGCGGCAACCTCCAGCGCGAGATCGCCGCTCGCGCCGAGCAGGAGCACGAGCTCGGCGATGCCGGCGGCGAAGGCGATTCGGTCACCCGCGTCCACGGCTCCGACAAGCCGCGCGACGGCGACAAGCCCAATCTGCCGAATAGGTAAAACCGTCATCCCGGCGAAGGCCGGGATCTCGTCGGGACGCGCCGTGTCCTTATCGGCCCGAGACCCCGGCCTTCGCCGGGGCGACGGGATCGCTCACCCCTTCCTGAACACCAGCGACAGGTTGTTGGCCGGCATCGGCGTGATGACCTCGAGGCCGAGGCCATTCCGTTCCGCCTCGGCCGCGACCTCGTCCAACTCGCGCACGCCCCATTCCGGATCGCGCGCGCGCAGCGATTGGTCGAACGCCGCGTTGCTCGGCGCCGTCTCCACCCCCGCCTGCCGATAGGCGCCGTAAAGATAGAGCGGCCCCCCCGCCGCGAGCAGCCGCCCCGCGCCGCGCATCAGCCCGGCGGTCGCCGCCCAGGGGCTGATATGGACCATGTTGATGCACAGGATCGCGTCGGCCTCGGCCACCGGCCACTCCGCCGCCCGAGCGTCGAGCGGCACCGGCGGCAGCAGGTTGAACAGGCCGGCCTCCGCCCGCCACGCCTCGATCGAGCGCAACGCCGCCGGCTCCGGATCGCTCGGCTGCCAAAGCAGCTTCGGGAACGCACGCGCGAAATGCAGCACATGCTCGCCGCTTCCGCTCGCCACCTCCAGCACCAGCCCGCGCGCGGGCAGCACGTCCCGAAGCACGTCGGCGATGGGCTTCGCATTGCGCGCGACATGCGGTGCCGAGCGGCGATCGTCGGTCATTGAAGCCTCATCGAGCCATATTGTTCTTGCCAGGCTAGTTCGCGCGGCAGGGCCCGACAAGCCGGCCGCCCCCGCCTTGGAACGACAAAATAGCCAATAGTCTTCGCGGCTTCGTTGTGCCACCCATGCGGGCGGGGGGAATCGACATGAAGAAATTGTCCGCATTGCTGGCGCTTGCCGTCATGCTGATCCTGGCGCCGGCGCTGGCCGCGCAGACGCCGCCGCCCGGCCAGCCCGACGCCAAGGCGGTCGCGGCGCAGGTCCGGCGTATTTCGGAGCAGCTTCATCCGGTCCATGGCGACGTGCGCGTGGCCGGCGCCAATGCCATGCTGCATCTCGGCCAGGATTATTATTTTCTGCCGGCGAACGAGGCGCGGATCGTGCTCGACGCCTGGGGCAATCCGATGGAGACCACCCAGGACGTGCTCGGCATGGTGTTCCCGGCCGGCAAGACCTTCACCGACGACACCTGGGCTGCGGTCGTCACCTATCAGGACAGCGGCTACGTCGCCGACGACGATGCGGAGTCGGCCGATTACGGCGCTCTGATGACCCAGATGCAAGGCGAGGAAGGCGCGGTGAACGCGGAGCGCGCCCGGCTCGGCTTGCCCGCGCAGCATCTGGTCGGCTGGGCGCAGCCGCCCGCCTATGACCGGCAGAGCCACAGCGTCGTCTGGGCCCGCAACGTCCGCTTCTCCGATGCCAGTGAGAATACGCTGAATTACGACGTCCGCCTCCTGGGGCGCCGCGGCGTGCTTAGCCTCAACCTCGTCACCGTCATGTCGAAGCTCGCCGAGACCCGTGCGGCCGCGGCCCGCTTCGCCCGCTCGGTCGAGTTCACGCCCGGCGAGCGCTACGCCGATTTCCAGCCCGGCCGCGACCGGGTCGCCGAATATGGCGTGGCCGGCCTGGTCGCCGCCGGCATCGGCGCCACCATCGCCAAGAAAGCGGGCGTGCTGGCGCTGATCCTCGCCTTCGGCAAGAAGATCATCATCTTCCTGATCGCCGGCATCGCCCTGGCGTGGCGCTGGATCCGCCGCCTGTTCGGCGCCAAGGACGAAGAGGAGGAGGCAGCCTATTATGAGGAGCCGCTGCCCGCCGACCCGGCCATGGCCGCTCAGGTCGAGCCGGTCGAGGCCGAGCCCGGTCCGCCCGTGACCGACGCGCCGGCGCCGGAACGGTAGCTACTCGGCGGCTTCGGCCTGCTCGGGCGGCTTGTAGACCAGCACCGGCTTCCGCGCCGCCAGCGTCTCGTCGAGCCGCCGGCGCGGGGCGTGGACCGGAGCGGCCTTCAGCGTCTCGTCGCCCGCTTTGGCGCGTGTCGCGACGCTTCGGAAGGCGCCGATGAACTGGTCGAGCGCCGCCTTGCTCTCGGTCTCGGTCGGCTCGACCAGCATCGCCCCGTGCACGACCAGGGGAAAATACATGGTCATCGGGTGATAGCCTTCGTCGATCAACGCCTTGGCGAGATCGAGCGTGGAGAGGCCGCCGCCGAAGCCTTTGTCGCTGAACAGCGCCTCGTGCATGCACGGCCCCGAAGCGCCGAACGGCGCGTCGAGCAGGTCCTCCATGCTCCGAAGCACGTAATTGGCGTTGAGCACCGCGTCCTCGGCCACTTGCCTCAGCCCGTCGGCGCCGTGGCTCATCATGTAGGAAAGCGCGCGGGTGAACATCCCCATCTGGCCGTGGAAGGCGACCATCCGGCCGAAGCTGCCGCCATGATGCTCGCCGGCTGTTTCCTCCTCGACAAGGATGTAGCCGTCCGCGCTTTTCTCGACGAACGGCAACGGCGCGAACGGGCTCAGCGCTTCCGAGAACACCACCGGCCCCGAGCCCGGCCCGCCACCGCCATGGGGGGTCGAGAAGGTCTTGTGCAGATTGATGTGCATCGCGTCGATGCCGAGGTCGCCCGGCCGCACCCGGCCGACGATCGCGTTGAAATTGGCGCCGTCGCAATAGACCAGCCCGCCCGCCTCGTGCACGGCGCGCGAAATCTCGATCATCTCCGGCTCGAACAGGCCGCAAGTGTTCGGGTTGGTGATCATCACCCCGGCGACGTCGGGGCCGAGCCGGGCCTTCAGCGCTTCGAGGTCGACGCGCCCGGCCGCCGTGGCCGGGATGTTCTCGACCCGGTAGCCGGCGAAGGCCGCGGTCGCCGGATTGGTGCCGTGCGCGCTTTCGGGAACGAGGATCACTTCGCGGGCGTCGCCCCGCGCCTCCAGCGCCGAGCGGATCGCGAGCAGGCCGCAAAGCTCGCCATGCGCGCCCGCCTTGGGGCTCATCGCCACGCTGTGCATGCCGGTGAGCCGGACCAGCCAGCCGGCGAGCGTCTCGATCAGTTCGAGCGCGCCCTGCACCGTGTCGATCGGCTGCAGCGGATGCACGTCGGCGAAGCCCGGCATCCGCGCCACCTTCTCGTTGAGCCGGGGATTGTGCTTCATCGTGCACGAGCCCAGCGGGAACAGGCCGAGGTCGATCGCATAATTCTGCCGGCTGAGCCGGGTATAGTGGCGGACCATCTCCGGCTCGGAAAGGCCGGCGAGGCCGATCTCGCGATTGCGTTCCAATCCGCCCAGGCGCGTTTCGCTTCCTGCTTGCCGGGCTTCGAAATCGACGCCGGTCGTTGCCGTATCCCCGATCTCGAACAGCAAGGGCTGTTCCAGCATCAGCGCCCGATTGCCGGTGAAGGTGCCCGTCTGGGCCTCGCCAGCTTGCGGAGCGGTCGGCTTCCAGCCGCCTTGGTTGATGCTCATCGCGAAATCTCCAAACTCTTTGACCGCACAGCCCCAAAAGCCCTCTCCCTGGGGGAGAGGGTTGGGTGAGGGGTTGGTGAGTCTCCGGATAGGCCGAAACCCCTCACCCCATCCCTCTCCCCTTGGGAGAGGGAGCTCGACCATGCGCGCGCGATCACTGAAGCGCTCCTTCAAGCGCTTGCGCCAGCGCTTCCACATCATCGTCCGTGACCGTCTCGGTGACCGCCAGCACCAGCCCGTTCTCCAGCGTCGCTTCGCCCGGATAGAGCCGGCCCAGCGACACCCCGCCGAGCACGCCTTGTTCCGCCAGCGCCCGCACCACCGGCCGCGCCTCGACCGGCAGCCGCAGGGTGAATTCGTTGAAGAAGCCGTCGTTGACCAGCTCCACTCCCGGCAGCCGCGCCAGCCGCTCCGCCGCCGCCAGCGCCTTTTCGTGGTTGATCGCCGCCAGCCGCCTCAGCCCCGTCTCGCCGAGCAGGGTCATGTGCATCGTCCAGGCCAAAGCGCAGAGCACCGAGGAGGTGCAGATGTTGGAGGTCGCCTTCTCGCGGCGGATATGCTGCTCGCGGGTGGAAAGCGTGAGCACGAAGCCGCGCTTGCCCTCGGCGTCGACGGTCATGCCGGTGAGCCGCCCGGGCATCTGCCGGACGAACTTCTCCTGGCAGGCGAACAGGCCGACATAGGGCCCGCCGAACTGCAGGCCGACGCCGATCGACTGGCCCTCGCCGACGACGATGTCGGCGCCCATCTCGCCCGGGCTCTTGAGCAGGCCCAGCGCGACCGGCTCGGTGACCACGGCGATCAGCAGCGCGCCCTGCTCGTGCGCCCGCGCCGCCAGCTCGGACATGTCGGCGATGCGGCCGAGGATATCGGGATATTGGACGACGACGCAGCTCGTCTCGCCGTCGATCCTGTCGAGCAATTCGCCCGCGTCGGTCGCGCTCGTCAGAGCGGGGATCTGCACGTTCAAATCGTCGCCCGTGAACTTCGCCATCGTCCTGGCGACCGAGATGTAATGGGGGTGCAGGCCCGACGAGAGCAGCGCCTTGCCGCGCCGCGTGATCCGCCGCGCCATCGCGATCGCCTCCCAGCAGGCGGTCGAGCCGTCGTACATCGAGGCGTTGGCGACGTCGCAGCCGAAGAGCCGCGCGACCTGGGTCTGGAACTCGAACAGGGCCTGCAGCGTGCCCTGGGCGATCTCGGGCTGGTAGGGCGTGTAGCTGGTCAGGAACTCGCCGCGCTGGATCAGATGGTCGACGCTGGCCGGGACGTGGTGCCGATAGGCGCCGCAGCCGAGGAAGAAGGGCACCTCGCCGGCGACCATGTTCCTGCGCGCCATGACGCCGAGCCGGCGCTCGACCTCGAGCTCCGACAGGTGGTCGGTCAGGCCCTCGATCTTGCCGTCGAGCCGCGCCGCTTCGGGCACGTCGACGAACAGATCGTCGATCGAGGCGGCGCCCACGGCACCGAGCATGTCGCGCCGGTCGGCGTCCGACAAAGGCAGATAACGCATTCGCTCTCCTTTGGGGACTGGGGACTCGGGACTGGGGACTGGGAAAAGAATTCAGCTCTTCCCCAGTCCCCAGTCCCCAATCCCGAGTCCCCCTTTCCCTACCCCAGGCTTCCGCATCGAGAAGCGGAGCCGCACATAATCGGCGCACCAGCTGCCGTCGGGCTGGCGAAGCGCGCCGGCGAGGCGCGCCTCCACCGCCCGGGCGATCTCGTCGCGCTCCCATTCCGGCACCATCGCCAGGTCCATCAGCCCGGCCCGGAAGGTCCGCACCCAGTCGGCGATCCCGCCCGGCAGCGGCGTCGGCCGCTCGATCAGCTCGGCCCGGACCTCGCTGAAGCCGGCGACGCAATAGAGCCGCGAAAATTCCTCGGCGCTCGCATACCAGGCCGGGTCCTTGGCCGGCATCTGGTAGCCGCGCCCGGTCAGCTCGTCGCGAAGCGCCTGCCGCAGCCGGGCGAGATTGCCCTCGCCGCCCATCTCGCCGACGAAGCGCCCGCCCTCCTTCAATGCCGCGAAGATGCCGCTCGCCACCGCGTCCGGATCGAGCATCCAGTGCAAGGCCGCATTGGAGAACACCGCGTCGAACTGCCCGAACCGCGCCAGGTCCATCCCCTCCGCATCCGCAACGAACGCGTCGATGCCGCGCGCCCGGGCCGCCTCGACCATCTCGGGCGAGCTGTCGAGGCCGATCACGTTGGCGCCCGCCTCGGCGATCTTGGCGGTCAGCGCGCCGTCGCCGCAGCCGACGTCGAGGATCAGCTCGCCCGGCTGCGGGTGGAGCATCTCCAGCGCCGCATTGCCGAGCTCCGGCACGAAGGCCGCGTGGCGGGCATAATCGGCGGCGGACCAGCGGCTGGCAATGTTCACCATGATGACGGCTCCTTGCATTCGGCTTTGCCGAAGCAACGACAAGGCCGGAACGAGGCTCCGTCCTTTCCGCCCGACTTGATCTGGGTGAGCGCGATTCTCACTGCTCGGCGCAATAGCTCTGATATTGCTCGGCATTCATCAGCTCGCCGAGCTCGGACGTGTCGCTCAGCGTCAGCTTGAAGAACCAGCCCTCCCCTTCCGGGTCGGTGTTGACCAGCGACGGCTCGTCGACCACCGCCTGATTGCCCTCGGTCACGGTGCCGCTGACCGGCGCATAGACGTCCGACGCCGCCTTCACCGATTCGACCACGGCCGCCTCGCCGCCCTTGCTCAGCGCGCGGCCCGCCTCGGGGACCTCGACGAACACGACGTCGCCCAGCTGCCCCTGCGCGAAATCGGTGATGCCGACGGTGCCGGTGTCGCCTTCGACGCGAACATATTCGTGTTCCTTCGTATAATAGACGCTCATCAGGCGGCTCCCTTGCGCTTGTAGCGATGCGGAACGAACGGCATCGGGGTCACGGTTCCGGTGAAGATCTTGCCGCGCGACGCCAGCGAGACCCTGCTGCCCGGCTCGGCGGCGGCGGCCGGCACATAGGCCATGGCGATCGGCGCCTCGAGGCTCGGCGAGAAGCCGCCCGACGTCACCTTGCCGACCTCATTGCCCTCGCCGTCGACCACCATCGCGCCTTCGCGGACCGGCTGGCGGCCCTCGATGGTCAGGCCGACGCGCTTGCGGACCGGGCCGTCCTCCAATTCCTTGGCGATCCGGTGCCAGCCCGGAAAGCCGCCCTCGGCGCGGCGGCGCTTGGAGAGCGCGAAGACCAGGTCGGCCTCGACCGGAGTGGTCATCTGGTCGAGGTCGTGGCCGTAGAGCGGCAGGCCCGCCTCGAGCCGAAGCGAATCGCGGGCGCCGAGGCCGATCGGCCTCACCTCGGGCTCGGCGGCGAGCAACTCGGCGATCCGCTCGACCGCATTGGCCGGCACCGAAATCTCGTAGCCGTCCTCGCCGGTATAGCCCGAGCGGCTGATCCAGGCGGTCACTCCGTCGATCGTGAAGCTGTCGGCGGTCATGAAGGTCAGCGCTTCGACGCCGGGCACGAGCCGCGACAGCGCGTCGACCGCCTTCGGCCCCTGCAGCGCGAGCAAAGCCTGCTCCTTCATATGGTCGAGGAAGGCGCCGGCCGGCAGCCGCGCCTGCAAATGGGCGATGTCGCCTTCCTTGGTGGCGCCGTTGACGACCAGATAGAAATGATCGCCGCGGCGGGTGACCATCAGATCGTCGACGATCCCGCCTTCCTCGTTCAGCAGCAGCGAATATTTGGGCCTGGCGTCCTTGAGGATCGCGAAATCGGCGGGCAGCAGGCTTTCCAGCCCCTTCTCGGCCTCCGGGCCGGCGACCAGCAGCTGGCCCATATGGCTGACGTCGAACAGGCCGGCGCTGCTCCGGGTCCACAGATGCTCGGCCATGATCCCTTCATATTGGACGGGCATCGCATAGCCGGCGAACGGCACCATCCGGCCGCCGCGCGCGCGGTGCCAGCCGTCGAGGGGAAGCGTCTGTTCGGTCTCGCTCATCGCCGGCTCCAGGTCAGTATCGAGGCTCGCCCAACGCGGGCCGAACCGTTCAATACCCCCTCTGTCCTGAAACCTGAGAGCTTTCCCCGCCATAGCCCAAAGGGCGAAGGAGGGTTGCACCTTCGGTGGCCCACCGTCGCACAGGGCTAAGGCGGGCGCTTTCCAGAGTGTCCTGTCCGCGCGGTCCTTTTGCCTGAGAGATTCCGGGGCGGTTGCTCCTTCGGCGGCGGCCCCGGCAAGCCGGCACCACCCTCTCCCGCGCGTCCATTCGGACCGGCGGGCCATGACGCAGGGGGGAGCGGGTGTCAATCGCGGGCGGTTTGTTCCTCCATCTACCGTCACCCCGGACTTGATCCGGGGTCCACCTGCCCCTTGATCAGCGATTCAAATTCCAATGAAGGTTTCCGGGGCCCAGCCAATGAACTCCACCTCGTTGAAGCCACGCCGCATCAGGCTGAAAAGAGGCGGCTCGCCTTTGATGCAGGTAAGTCTGAAAGCTGCGTAGGCTGCAGCCGCATTCTTGGCGCTGAGCGTCACAACGCCATAGTAGATGCCATCTTCTTTGATCATGTGCACAGCCTGCACCGGCATCTTGTCGTGCGAAAACACTGCTCGGTTCCCGACGACCTGGAACACTATAACGGTCCGCTGGCCGCTTGGCGGAATGTCCACAACAGACACTTCGTCGCCGACCGGAACCCATCCAAGCCGCATCGAATGGAACACGCCCGGCTCTCCGCCCAACTCTTCAAAGCGGGATAAATAAGCCTCGCACCTTTCTAAGGTGGTGTGGGTCTCATTTGTCACGTCAATTGCTAGCGCATTGATCGTGTGCTGAACCACCGACTGCGCCGATCCGGTGTAAGGGCTGCGGTGGGTGGCTCCGAAATCGTAGCGGCGAGCGCCAAAGTTCGCGAGCACGGAAAACCTGGGCCGGAGGGAGCGCTCCAGATCCGCTATCGCGTTAATTTGCTCACCCCAAAGCGCGGCCGGCACGAACCAGAAAAGGTTTATCAAAAAGAGCGCGGTGACGATGAGGCCCATAGTCGCGAATGATAGTCCTAGGGTCACCGTGGCGTCGCTAAATGCGTCGCTCAGCTTGTCGACAAAGCGGACATACAGATAGGCGCCACCGACAAAAACGAGGGCCAATGCAGCTCGAATAAGCCTCGCTTCGGTAGTTTTTCCAAGCGTCTCGCTCATGGTGCGCGCCCAAGCGTGGCGGAGGACAACTCGGAGGTAGGAGGGCTGCATTGCTTAGATATAGGCGTACTTGTCGGAAGGGTTAAACGCCGGCTTGATCCGGGGTAGACCTTTTCTGGAACAGGACGTGGACACAGCCTCTAAAAAAACACTTTCCCACAGCTACCCTTTTGTGGCTTACCCTGCCAGATGGAACAGAACAAGAACCGATTCGCTCCCGAGGCGCCGGCCGATGAGTCCGCCTCTTCCCTCAACCCGGCCTCCGGCGAACCCCAGGCCGCCCCACCCGATCCGCCGGATTTCGAGCCCCCGCCCGTCCTCTCCGACTCACTCGACGGGATCATGGAGGAGACGCTCGCGGAGACCTTTCCGGAAGGCTGCCGGAAGCCGCGCCACGACGGCTGGACGCCCGCGGCGGTCGGAATCTACCTCCGGACCCTCGCCGCCACCGGCGTGGTCGAGCATGCCGCCCGCGCCGCCGGTCGCTCGGCGGCGTCCGCCTACGCCTTCCGCAACCGGCGGCAGGGGCGCGCCTTCGCCATGATGTGGGACGCCGTGCTCCTCCACCGCACCCGCGCGCGGATCGCCTCGGAGCTGCAGGGGCGCGCCATCGCCGGCTGCGTCTCGGTGCGCAAGCGCGACGGCGAGGTGGTCGGCGAATATCATTATTACGACAACCGCCTCGCCATGGCGATGCTCACCCGGCTCGACCGGCTGGCCGAGCGCGAGGCGGCGAGCGACGCCCAGTTGCGCGCACTCTCCGAGGATCTCGACGATTATATCGATTGCCTGGCCGAGGGCGGCGACGGCGACGCCTTCGTCGACGCCCGCGCGCCCGCCGAGCCGAAGCCCGAGCCGGCGCCGGCGCCCGCGCCGCCGGACAACGACCCCGAGCTGACCCAGCTCGCCCGCCTCAGCGGCTGCCCCGATTATCGCGACGTCGATCCGAACGAGATCGAGGTGCGCGACCTCGATCCCAGCGCGAAGGGGGAGTGGACGCCGGAGCAATGGGTTCGCGCCTATCGCAGCGGCTTCATGTTCTGGCTCGAATGCCTGCTGAAGGACGATCCCGCTGCGATGCCGGGGCCCGGCGCGCCTCTCTTCTATTGGTTCTCGCGCGACGCGGCGCTAGCGGCCGCGGAACGCGGCGAAGCGGACCAATCGGAAACCGTCGACACCGCCGATCTCGATCCGGCAGCGATCTGGGACTGGACCGACGATCAGCTCGCCCGCGCGTGGCGGAGCGGCCTCCTCGGTCGCTTGCCGCTGGAATTCTGGGACGATCTGGCGACGAAAGAGATTTCGGACGGAGGTGAGGAATGATCACCTCTTGGCAAGCCTCAACTTCCTCAACTTATTTGGCGGCCGGCCCCCGTTCCCGTCATGCCGGACTTGATCCGGCATCCCCCTTCTTTCCCGCACCGCGGCAAGGAGAAGGGGGACCCCGGATCAAGTCCGGGGTGACGGCTGTGGTGGCTGCGGAGCCCCTACCGCGTGGCGTTGTAGCGGAGCTGGTCCTGGGTCAGCTCGAAGCCGATGAGGAGCTCGAACCGGGCCCGCTCGACCGCGGCGCGGACCGCCGGATCGGCCATCGGATCGATCGCCGCGTCGGCGTCGGTCGGCCGCCGTTCGCGGGTGATCTGGCGGCGGATGTCGTCGGGCAGGGTCGCCGCCGACTTCAGCACGCGCGAGCTCGCCGTGCCGGTGGTCGAGGCGCGCAGCTGGCCGGCCTCGAAATGAAGGCCGGCGCGGCTGACCCGCTTGGCGACCACGTTGCTGCCGCCCTGAACGACCGTGCCGTAATAAGGCAGGACGACGTCGCGGGCGCCCTGCGCGCTGCGCCGCTGGGCGTGGATGTCGAAGGTCGCCTGGGTGACGATATATTCGCCGGTCTCGTCGCAGCTGCTGCGCACGTTGGTGATATGGGCGACGACGTCGATCGCGCTGGCGTCGCGGCTGCCCGCCGGATCGAACAGGGTGACGTCGCCGGTCGGCGCGGCGATCGCCACCGGCGGGCAGGCGGTGTAGCTGGTGAGGACGCCGGTCTGGAAGATATCGCCTTCGCGGGCGCAGCCGACGAGGCCGAGGGCAAGCAGGGCGGCCGCGGCCGCTTTGGAAGAATACAGGCGCAAGGCGAAATCCTCGAAAATTCTGGTGCGGCCCCTAATGCCGCAAGGGTTTCGTGCAGGCAAGCAATCCGGTAGACGGCCTCCCAAGTGAACCTGCCATGACCATCAAACCTCCTTTGACCCTGCTGATCGCGGCGCCGCGCGGCTTTTGCGCAGGGGTCGACCGCGCCATCAGGATCGTCGAGCTGGCGCTCGAACGCTACGGCGCGCCGGTCTATGTCCGGCACGAGATCGTCCACAACAAGTTCGTCGTCGACAGCCTGAAGGCGAAGGGCGCGGTGTTCGTGCCCGAGCTCGACCAGGTGCCCGACGGTGTGCCGGTGGTCTTCTCCGCCCATGGCGTGCCCAAGGCGATCCCGGCCAAGGCGCAGGAGCGCGGGCTCAACTATCTCGACGCGACCTGCCCGCTCGTCTCCAAGGTCCATCGCCAGGCCGAGCGGCTGATCGAGCGCGGCCGGCACATCCTCTTCGTCGGCCATGCCGGCCATCCCGAGGTGATCGGCACCTTCGGCCAGGTCGCCGAGGGGCAGATGACCCTGGTCGAGACCGCCGCCGACGCCGAAACGGTAGCGCCGGCCGATCCGGACAGCCTCGCCTTCCTCACCCAGACCACCCTGTCGGTCGACGACACGGCGGAGATCGTCGCCATCCTCAGGCGCCGCTTCCCCTCGATCGCCATGCCGCGCAGCGAGGACATCTGCTACGCGACCTCCAACCGCCAGGCGGCGGTGAAGGCGATCGCGCCGCGCTGCGAGGCGATGCTGGTGATCGGCGCGCCGAACAGCTCCAATTCGCTGCGCCTCGTCGAGGTCGCCGAGCGCGAGGGCACCAAGGCGCGGCTGGTCGGCCGCGGCGCCGATATCGACTTCGCCTGGCTTGAGGGCGTTCGAACGCTCGGCATCACCGCCGGAGCGTCGGCGCCCGAGCTGCTGGTGCGGGAGGTGGTGGATAGGCTGGCGGAGCGGTTCGACGTCACCGAAGAACCCGTGGAAGGGGTCGAGGAGCGGATGGTCTTCAAGCTGCCCGCGGGCCTCGAAGCCGCGTGAGCGCGCTCCCTTCTGAGTCACCCCGGCGAAGGCCGGGGCCCATGAACACCGACTGGCTCCAGCCGGCGACCACGGTGTTCATGGGTTCCGGCTTCCGCCGGAATGACTCCTTCAGTGGCTCCGGTGACGGCCGATGACCGAGGTCGAAATGTTCACCGACGGCGCCTGCAAGGGCAATCCGGGGCCGGGCGGCTGGGGCGTCGTCATCCGCTCGGGCGAGCGCGAGAAGGAGCTGTCGGGCGGCGAGCCGCTGACGACCAACAACCGGATGGAGCTGCTCGCGGCGATCCGCGGCCTAACCTCGCTGAAGCGACCCTGCCGCGTCCAGCTCTTCACCGACAGCAACTACGTCCGCGACGGCATCACCAAGTGGATCCACGGCTGGCGCCGGAACGGCTGGCGCACCGCCGACCGGAAGCCGGTCAAGAATGCCGAGCTCTGGCAGGAGCTGCTCGACGCCACCGAGCCGCACCGGATCGAATGGCATTGGGTCAAAGGCCATAGCGGCCACCCGGAGAACGACCGCGCCGACGCCCTCGCCTGCGCCGCCGCGCTGGCTCAGCCGAGGCGATCCGGGGCATAAGGGTGCGGGTCGATCTGCGGCGTGCGCCCGAGCAGCAGGTCGGCGGCAAGCTTCGCCGCGGCGGGCGCGGTCTGGATGCCGAAGCCGCCCTGCCCCGCGCACCAGAAGAAGCCCGGCTCCGCGTAGCCGTAGACCGGCAGCCGGTCCGGCGCGAAGCTCCTGAGGCCCGCCCACTTGCGCTCGACCGCCTCGACCCGCCAGTCGACCGCCTGCTCGAACCGGTCGATCGCCAGCGCCACGTCGATCTCCTCGGGCGCGCAGTCGCACGGGTCGCAGGGCGTCTCGTCATGCGGGCTGAGCCAGAGCCGACCACCCGGCTCGGGCTTGAAGTAGAAGCGCCCCGCGGCATCGATCACCAGCGGCAGACCCTCCGGCGCCGGCGGATCGGTGCGCAGCTGGGCGATCGTGCGCCGATAGGGCCGGATGCCGAGGCGCGCCGCGCCCGAAAGCCCCGCCACCTCGTCGGCCCAGGCGCCGGCGGCGTTGACGAGGATGTCGGCCTCAAAGGACCCGGCGGTCGTCGCGATCCGCCAGCACACGTCGCGCTCGGCCCCGATCAGCCGGGCCCCTGTCACGACCCTTTGCCCCCTGAGGCAGGCGGCGTGGAGGCCGGCGACGTCGATGTCGGCGCAGCTGGGCTCGAAAAGGCCGTGATCCCAGCCCGGCCTGAGGCCCGGAATCGCCGCTTCGAGCGCCGCTCGGTCCATCGGCTCGAACAGGTCGGGGAAGTCCGCTGCCAGCCCCTCCAGCGCGGAGCGGCCCCGCGCGTCGGCGATGTGCGCCGCCCCCCTCGGCCGCAACCAGGGGGCCAGCGCCGGCCCCGAGGCGGTCGTCAGTGGCCGGATCAGTGGCCCGCCATAGCTCTCCGACCAGAAGGCGGCCGAGCGCCCGGTCGAATGAAAGCCCGGCTGGCTCTCCGCCTCGAGGATCGTCACCGAGGCCGCCCCGGCGATCTCGGCGGCGAGGCTCGCGCCGGCGATCCCCGCGCCGACGATGACCACGTCGCTCACGGCGCGCGCGCGTCGAGAAAGGCGTCGATCCGCGCCAGCGCGTCCAACCGGACCGGATCGGCCTCGCGCAGGATTTCGTGCGCGGCCTCCGGATACATGTGCAGAACCGCATTCGGCAGCCCGCCGGCGACGCGGCGGATCGCCTGCGGGCTGACCAGGCGGTCGCGGTCGGTGCCGATGACGAGGATCGGCAAATCGACGCCGGCCAGGCGCTCCGGGGCGAAGGCGCGGTCGGCGGAGCGGAAGGCGGCGCGCATCCAGCCCCAGCTCGGCAGGCCGAGATTGAACGCCGGCTCCTCGCGCCACCAGTGCAGCTCGTCCTCATACCGTTCCCGCGACCCGGTCAGGAACAGCTGGCGCCGCGAACCCGGCCGCTTCAACGTCGTCGGCACCTTCCAGATCGGCTGCGCGCGAAGGCCGAGCCGGCACATCGTGTCGGCGACCGTCGGGGCGAACCATGGCGGGATGGGCGCGCTGTTCGGTGCGATCATCGGCGCCACCAGCACGGCCGCGTCCAGCCCCGGCTTGCGCTCGACGATCGTGCGCAGCAGCAAATGCCCGCCCATCGAATGGCCGATCGCCACCTGCGGCCCGGCGCAATCTCTGCGCCGGTCTTCGATCAGGCCCGCGAGATCGTCCACCAGCGGATCGAAGCTGTCGACATTGCCGCCGACGATGTCGCCTTGCGATCGGCCCTGGCCGCGCCAGTCGAAGCTGGCGACGTTCCAGCCGGCCCGGTGCCAATGGTCGAAGGCTTCCAGATATTTCTCGATGAAGTCGCCCCGGCCGCCCGCGAAGAGCAGGCCGCCGCGCACATCCTTCCCGGCCGGCTGCGGCCAATCCATGCGCCGCAGAGTCCAGCCGTCCGGCGCCCGCCAGTTGCGGAACGTCGCTCCGGCCGGGTGGACTCGCCACGAATTGTTTGCCGCGTTCTTTACCATCGCGCCCGGTTACGGTTTGGAAAGCTCCGCCGTCTAGAGCCTTGAGCCATGCAAATGGGGCTCTCCTGGATTTTGCTCGGGCTGCTGGCGCTGCTGCTGGTCGCCGCCTGCTGGTTCGACGTCAAGGATCGGACCATCCCGAACGGCCTCAATCTCGCCATTGCCTTGCTCGCCCCGCTCTTCTGGTGGTCGGTCGGCCTGGCCTTCTGGCCCGGCGCGGCCATCCAGCTCGGCGTCGCGGCCCTGGTGTTCGGCTTGTTCGCCATCGCCTTCGCGATGGGCGCGATGGGCGGCGGCGACGTCAAGCTGATCGCGGCGATCGCCTTGTGGCTGCCGTTCCAGGCCGTGATCCTGCTCATTTTCATCATGTCGGTCGCGGGCGGCGTGCTGACGCTGGCGCTGTATCTGCGGCACCGGCTCGCCCGCCGCACCGCAAGGCTCGAGATTCCTTACGGCCTTGCAATCGCTTTCGGCGGTTTGTGGCTGATTAGCGAACGCTTTCTTAACCAGTTTGGCTGAAGAGTAGGGCCTGAGATTTTTCAAGCCCGGATGGGGAGGCGACAGTCGCCATGGACGTCAAGAAAATCGTGCTGCTGGTCGGCGCACTCATCATCGCGGCGGTGACCGCCGTCATGGCCAAGAACATGTTCACCGGCGCTTCGGCGCCGCAGGCGCAGGCCAAGGCGGCCGTTCCCGCCGGTCCGGAAGTGCTGGTCGCGACCCGCACCATGCCGGTGGGTACGATCATCGATGCGGAGGCGTTCCGTTATCAGCCCTGGCCCCAGGGTCTCATCCAGGACGCCTATTTCACCCGCGGTGAGGGCGGCGTCGATCCGGCCAGCCTGATCGGCACGGTCGTCCGCTCGGAGATCACCGCCGGCCAGCCGGTCACGCAGGGAGCGCTCGTTCGCCCCGGCGAACGCGGCTTCCTGGCCGCGGCGCTCGGCCCGGGCATGCGCGCCGTCACGGTGGGCGTTTCCGACACCAGCGGCGTCGCCGGCTTCGTCTTCCCCGGCGACCGCGTCGATCTCGTGCTGACCCAGGAAGTCTCCGGCGGCGGCGACGGGGCTCCGCTTCGCGCCTCCGAGACGATCATCCGCAACATCCGGGTCCTCGCCGTCGACCGCCGCCTCAACGCGCGCGACGCGCAGGGCAACCAGGTCGCCCAGAACACCTCGACCGTCACCTTCGAGGCAACGCCGAAGATCGCCGAGAAGATCGCGGTCGCGCAAACCATCGGCCAGCTTTCGCTGGCGCTGAGGTCGCTCGCCGACAACAATGCCGAGCTGGAGCGTGCCATCGCCTCGGGCGAGGTGCAGGTTCCCGAAAATGTCGACCCCCGCGCCGAGCGGCAGATGCTGCTCTCGATCGCCAGCCGGCCAAGCGACACCAACACGACCTATACGGTCGGATCCGACGTCTCCCGTTTCCAGCGCAGCAGCGTGCCCGGAAGGTCACCGACCGAGAGCAACAACTCCGGTTCCGCTGGCAACGGTCGGCCTGCCTCTGGCGGCAACATGCTCGAACGGCCCGCCGGGCCGACCGTGCGGATCGCCCGCGGCAACAATGTCACGCTCGTTCCGGTGGGAGCACGCTAAGATGACGACGATCAACAGGATGAAGCGGGCCACGCTCGGCACCGCTCTCGCCGCGGCGCTGGCCGCGGGGTTCGCGGCGACGGCGCCGAGCCAGGCAATTGCCCAGGCCGGGCGCAGCGTCCAGCCCGTTCCGACCACCGATCTGACGCTTTCCGTGGGCACCGGCCGCATGGTGCGCCCGAACGGCAACGTCGCCGAGGTCTTTGTCGCCAACGAGGCTATCGCCGACGTCCACGCGAGCTCGCCGACGCAGATCTACATTTTCGGCAAGGCTGCCGGCGCCACCACCGTCTACGCCACGGATAATGCGGGCCGGATCGTCTTCTCCGCCAATGTGCGGGTCGGCCAGAACCTCGGTTCGGTCGACGAGATGCTGGATCTCGCCATGCCCGAGGCCGATATCCGGGTCACGCCGATGAACGGCATGGTCCTGCTGACCGGCTCGGTTTCGCAGCCCGCCGACGCGGCCGAGGCGGAGCGCCTGGTCCAGGCCTTCGTCGGCGAGGGCACGCAGGTGGTCAGCCGCCTCCACACCGCCACGCCGCAGCAGGTGATGCTGCAGGTCCGCATCGCCGAAGTCAGCCGCAACCTGGTCCGCGAGATCGGCACCAACCTGCTCAGCCGCGATCAGACGGGCGGCTTCCAGTTCGGCATCAGCCGGGGCAACCCCGGCACGATCACCGATCAGCTGCACGGTAGTGAGATTGACCCGGAGACGGGCGCGGCACGGGTGATCGGAACGATCAGCGAGTTTGCGAGCGTTCCAGGCTCGACGACGCTGGGCGCAGCGGGCCACTTGTTGGGGCTGGACGTATTGTCGACCCTCAACCTGGGCGAAACGACCGGTCTGGTCCGTACGCTGGCCGAACCCTCGCTTGTCGCGCTCTCGGGCGAGACGTCGAGCTTCCTCGCCGGCGGCGAATTCCCCGTGCCGATCTCCCAGTCGCTGGGCACGGTCACGGTCGAATATAAGCAGTACGGCGTCGGCCTGGCTTATACCCCGATCGTGCTCGAGGACGGCCGCATCCAGCTGCGCGTTCGCCCGGAAGTCTCCGAGCTCACCAACGAAGGCAGCGTCCGCCTGAACGGCTTCACTGTTCCGGCGCTGACCACGCGCCGGGTGGAGACGACTGTCGAGCTGGGCTCGGGCCAAAGCCTGATGATCGCGGGCCTGCTCCGCAACCACAACACCAACACCATCGACCGCGCACCGTTCCTCGGCAACCTGCCGATCATCGGCGCGCTGTTCCGCTCGACCCGCTTCCAGCGCAACGAGACCGAGCTGGTCATCGTCATCACGCCCTATCTGGTCCGGCCGGTCTCGGCCAACCAGATCGCGCTTCCGACCGACGGCCACCGCAACCCCGATGAGGCGCAGCGGCTGTTGATCGGCCGTGACAATGCCAGCGTGACCGGCGAACAGCGGCCCGGCCCGACCGCCGCGGAACCGCGGACCGTCGCCCCCGGCGTCGGCACGATCGGCGCCGCCGCGCCGGCCGTTCCGCAGCCGCAGCGGCGGCCCGCCCGCGAGGCGCGCGCGCCGGGCGCTCTGCCGCCGCAGCAGCAGGCCCAGGCTTCGGCCCAGCCCGGCTTCAGCTTCTGATGACCGCCCGAGATCGAAAGGACGAACGACCCATGTCTCGCTTCATCACCCTCGCCGCGGTTTCCGGTCTCGGCCTCCTGGTCGCCGGCTGCGCCGCGCAGCCGCACCAGCTGACGCCGACCAACAACACCAGCGTCTATTCGCTCCACCAGCCGGTCGTCGAGCACACCAATTTCGTGTTCGATCTGAACACCGACGCCGGCGGCGTCCCCGACGCCGAGCTGGAGCGCCTCGCCGCCTGGTTCGAATCGATCGAGCTTCGCTACGGCGACCGGCTTTCGATCGACGATGGCGGGCGCTACGATCAGGCCGCGCATGCGGACGTCGCCCGGCTGCTCGGCGAATATGGCCTCGCGCTCGAACCGGGCGCGCCGGTCACCCAGGGTTCGGTGCCGCAGGGATCGGTCCGGGTCGTCGCCAGCCGCTCCAGCGCGGGCGTTCCCGGCTGTCCTTATTATGGCGAGCCCGGCCATGAGGATCCGGGCATCGAATCCCCGACCCGCACCGGCTCCAATTACGGCTGCGCGCTCAACTCGAATCTCGCGGCGATGATCGCCAATCCGGACGATCTGATCCATGGTCGCGACGGCACCAACAGCGGCAGCGGCACCACCGCGGGGCGCGCCATCCGCGCCTATCGCGAGGGCCAGCCGACCGGCCGTCAGGGCCTCCAGGCAACCACCACGACTTCGGGCAGGTGACATCATGAACGCGCCATTCCATGCATCCCGTGCGGCTTCGCTCCGCGATCCGTTCAGCGCCTTCGTCGCCGACGAGGCGACCGCCGAGCTCATCCGCCCGATCGCGGTCGAGCATGGCTGGTCGCCGGAGAAGGTGAACAAGGGCGGCCTCAGGAATGCCGTGCAGACCCTGTCGGTCGCCGCCAGCCCGAGCATCCTGTTCGTCGACCTGTCGGAGAGCGGCGATCCGCTGAACGACATCAACGCGCTCGCCGAGGTCTGCGAGCCCGGCACGGTGGTGATCGCCGCCGGCCAGGTCAACGACGTCCGGCTCTACCGCGACCTCGTCGCCAGCGGCATCCAGGACTATCTGCTGAAGCCGTTTTCCGCCGATCAGCTGCGCGACGCTTTCGCCAATGCGCAGATGACCATTTCCGGTCCGCGCACGACCGAGACGGTCAGCGAGAAGCCCAACGTCATGGCCGCCGTGATCGGCGTCCGCGGCGGCGTCGGCGCCTC
>Ga0070677_10000114_pt1 | contig 26571 bp, 29 predicted proteins | sample KBSM63metaG_FD_64674 | JGI IMG/M metagenome (GOLD analysis project Ga0070677, IMG submission 64674) | Miscanthus rhizosphere microbial communities from Kellogg Biological Station, Michigan, USA - KBS M6-3 metaG | ecosystem: Host-associated > Plants > Roots > Rhizosphere > Soil ... | reverse complement strand
ATGGTGCGGTCGAGAAGACTCGAACTTCCACGGGCTTTCGCCCACAACGACCTCAACGTTGCGCGTCTACCAGTTCCGCCACGACCGCACATTTGAAAACCGCCGGAAAAGCTTCCGGCGCTGGCAAGGCGGGAGCCTCTAGCAGCGGTTTCCGCATTCGGCAACGCCCCGCCTTTTCCCCGTCATTCCAGCGAAAGCTGGAATCTCTTTGCCCTTGCGGCGGGCGATTCAGGGAAGGCGGATTCCAGCTTTCGCTGGAATGACGAAAGAGGACGATGCTCCGTCAGTAGAGGAACATCGGCATGCCCTCGACCCGCATTAGCCGGGCGCGGTAGCTCGCTTTGTCGTAGAGCGCGCTGACGTCGACCGACTTCTTGCCCTTGAGCAGAGTGTCGATCGGGACATGATCGTAATTGCCGTCTGAGAGCGTCACCATCCGCCCCGTCTCGCCGCGCTCGATCAGCTGGATGGCGAGGCCGCCGAATGCGAAACCGACCATCCGGTCCATCGCGTCGGGCTCGCCGGAGCGCATCAGGTAGGCGAGTTCCTGGATGACGACGCCGTCGCCCAGCCGGGCGGTGATCGCCTGGCCGAGACGGTGGCCGACGCCGGTGTCGGCGCGGGCGCTCGCCGGCTTGGCGATGTCGCCGTCGCCGTCGTCCTCGCCGGCGATTTTGGCGCCTTCGGAGATCACGCACATCGCATAATGGGCGGGGTTCGAGGCCTTGTCCTCGGCCAGCAACGGCAGCAGCACGTCCAAATCGGCCGGCACCTCGGCGATCACGGTCCGGTCGACCTGGGCGAGGAAGCCGGCGAGCAAGGCGGTCTCGCCGCTGCGCCGGCCGAACAATTCGATCACCCCGATCCGCTCGTGGCTTTCGACCGTGGTCCTCAGCGCGTTGATCGCCTCGACCGAGCGGCTGACCGCGGTCGAGAAGCCGATGCAATAATCGGTGCCGAACACGTCATTGTCCATCGTCTTGGGCACCGAGATCACCTTCACGCCCTGCGCGGCGAGGTGGGCGGAGAAACGCAAGGTACCGTCGCCGCCGAGCGTGATCATCGCGTCGACGCCGAGCCTTTCCAGCACCGCCAGCACATGGGCGGTGCGGTCGCCGTCCTTTTCGGTGCGCGGATCACGCCGCGAAGTGTGCAGGATGGTGCCGCCGTCGCGGTCGATGCCCCGCACGCCTTCGCGGGTCAGCGCCAGCGAATGGGCGGCGACGCTTGCCGGATCGGCGGGATCGATCCCCATCACCCCTTCCCAGCCGCGCCGGAAGCCGATCACCTCCCAGCCGAGATCGTCGGCCGAGAGCACAGCCGAGCGGATGCAGGCGTTGAGCCCGGGCACGTCGCCGCCGCCGGTGAGTATTCCGATCCGCATCCGGACCGTCTATCGGCGGGCGCGATGCGCTACAACCGGGTAGAGACGATGGCGGAGGCGAGGCGCATATTGTGGCTGGCCTGGCCGATCATGCTGACCAGCCTCAACTGGACGCTGATGCACATCATCGACGTCGCCGTGGTCGGCCATTACGGCACCGGCGAGCTCGCCGCTCTCGCCGCCAGCCGGACGCTCACCTTCATCGCCATCGTCATGGGCTTTTCGGGCCTGTCGGGCGTGCTGGTCTTCGCCTCGCGGGCGGACGGGGGCGGCCGGCTGGCCGAAACCGGCGACATTTTCCGCTCCGGCCTCCTGCTAGGCCTCGCCATCGGCGTGGTTTGTCTCGCCGTGCTGAGGCTCTGGGCCTTCGATCTGCTCGCCCTGGTCGGTGTCGAGCCCGGGCTCCAGCATCCCGGCGCCGCGGTGGTCGAGGCGATGGCGCTGGCCTTCCCGGCCCAGCTGACGCTCGCGGCTTCCTCCTATTTCCTGGAAGGAATCAGCCGGCCGCGGCGGGTGATGACGGTCAATCTCTGCATGCTGCCGCTCAACGCTTTGCTCGCCTGGGCCTGGGTCGGCGGCCATCTCGGCCTGCCGGCGCTGGGGGCGGTGGGCGCCGCCTACGCCACCGCCACCGTGTCGTGGCTCGGCGCCGCCTTCATGCTCGCCTTGATCTGGCTGCTGCCCCGCGCCGGCGCGCGCCGGGTGCGCGATTTCAGCGCGGCGGCCTTGCGGCGCGCGCTGAAGGGCGTGCCGGAGCTCGCCTGGTTCGGGCTGATGCCGGCGGTCGGCGCGTCACTGGAGCTGGCCGGCTTCGCCTGGCTGATGGTGCTCTCGACCCAGCTCGGCAACGCCGCCGCGGGCGCCTTCCAGGGCATGTTGTCGATTCACAATCTCGCCTTCGCTCTCTCTATGGGCTTCGGCTCCGCGGCCGGAGTCCGGGTCGGCAATGCGGTCGGCGCCGGCGAGCGGCACGAAGCCTGGCCGCGCACGCTCATTGCGGGCGGGCTGTGCGCGGGGCTGCTTGCCTTCTTTTCGCTTCTCCTCGTGTTCGCGGCGACGCCGCTCGTCTGGCCTTTCTCGGACGATCCGGCGGTGCTGGCGCTGGCCGCTTCGATGCTGTCGGTGATGGGCGCCTTCCTGGTGTTCGACGGCCTGCAATATGTGTTCGGCGCCGCCTTGCGCTCGCTCGGCGAGCAGGTCTGGGCCGGCCTCAACGGCATTATCGGCTTCTTCATCGTCGCGGGCGGCCTCGGCTGGCTGCTCGTCCGCCAGGGCTGGGGACCGGACGGGCTCGCTTATGCGGCCGGCCTGGGCATGCTGACCTGCGCGGCGCTCCAGTTCGGCCGCCTGGCCTGGGTGCTCAGGAGATCGGCCCGAAGCTCAGCGTGAGCGTGCGGCCGCCGCGCGGCACGTCCATCTCGGCGCTGTCGAACGTGACCCGCCCCCGCGCCTGCAGCTCGCGCACCGGCGGCGCAATCTGCCAGGCATAGACGACGCGGCCCTGCGCGTCTTTCAGCTCGGCCCTGATCTGCGGCACCCGCTGCACCGCGTCGGTCCGGTTGGTGATCGCGCCCCGCACGGTGAGCAGCTCATTGCCGCTCTGCAGCCGCTGCCGGTCGGCGCCGCCCTCGATGTCGAGCGTGCTGACCGATTGCACGGGAATGCCGATCTTCTGGCCGAGGTCGGGCATGCCGAACACCTGCACGGCCGCGAAGGCGGCGATCATCAACGCCGCCGCGACGATCGCGACGATCGTCCACAGCCGCGCCCGGTTGCGCCGCGGCCGATAGCTGCCGCCGGGCTCGTAAGCCGGCGGCGCCGGCGCGATCCCGGGCTCGGCCCGCGCCAGCGGCTCGTCGCGGTGCAAAGGCACTGCGGCGGCCGGCGGCGGAATCTGCATCGGCGCCGGTTCGGGCGCGTCGAGATCGAGCGGCGGCGGATCCTGTACCCAGGAAAAGCGGCAGGAGGCGCAGCGGACCTTGCGCCCGGTCGGCCCGATCGCGCTGTCCGGCACCACGTAGCGGGTCTTGCAGGACGGGCAGGAGAGGATCATCGGCGACGCGCACTCCAACGGGCTTGCACCGACTCTAAGCACGGCAGAGTCCCAGGTTGCAAGCATATGACGGTTCGAAAGCAATGGCGTAACGCTTGAAGCCGGGGCCGGGCCCATGCCATGTCTGCCCCGGCATGTCATGCCGGGGAGGCGGATCCTGAATACGAGCGGTTCGATCGTCCAGTTCGAGAATGTCGGGCTCCGCTACGGCACCGGCGCCGAGACGCTGTCCGATTTGAGCTTCTCGCTGCGCGAGGGCGGCTTCTATTTCCTCACCGGCCCGTCCGGCGCCGGCAAGACGTCGTTGCTGAAATTGCTCTATCTCGCGCTTCGGCCGAGCCGAGGCCTGATCCGCCTGTTCGGCGAGGATATCGTCACCATGCCGCGCGGCCGGCTGCCGGGCTTCCGTCGGCGGATCGGCGTCGTCTTCCAGGATTTCCGGCTGGTGCCGCACCTCTCAACCTTCGACAATGTCGCGCTGCCGCTCCGGGTTTCGGGCGTCGAGGACAAGGATCTGGAGACGCCGGTGCGCGAGATGCTCGCCTGGGTCGGCCTCGCCGACCGCGCCAGCGCCCGGCCGGCGACCCTGTCGGGCGGCGAGCAGCAGCGCGTCGCCATCGCCCGCGCGGTCATCGGCCGGCCCGAATTGCTGGTCGCCGACGAGCCGACCGGCAACGTCGATCCGGACATGGCGACCCGGCTGCTCCATCTGTTCGACTCCTTGAACAAGCTCGGCACGACGGTGATCGTCGCCACGCACGACCTGCACCTGCTCGCCCGGATCCAGCGCGCCGAGATGCTTCGGCTCGACCGCGGCCAGATTTCCGATCCGACCGGAGCGCTGCGCAACCCGCCGCGCCGGAACGAGCTGTGAAGGCCGGAGTACGCAAGTTCGGCCGGGCCGAACGCGGGCTGCTGCCCGAGGGGCGGATCGCCGGGCCGATGCCGTGGGTGATCGCGATCATGATGTTCCTGACCGTGCTCGCCGCGGCTGCGGGCCTCGGGCTCGGCGGCGCCGCCACGCGGCTCGACGCGCAGATCGGCAACCGCGTCACCATCCAGATCGTCGAGGCCAATCCGGACCTGCGCCAGGCCCAGGCCGCGGCGGCGACGGCGGCGCTCGAAGATCGCCCTGGCGTGACCGCGGTGCGCCGCGTGCCGGACGAGGAGGTGCAGGCCCTGCTCGAGCCCTGGCTCGGCGCCGGCGGCCTCGAAGGCGACCTGCCGGTGCCGGCCCTGATCGACGTCGATCTCACGCCCGAAGGCCATCGCGCGCTCGACGGGCTCAGGCAGGCGGTGGTCGCCGTCGCCCCTTCGGCCCGGGTCGACGACAACGGCCAGTGGCTCGCGCCCTTGGCCTCCCTGATCGGCGCGCTGCAATGGCTGGCGGCGGGCCTGGTCCTGCTGATGGTCGGCGCGACCGCCGCGACGGTCGTGCTCGCCGCCCGCGCGGCGCTCGACACCCATCGCGGCACGATCGAGACCCTGCACCTGATGGGCGCGACCGACGTCCAGGTCGCCCGCCTGTTCCAGCGCCGGATCGCGCTCGACGCCTTGTTCGGCGGCCTGGTCGGTTTCATCCTCGCCGCTCTGGTGCTGATCGGCATCGGCCAGCGCGTCTCGGCTTTGGGCTCGGAGCTGCTTGGCTCGGCGGCGATCGCGGCGCCCGCCTGGGGGCTGTTGATCGCTTTGCCGGTGCTGGGCGTTCTTCTCGCCATGCTGGTCGCCCGCCTCACCATCCTGCGCGCTTTGGGGCGGATGCTGTGATCCGCTTCCTCTTCCGCCTGATCGCCCTGCTGGCCCTGCTCTACGGCCTCGGCTACGCCGCCTTCGCGGTGATGCTGCCCAAGCCCGCGGGCGACGAGCGGACCGACGCGATCGTCGTGCTGACCGGCGGCTCCGGCCGGCTGGAGCGCGGCTTCGAGCTTATGGAGCGCGGTCTTGCCCGGCGCATGCTGATCTCCGGAGTCGCCCGCGAGGTCCGGCCGCAGGAGCTGATCGCCGCTTACGAGGTCGATCCGCGCCTGTTCGAATGCTGCGTCGCGCTCGACCGCGAATCCTTCGACACCCGCTCCAATGCCGACGAGATCGCCCGCTGGCTCCAGCGCCGCCGCTACCGTTCGATCCGGCTGATCACCAACGATCTGCACATGCCCCGCGCCGGCTACGAGGTGCGCAAGCGGGTGGGCGGGGACGTCAGCATCCTGGTCGACGCGGTGCCGACCGAGCCCGGATTCCAGCAGATTTTCGTCGAATATAACAAATATCTGCTCGGCCGGGCCGCCGACCTCATCGGCATCTGATGGCCGCCTTCCGGTCGTTGCTTTTCGCCCTCGTCTTCTATGGCGGCACCGTGCCCGCCGTTCTGCTCTCCTTCCCGGCGAGCCTGTTCGGCACCAGGGCGGTGCGCGGCTGCGCCCATGCCTGGGTGCGCTTCCACCGCCTGTGCGCCCGCTCTATCCTCGGCATAGCCACGCGGGTCGAAGGCGCGCCACCGCCGGGCGCCGCGCTGATCGCGGTCAAGCATCAGTCGATGTACGAGACGCTGGAGATCATCCTGATGCTGAAGGAGCCGGCGATCGTGCTGAAGCGCGAGCTCACGCAAATCCCGCTCTGGGGGTGGGTGGTGCGGCGCTATGGCGTCATCCCCGTCGACCGCACCGCCGGCGCCGCCGCGCTCAGGCTGATGATGCGGGCGGGCGAGGCCGCCGTCGCCGAGGGCCGGCCGATCATCATCTTTCCCGAGGGCACACGGGTGCCGCCGGGCTCGCAACCGCCGCTCCAGCCCGGCTTCGCCGGTCTCTACCGGGCGCTGAAGCTGCCGGTCGCACCGGTGGCGGTGAACAGCGGCCGCCTCTCGCCGCGCAACAGCTTCGTGAAGAGGCCCGGGATCGTCACCTTCCGCTTCGGCGAGGTCATTCCGCCCGGCCTCAAGCGCGATGCGATCGAGGCCGCGGTGCACAAGGCGATCAATGTGCTGGAAGAGGACGCGTGACGCCGGAGCTTGGGGTGATCGAAGGGTTTTTCGGCCGGCCCTGGTCCTGGCGCCAGCGGGCGGAAGCGATCCGTTTCCTCGCCCCGCACGGCTATCGTTTCTACCTCTACGCGCCGAAGGCCGACGCTTTCCTGCGCCGGCGCTGGCGCGAGCCCCATTCCGAAACCGAGCTGGCGGCGCTCGCCGAGCTTCGCGAGTCCTGCCGCGCCGCCGGCGTGCGCTTCGGCATCGGCCTCAGCCCGTTCGAGCTCCACCTCCACCCCGACAAGGGCTGGCAGGCCGCGCTAGCCGTCAAGCTCGCCGAGCTGGCGCAGCTCAAGCCCGACGATCTCGCCATCCTGTTCGACGACATGCGCGGCGACGTCCCCGACCTTGCCGAGCGCCAGGCCGCCATCGTCCATTTCGCCGCCGAGCGCGGCATTGCCGGCCGGATCTTCTGCTGCCCCTCTTATTATTCCGACGACCCGATCCTCGATGCCGCCTTCGGCGCCCGTCCCCCTTTCTATCTGGAGCAGCTCGGCCGCCTGCTCGATCCCGCCGTCCGGATTTTCTGGACCGGCCCGGAAGTCTGTTCGCGCGAATTCACCCCCGGCCATCTCGCCCGGGTCGCCGGCCAGCTCCGCCGCAAGCCGTTCCTCTGGGACAATTATCCGGTCAATGACGGCGCCCGCATGGCGCAGCATCTGCATCTGCGCGGCTTCACCGGCCGCCCCGCCGCGATCGTCGGCCAGATCGCCGGCCACGGCATCAACCCGGCCTCGCAACCGCTGCTGAGCCGGATTCCGGCGCTCACCCTCGCCGAATGCTACCAAGAGGGGGACGCCTATGATTACCGGGCCGCCTTCGTCCGGGCGGCCCGCTCAGTGCTTGGTGAAGAATTGGCCGAGCGCCTCGGCAAGGACCTCCTCGCGCTTCAGGACCGCGGGCTCGACCGCCTCGCCGAGCGCCGCGCCGTGCTTCGCGACCGCTATGCCGCCTTCGGCCATCCGGCGGCGCGGGAGATCGTCGCCTGGCTCGACGGCTGGTGGACCGTCACCGACGAGCTCGTCCAGACCCAGTGATCAGGCGCGCAAGCTCGCGCCGAGCTTCGCCGCCGCCTGCACGATGCGGTCGGAGATCGCTTTCAATTCGTCTTCGGTGAAGCTCCTCTCCGCCGGCTGCAGAATGACCTCGATCGCCAGCGACTTTTGTCCCTCCGGCACGCTTTGGCCGGTGAACAGGTCGAACAGGCCGGCACCGGCGATCGCCGCCCGGTCGGCCCCGCGCACCGCGCGCAGCAACTGGTCGGCCGGCAGCTCGGCCGGGACGAGGAAGGCGAAATCGCGCTTCACCGCCTGCAAGGCCGGCGGCGCAAAAGCGCTGCGCATTTGGCCGGTCTGGCCCCGCTTTTGCGGGATCGCGTCCAGGAAGATCTCGGCCGCGACCACCGGCCCGTCCAGGTCGAAGGCCCTGGCGATGCGCGGATGCAGCGCGCCGAATTCGGCCAGCGCGTTCTTGGGGCCGAGGCAGAGCCGGCCGGACTGGCCGGGATGGTAGACGGACGAGGCGTCGCCGAGCACCTGCAGATTGTCGACCGGCGCGCCGGCGGCGGCGAGGAGCGCCAGCGCTTCGGCCTTGGCGTCGAAGGCGTCGACCGCGGCCGCCTTGCCCGAGTGCCAGTGCCGCCCGCTCCGCTCGCCGGCCAGCACCAGGCCCAAAGTGGGCCGCTCGGCCTCGGCCAGATAGCGGCGGCCGATCTCGAACAAGGCGACGCTCTCCGCTCCGCGCGCGGCGTTGCGCGCCGCCGCGGCGAGCAGGCCCGGGAGCAGCGAGGGCCGCATCGCCTTCAGCTCCTCGCTCATCGGATTGACGAGGAGCCAGGCCGAGCCGCCGAAATGCGCCGCCTCGGCCTCCGAAATGAAGCTCCAGGTCACCGCCTCGTTGAGCCCGCGCGCCGCCGCCGCCCGCCGCACCCGGCGTTCGATCAATTGCTCGGCGGTCGCGGTCGGGCGGGCGACTCCGGCTTCGCGCGGCAGCGGCGTCGAGGGCACGGCGTCCATGCCTTCGATCCGGATCACCTCCTCGACGATGTCGGCGGGGCCGTCCACGTCGCGACGCCATGACGGCACCGCGATCCGCCAGAGCCGGTCGCGGGTCACCGTGAAGCCGAGGCGCTGGAGGATGTCCTGCTGCCGGTCCTCCGGCACGTCCACCCCGGCGAGCCCCGCGCAACGTGCCGGATCGTAGACCACGATTTTGTCGGCCGCGGGCGGCGCACCGGCGCGCACCACCTGCGAGGGCTCGCCGCCGGCCAGCTCGATCGCCATGGCCGTGGCGAGCTGCAGGCCCGTTTCGAGGAACTCGGGGTCGACGCCGCGCTCGAAGCGGCTGCGCGCATCGGAGGTGAGGCCAAGCTTCTGCCCGGTCAGCGCGATATGCTCGGGCTCGAAATAAGCGCATTCGATCAGGATGTCGGTGGTCGTCTCGGTGACGCCCGAATGCTCGCCGCCCATGATGCCGCCGATATCGTGGACGCCCGCATCGTCCGCGATCACCGTCATCGACGGGTCGAGCCGATAGCTCTTGCCGTTCAGCGCCAGCACCTCCTCGCCGTCGCGGGCGCGGCGGGCGACGATCGCGCCCTCCAGCCTGGCGAGATCGTAGACGTGCAGCGGCCGGCCGTAGCTCAGCATGATGTAATTGGTCATGTCGACCAGGGCGCTGATCGGCCTTTGCCCGACCGCCTTCAACCGCCGCTGCAGCCAGTCCGGCGACGGGCCGTTCTTCACGCCCCGGATCACCCGGCCGTAAAAAGCCGGGCAGCCCTCGGGGTCGTCGGTGCGGATCTCGATCGGGCACGGGTAGGTGCCGGCGATGGCAGGCGCGTCGATGCCCCTCAGCGTGCCGAGACCGGCGGCGGCGAGATCGCGGGCGATGCCGTGCACGCCCATCGCGTCCTGCCGGTTGGGGGTGATCGCCACGTCGATCACCGGATCGTCGAGCCCGGCATAAGCGGCATAAGCGGCCCCGACCGGCGCGTCCTCGGCCAGCTCGATGATCCCGTCATGCTCGTCGCCGAGCTCGAGCTCGCGCACCGAGCACATCATGCCGCGGCTCTCGACGCCGCGGATCGCCGCGACCTTCAGGGTAAGGTCGCTGCCCGGCACATAGGCGCCCGGCGCGCCGAACACGCCCTTCAGGCCGGCGCGCGCATTGGGCGCGCCGCAGACGACCTGGATCGCCTCGCCGGTCCCGGCATCGACGCTCAGCACCTGCAATTTGTCCGCCTGCGGGTGCGGCGCCGCGGTCAGCACCTGCGCGACGACGAAGGGCGAGAGCTTCTCGGCCGCGTTCTCGACGCCCTCGACCTCCAGGCCGACGCAGGTCAGCGTCTCGAGGATCGTCTCCAGGTCCGCCTCCGTCTCCAGATGCTCCTTCAGCCACGAGAGCGTGAACTTCATGCCCCTACGCCCCCGCTCAAGGTCGGCACGTCGAGGGCGCGGAAGCCGTAATGGCGCAGCCACCTGAGATCGCCGTCGAAGAAGGCGCGCAAATCGTCCATGCCGTATTTGAGCATCGCCAGCCGGTCGATGCCGACGCCGAAGGCGAAGCCCTGCCACTCGTCGGGATCGAGCCCGCAATTGGCGATCACTCTCGGATTGACCATGCCGGAGCCGAGCAGCTCCATCCAATGGTCGGAGCCGCCGAGCACGCGCCGGCCGTTCTCGATCCGGTAGCCGACGTCGACCTCGGCCGAAGGCTCGGTGAACGGGAAATAAGAGGGGCGCAGGCGCAGCACGATGTCGTCGCGCTCGAAATAGGCCTTGAGGAAGGTCTCCAGCGTCCATTTCAAATGGCCAAGGGTGATGCCGCGGTCGATCACCAGCCCCTCGATCTGGTGGAACATCGGCGTGTGGGTGGCGTCGCTGTCGGAACGGTAGGTCCGGCCCGGCGCGATCACGTAGATCGGCGGCTTCTGGCTCTGCATCGTGCGGATCTGCACCGGCGAGGTGTGGGTGCGCAGCAGCATCCGGTGGCCGTCCGCGTCGGTGCGGTCGAAATAGAAGGTGTCGTGCATCGCCCGCGCCGGATGGCTTTCGGGGATGTTGAGCGCGGTGAAATTGCGCCAGTCGTCCTCGATCTCCGGCCCGGTCGCCACCGAGAAGCCCAAGTCGGCGAAAATCTCGGCGAGCTCGTCCATCACCTGGCTGACCGGATGCACCGAGCCTTGCGCGCCCGTCTCGACCGGCAGCGTCAGGTCGAGCCGCTCGGTCGCCAGCCGCCGTTCCAGCGCGGCCTCCTCGAGCTCGGCCTTGCGGGCCGCGATCGCCCCGGTCACCGCCTCGCGCAGGCCGTGGATGCGCGGCCCCTCGCTGCTCCGCTCTTCCGGCGTCATGCCGCCAAGCGTCTTCAGCAGGCCGGTCACCGCTCCCTGCTTGCCCAAAGCGGCGACGCGCTCGGCCTCCAGCGCCGGCAAATCCGCCGCCGCCGCGATCCGGCCGAGCCAGTCCGCCTGCATGGTTTCGAGGTCGCTGCCCATGGCCCGGCCCTAGCGAGCAGGAGCAAAGGCGTCTAGCAGGGGCAGGCATGCACGCCTGGCCCGAACTCACGGCCGAACGCGACCGGCCGACCATCGTCGCGCTGCACCTCTTCTCGCAGGTCGTCGGCAAGGTGCCGACCGCATTGCTGCCCTGGCGCAACCATGGCTGGCACCTGACCCTGCACGTCACCCCGCGCGGCCTGGCGACCGAACCGGTCCACGCGCCGGGCGGCAGCTTCGTCCTGGCCTTCGATCTCGCCGACCATGAACTGGTCTATGAGAGCGCCACGGCGCGGATGGGCGTTCCGCTCCAGCCCATGCCGGTGGCCGATTTCCATCATGTCGCCATGGAGATGCTCGCCAGCGCCGGTCACGAGATCCGCATCCACGCGGCGCCCAACGAGGTCGATCCCGCCATCCCCTTCGCCGAGGACAAGGCGATGCGCGCCTACGACCGGGACAGCGCCCGCCGCCTGCACGGCGCGCTCGTCCAGGCCGACCGGGTTTTCCGCCTGTTCCGCTCGTCCTTCCTCGGCAAGGTCAGCCCGATCCATTTCTTCTGGGGCAGCTTCGATCTCGCCGTCACCCGCTTCTCGGGCCGGCCGGCGCCGCTTCACCCCGGCGGCATTCCGAACCTGCCCGACGAGGTGACCCGCGAGGCCTACAGCCACGAAGTCTCCAGCGCCGGCTTCTGGCCGGGCGGCGCGGGCGGCGCGGGCGGGCCGTTCTTCTATTCCTACGCTTACCCGGCACCCGCGGGCTTCGGCGACGCCACAGTCTGCCCGGATGCGGCCCGCTTCGATACGGCGCTCGGCGAGTTCATCCTCGATTACGAGGCGGTGCGGACCGCGTCCGATCCCGACGCGGCCCTGCTTGCCTTCCTCAATTCGACCTACGAAGCGGCGGCCGATCTCGGCCGCTGGGACCGCGCCGCGCTCGAATGCGCGCCGGGGCAGCCGGGCGTGCCGCGGCCGGTCTAGGCTGGTTTGGGTCGGTGCAGCGCGCAGAGCTTGTTGCCGTCGGGATCGCGGAGATAAGCGAGGTAAAGCTCGCCGAAGCTCCCCCGCCGCCAGCCCGGCGGATCTTCGATCGAGGTGCCGCCATGGTCCGCGCCGGCCTGGTGCCAGGCGTCGGCCTCAGCGGGATCGGCCGTCTTGAAGCCGATCGTCGCGCCATTGGCGCAGGTCGCCGCCGCGCCGTCGATCGGTGGCGAGACCATGAAGATGCCGCCATTGTGCAGATAGATCAGCCGCCCCTTCTCGTCTTCGATCGCGGGCTTGCCGCCCATCGCCGCGAACAAAGCGTCATAGAAACGCTTCGAGCGTTCGATATCGTTGCTGCCGACCATCATATGGCTGAACATGGCGTTCTCCTTGAAGGTCCCGCCAACCGCTAAGCCGTGCGGCAGTCGGGGTTATAGACGTAGCCGGCGCCGCGCACGGTGCGGATGCAGTCGGGCTTGGTGGGGTCGAGCTCGATCTTGCGGCGGATCCGGGTGATGCGCGTGTCGATCGAGCGGTCGAACGGCTCCATCTCCTTCGAATGGGCGAGGTCGAGCAGCTGGTCGCGGCTGAGCGGCCGGCCGGGATGCTCGGCGAAGGTCCGCAGCAGGTCGTATTCCATCGCGGTCAGCGGCACCTCGGCGCCGTCGGCCGCGTAGAGCCGCCGCGCGTCCAGATTGAGCCGGCATTTGCCCATCTGCACCTCGCGGCCGAGCGTCGCCGTCGCGGCGCCGCCGCTCCTCGCCCGCCGGAGCACCGCCTTCACCCGGGCGAGCAATTCGCGCGGGTTGAACGGCTTGGTCACATAATCGTCGGCGCCGACCTCCAGCCCGACGATCTTGTCGAGATCGTCGCTGTTGGCGGTCAGCATGATGATCCCGGCATTGCCCGCACCCCGGAGTTCGCGCGCCAGAATCAGCCCGTCGTCGCCGGGCATGTTGACGTCGAGCAAAGCAAGGTCGATCGGCCGCGCCGCCATTATCTCGCGCAGCGCGCCGCCGCCTTCCGCTTCGCTGACCGCAAAGCCGTTGCGGCGCAGATATTCGGCCACGGTTTCGCGCACGTCGGCATCGTCGTCGACCACGACGATATGGGCGGCCTCGCTCATTCGCCGCCTCCCGGCACGATCAGGGCGGCAAGCACGGCGCGGATGCCGGCGCGGGTGAACGGCTTTTCCAGCACCGGCCGGCCGGCCATCTTCAGGAAGTCGCCCATCGAATCGCCCATCGTGTCGCCGGTGACGAAGGCCATGCGCTTGACCAGCTCGGGCCGGATCTCCTGCAGCCGCGCGAACAGCTCCGGCCCGTTCAACAGCGGCATTCGAAGGTCGGAGAAGAGCAGGTCGAACTCGTCATGGTCGAGCGCGAAGAAGGCCTCGGTGCCGTTCGCCGCGACGGTGACCTCATAGCCCTCGCGCTCGATCAGCTCGCGCAGGGTCTCGGCGACGTCGGGCTCGTCCTCGACCACCAGCGCCTTGCGGCTCGCGAGCAGCTCGGCGAGGTCGGGCATTTCGAATTTCGACGCCGGCACCACCACCGGCACGGGCGCGCCCGGCGCCGGCGGCAGCGCGATCCGGAAATGGGCGCCGCGCTTCGACGGCTCGACGTGGATGGTGCCGCGATGCGCTTCGATGATGCCCTGGCTGAACGACAGGCCGATGCCGGTGCCGTTGCCGCCCTGCTGACGCTTGGTGGTGAAGAAGGGCTCGAAGATGCGGTGGCGCATCGCTGCGGGGATGCCGGGTCCGGTGTCGGCGATGTCGATCAGGATGCGGCCGGCCTGATTCACCGAGGTGCGCACCGTCAGCACCTTTTCGAACGCCTCGCCCTTCTCCATCGCCTGCTGGGCGTTGACGATCAGATTGACCAGCACCTGGTGGAGCTGGTCCTTGTCACCCTCCACCAGCGGCAGGCCGGTGCCGAAATTGACGCGAACCGCGATGCCGGCGGTGCGCAGCGCATATTCGGTGAGCTCGAGCGAGGAGGCGATCAGCTCGTTCAGATTGACCGGCTCGGCCCGGGTCTCTCGCCGCCGCGCCATGGCGAGGAAAGTCTGCACGATCCGCGCGCAGCGCTCGGCCGCGGCGCCGATCTTGCGGGCGCGCTCCTCGAACTCGGTCCCGACCGAATCCTCCTGCAGCATCTCGGCCTGGCCGACGATCGCGGCGAGCGGATTGTTGAGCTCGTGGCTGACCCCGGCGAGCAGCGCGCCCAAGGCAGCGAGCTTCTCGGACTGCAGCAAGGCGTCGCGCGACCGCGCCAGCTCGGCCTCGGCCTGCTTGCGATCGGTGATGTCGAGGTGGATGCCGCTGACCGTGTGCACCTTGCCCTCGGCGTCGCGAAGCGCGGTGCCGATCGACTGCACCCAGCGCACGTCGCCGCTCGGCCAGACCACCCGGTGCTCGAGCTCGATCGCGTCGCCGGGAAAATTCTTGCGGTAGGAATCGAGCACCAGGTCCCAATCGTCCGGATGGACATAGGCCTTGAGCATCTTCGCATCGAGCCGCAGCTCCTTGTCGAGCCCGTGCATGTCGCGCGACCGGTCCGAATACCAGGTCGCGCCGGTCTCGGGATTCACGGTCCAGATGCCCAGCTTGGCGCCCGCGACGGCGAGGTCGAGCTGCCGGCGAGTCTCTTCCAGCTCCTGCTCGGCCTGCTTGCGCTCCGTGATGTCGACATGGATGCCGTGGACCGCGCTCGGCTCGCCGGCTTCGTCATAAGCGGCGGCGCCCAGCGCGTAGATCCAACGCGTGCCGCCGTCCGGCAGCACCAGCCGATATTCGATCGCCAGCGGCTCCTCGGGGAAGCGGTCATAATAAGGCGCCGCCAGCCGCTCCCAATCGTCGGGATGGATTCGCTGCTGCAGGGTGCGCGCGTCCGGGACGAAATTGTCGTCGAGCGCAAACAACGCCTTTGAAACGTCGGAGAACCAGCAGGAGCCGGTGTGCGGGTCGAACGACCAGATGCCGAGCTTCGCGCCCTCGATGGCGAGCTCCAGGCGCTGGCGCATCACGTCCAGGTCGTCGTGGCGGTCGCCCTGCAGTTCGATCTCGTCGGCCAATGCTCTTCCCCGCGTACGGCGATCATAGCAGGCCCGGCTCTCCCCGCCAAAAGCGCGGCGCAGACATCGGTGCGGCGCTGTAACAATTGACACAATTTTCCCGTGTCGGCGGCATCGGCCGGACACGCTCGCTCTCCATAAGGCCCCCATCGCCGCTGCGTTGATGGCGGCCATTGTTCAGGAGATGCGAGATGACGTTCGAGAGAAAGAAGAGCCGGCTCAGGAAGCTGCTCGTCCTCGCCGCCGCTTTGGGCTGCTGCTCGGCGAGCTTCAGCGGCGTGCTGGCCTCCTTGGCCTTCCAGCCCGCCGCCGGCGGCCTCGTCCAGGCCGCCACGGCCTGACGAACTCAGCACATTCAGGGAGATTCGAAATGCACCACAATTTCAACTTCAAGGACGTCCTCACCGCCTCGGCCCGCGCCGCCTGGCAGATCGAGGACGTGCTGCCCGAGGGCAGCGCGCTCGATTATTCGAAGCCGTTCATGCCCGAGGCGCTGGCCCGGACCGGAAAAGTCCCGTTTCTCAACGCGGACGAGGCGCGGGTCCTCAACCAGATCCGCGGCCACGAATATCTGGCCTTGTTCGGCGTGGTCGAGGAGTTCGTCCTGCCGTTCGTGCTCGACCATGCCCGGCCGCAGCTCGACGAGAACGATCACCGCGTCCGCGCCTTGCTCAACTTCGCCGGCGAGGAGGCCAAGCACATCCACCTGTTCCGGCAGTTCCATGCCTTGTTTACCGGCAGCTTCGGAACGCCCTGCGCGATGATCGGCCCGGCCGACGCGATCGGCGCCGAGGTGCTCCGGCACGAGCCGCTCGCCGTCGCCTTGGTGATCCTGATGATCGAATGGATGACGCAGAACCATTATGTCGACAGCGTCAAGGACGATGCCGACCTCGATCCGCTGTTCAAGAGCCTGCTCAAGCATCACTGGATGGAGGAGGCGCAGCACGCCAAGCTCGACACGTTGATGGTCGAGGCGCTGGCGGAAGGCCGGAGCGAGGCCGAGATCGACAAGGCGATCGACGAGTTCCTCGAGATCGGCCTGTTCCTCGACGCCGGCCTCAAGACCCAGACGTCGCTGAATCTCGACGCCTTCGAGGCCGCGACCGGCCGCCGGCTGTCGGCGCGCGAGCGGCGCGCGCTCGAGGGCCAGCAGCACCAGGCGCTGCGCTGGACCTATCTCGGCTCGGGCATGGTGCACCCCCGCTTCGTGGCCAGCCTGGCAGCGATGTCCCCGGCCGCGCGCGACCGCATCGCCGCCGTCGCGCCGGTCTTTTCCTGACCCCTACCTCTGACGGAGTGAAATGACATGCTCGACATCACCACCCGCCCGCCGGTCAACGGCCTCGATCTCGCCGGCCTCGACGAGACGATCGCCAAGATCCAGGCCGATCCCGGCTGCGGCAGGACCTCCTTCCGCGTGAAAACCGAATGGAAGGGCCAGACCCGGTCCGAAACCAGCGTCGAGGCCTACACGCTCGGCGGCGAGGAGGTGCAGCGCAACTTCATCATCGTCGCCGACGAGCCGATGGAATTGCTCGGCACCAACACCGCGCCGAATCCCCAGGAGCTGCTGATGGCGGCGGTCAACGCCTGCATGATCGTCGGCTACGTCGCCCAGGCGGCGATCCGCGGCATCGCGCTCGACGAATGCCGGATCGAGATGGAGGGCGAGCTCGACCTGCGCGGCTTCCTCGGCCTCGATGACAGCGTCCCTCCGGGCTACCGGCGGATCAATTATAGCGTGACGCTCGAGGGCGACGGCACGCCCGAGCAATATGAGGAGATCCACCAGGCGGTGATGGCCACCTCGCCCAATTACTTCAACATGGCCCAGCCGATCCAGATGTGCGGCCGCCTGGCCTGAGCTCTGGCGTCTCCCTCTCCGCCCCCCCCGAGGGAGGGAGAGAAGCGGCCCTGGCGCGACGAGCGCCGGGGCCGCTTCGATTTCAGCCGCCGAGGAACGGAAAGGGCGAGATCGTCTTGCGGGTCTCGTTCACGGTCAGCGTCCGGCCTGCCGGCGGGGCGGCGCGCTGGGGGCAGCGGATCCGCGGGCAGATCGGGCAGGCGGGGCCGATCGCGGTGACGTACGGGTCGGCGAGGGCGAGGCCGTCGGCATAAGCGATGCGCGCTGCATGCTTGACGTCGCAGCCGAGGCCGATGGCGAGCTGGCTGTCCTCGCGCGGATCGAGCCGGACCGAGCGCTCGACCGTCCGGCCGATCGTGAAGAAACGCTGGCCGTCCGGAGTTTCGACGATCTGGGTGACGACCCGGCCCGGCGTCTGGAAGGCGCTGTGCAGGTTCCAGCGCGGGCAGGTGCCGCCGAAGCGGCTGAACGGGAAGCTCTCGCCGGCGAAGCGCTTGGAGATGTTCCCCGCCGCGTCGACCCGGAGCATGAAGAAGGGGATGCCGCGGGCATTGTTGCGTCCGAGCGTGGTCAGCCGATGGGCGACCTGCTCGACGCTGGCGCCGAACAAGGCGCAGAGCCGGTCGATGTCGTAGCGGTGCGCCTCCGCCGCCGCCAGGAAGGGCGCATAGGGCATGATGATCGCGCCGGCGGCGTAATTGGCGAGGCTCATGTGCAGCAAATGCTTGCTCGGCGCGTCCGGCGGCGCGGCCGCTTCGACCATCTTCTCCAGCAACGGCCGGAATTCGACGAGGGCGAGCTGGTAGGCGAGGCCGAAGGTGCGGCTCTCCGGCCGCAGCAGCGCCGAGAGCATCAGCCGTCGTCGGTGCAGGTCGTAATGCTGGCTGGCGCCGTCGAGCAGCTCCGGCGGCACGACTCGCGCCTCGATGCCGAAGCCTTCCTTGAGCCGGCGCCTGAGCGGCTCCGCGACGGTGAGCGGATCGCCGAGCGCGCCGGCCAGGGTCTCGGCCGCTTCCTCCAGATAGGGGAAATGGTTGCGACCGGCCTGGATATGGTCGCGGACCCAGGATTGCGGCGAAAGGGCGGTCGCCTCCTCCTCGGCCGCCGGCTGCCGCCTGAGCTCGACCAGTGTCGCGTAGAGGCGCGAGACGGCGTCGGCCACGGCGGGCGCGTTGTCGGCCACTTCGACCAGCTCGTAGCGCGGCACGGCGAGGCCGCCGAACATCGGATCGGCGAAGATTTCCGACAGCTGCGCGGCGTCGGTGCCCTCGCCGCCTTCGGCCGCGAAGCTCTTCAGATCGACATCGTAATTCTCGGCGAGCCGAAGCAGCACCTGCGCGGTCACCGGCCGCTGGTTGCGCTCGAGATGATTGAGATAAGAGGGGGAAAGGCCGAGCTCGGCCGCCATCGCGCTCTGGTTCAGGCCGAGCTCGCGGCGCAGTCGCCGCAGCCGCCGCCCCAGATAAAGCTTCCGCTCAGCCATCCGGTCATATTGTCAAGACTTTACAAAAGTCGCAAGTCGTATCGTGACGACGCGACCCTTTTCGATGGTCCCTCGGGATGCAATCGATGCTTCTTAGTGTCAACTTCGTCCACTTGGGAGCCAGCGATGACGGATTTCGGCGATTTGGTGCCCGCCCCGACCGGCCGCTTCGACGGGATAAGGCGGCCCTACGCGCCGGCCGAGGTCGAGCGGCTGCGCGGCTCGGTGCCGGTCGAGCACAGCCTCGCCCGCCGCGGCGCCAACCGGCTCTGGGAGCTGCTTCGGACCGAGGATTATGTGAATGCGCTCGGCGCCGTCACCGGCAATCAGGCGATGCAGATGGTCCGCGCCGGCCTCAAGGCCATCTACCTCTCCGGTTGGCAGGTCGCCGCCGACGCCAATACCGCCGGGGCCATGTATCCGGACCAGTCGCTCTATCCCGCCAATGCCGGGCCGGAGCTCTGCCGCCGGATCAACCGGTCCCTCCAGCGCGCCGATCAGATCGAGCATATGGAGGGCGGCGCGCGCCGCGACTGGCTGGTCCCGATCGTCGCCGACGCCGAAGCCGGCTTCGGCGGGCCCTTGAACTGCTTCGAGATCATGAAGGCCTATATCGAAGCGGGCGCCGCCGGCGTCCATTTCGAGGACCAGCTCGCCGCCGAGAAGAAATGCGGCCATCTCGGCGGCAAGGTGCTGATCCCGACCCAGGCGCACATCCGCAACCTCGACGCGGCGCGGCTCGCCGCCGACGTCTGCGGCGTTCCCACCTTGCTGGTCGCCCGCACCGATGCCGAGAGCGCGCGGCTGATCACCTCCGACGTCGACGAGCGTGACCGCGAGTTCCTGACCGGCGAGCGCACCGCCGAGGGCTTCTTCCGCCTGAAGGCGGGCACCGGCCTCGCCCATTGCATCAAGCGCGGGCTCGCTTTCGCGCCGCACGCCGATTTGCTCTGGTGGGAAACCAGCCAGCCGAACCTCGACGAGGCGCGGGCGTTCGCCGAGGCGATCCAGCGCGACCATCCGGGCAAGCTGATGGCCTATAATTGCAGCCCCAGCTTCAACTGGGCGGCCAAGCTCGATCAGGCCACAATCGCCAAATTCCAGCGCGAGCTGGGCGCGATGGGCTACAAGTTCCAATTCGTCACCTTGGCCGGCTTCCACAGCCTCAACCATGCCATGTTCGAGCTCGCCAGCGGCTATCGCGACCGCGGCATGGCGGCCTATTCCGAGCTTCAGCAGGCCGAGTTCGCGGCCGAGGCGGCCGGCTACACCGCCACCCGCCACCAGCGCGAGGTCGGCACCGGCTATTTCGATCTGGTCGCGCAGACCCTGGCGGGCGGCGAGTCCTCCACCGCCGCGCTCGCCGAATCGACCGAGGCCGCCCAGTTCAACGTCGCAGCCTGAGGAGAATGAGATGACCATTCGCTACTGGATCGTCGGCGGCGATTATCAGGATCCGGACTTCCGGTCCCTGGTCCCCGGCACCGAGACGATGGTCGGCCCGTTCGAGGACGAGCGCAAGGCCCGCAACGAATGGATCCGCCTCACCTATTGCCCGCAGGGCGGCGCCACCACCCGCTACTCGATCGCCACCGAAAGCCTGCACTAGGCAAAAGAAAGGGCGCGGAGAGACCCCAAGCTCTCCGCGCCCTCTCGAATTCGGCTGGGAAGCCTCAGGCTTCGGCCGGAAGCGCCGCCTTCGCCTGGGCGATGATCGCGCTGAACGCCGCGCCCTCGTGCATCGCGATGTCGGCCAGGACCTTGCGGTCGAGGTCGACGCCGGCGAGCTTCAGGCCATGCATGAAGCGGCCGTAGGTCAGGCCCTCGGCGCGGACCGCGGCGTTGATCCGCTGGATCCAGAGCGCCCGGAACGAGCGCTTCTTCACCTTGCGGTCGCGATAGGCATATTGGCCGGCCTTCTCGACGGCCTGGCGGGCGATCCGGATCGTGTTCTTGCGGCGGCCGTAATAGCCCTTCGCCTGATCCAGGAGGCGCTTGTGCTTGGTGCGGGTGGTTACACCCCGTTTGACGCGTGCCATGGCTCAGTACCTCCTATTTCAGGCCGTAGGGGGCCCATTGCATCACCCGCGCCTTGTCGGCGTCGGCGAGCACTTCGGTCCCTCGGTTCTGGCGGATGTACTTGCCATTATGGCTGATCAGGCGGTGGCGCTTGCCGGCCACGCCGCACTTGATCTTGCCGGTGGCGGTGAGCTTGAAGCGCTTCTTGACGCCGCTCTTGGTCTTCAACTTGGGCATTTTCGTCTCCTTGCCGCAACTTGGCGGACGTTTGGGAACAGCCACGGCAGCCCTTTTGGCCGGGCGGTTCGATTCTTCCAAAGCTGGAAAGAAGGCGCGCCTATAGCGGCGGGCCCCGGCAAACGCAACTCAGTCGAACAGGCTGGAGACCGAGCTTTCGTCGGCGATCCTGCGGACCGCCTCGGCCAGCAAGGGCGCGATGGTGAGCAGCCGGATCTTGGGGCTCGCCTCGGCTGCCTCGTAGGCGGCGATCGAGTCGGTGATCACCAGCTCGGAGAGGGCGGAGGTGTCGACCCGCGCCGCGGCGCCGCCGGAAAGCACGCCGTGGGTGCAATAGGCGACCACGTCCTCGGCGCCGCCTTCCTTGAGCGCGGCGGCGGCGTTGCACAGCGTGCCCGCCGAATCGACGATGTCGTCGATCAGGATGCAGAACCGCCCGGAAACGTCGCCGATGATGTTCATCACCTCGGATTCGCCGGGCTTCTCGCGGCGCTTGTCGACGATCGCGAGCGGGGCGTTGTTGAGGCGCTTGGCCAACGCCCGGGCGCGGACGACGCCGCCGACGTCGGGCGAGACGACGGTGATGCTCCTGCCCGAAAAGCGCGCCTTGATGTCCTCGGACATGGCCGGCGCCGCGTAGAGATTGTCGGTCGGGATGTCGAAGAAGCCCTGGATCTGGCCGGCGTGGAGGTCGACCGACAGCACCCGATTGGCGCCGGCGACAGTGATCAGGTTGGCGACCAGCTTGGCCGAGATCGGCGTGCGCGGGCCCGGCTTCCGGTCCTGCCGGGCATAGCCGAAATAGGGCAGCACCGCGGTGATCCGCTTCGCCGAAGCGCGCCGAAGCGCGTCGATGCAGATCAACAATTCCATCAGATTGTCGTTGGCCGGATAGGAGGTCGATTGCAGGACGAACACGTCCTCGCCGCGAACATTCTCCAATATCTCGACGAAAATCTCCTCGTCGGCGAAGCGGCGCACGTTCGCTTCGGTCACCGGAATTTCGAGATAGGAAGCGATCGCCTGCGCGAGCGGCAGGTTAGAATTGCCTGTCATCAGCTTCATGGCGCGCCTTCCGTGACCAGCGTTGCCGCTTCCTTAGATTCCCAATACCAATTGCGCAAAGGGGGGCACATGGCGGGTGAAGTCGGGATAACGATCGGCGAGGAGGATTATGTCGGCGCCAACCGCGTTTGGTTTCTGCATTATCTTCGCCGACGGAAGGTCCTGGTCCGCTATGCGCTGCTTCTCGCAAGCCTGGCGGCGGCCCTTGCCATGCTCGAATGGTCTGGCGGCGGTGGGGCGGCGGGCATACTCAGAGTCGTTGCCTTCGCGATCGTGGGGGGCGGCGCCGGGCTGCTCCTGTGCAATGGGATAGGCTATGTCCTATTGCCGCGCCGAGCCCGCCGCCTGTTTCGCCAGAATCCCTCGTTTTATAAGTCGTATCATTATCATTGGTCCGATGACGGCCTCGCCTATAGATCAGAGCGCGAAAGCGGCATGCGGCCCTGGAAGGACTTCTATCGCTGGAGCGACGGTTCGGAAGCGCTGCTTCTCATGCTTAACGAACAGCTCTTCTACATCATCCCCCGGCGCGCGCTCACCGACGCCCAAGCAGAGGATTTACGCGCTACGCTGGGCGCGCATGGACCGCCTCGATTCTGAGTCGCTTGCCGTTGCGCAGCGTCACGCTTAGGCGGCACCCATGCCGATCGTCACCCGCTTCGCCCCCTCGCCGACCGGCCGGCTGCACGTCGGCAACATCCGCACGGCGCTGCACAATTGGCTGTGGGCGCGGAAGCATGGCGGCCGCTTCATCCTGCGCCTCGACGATACCGACCGCGAGCGCTCGTCCGAGGAATTCGCGACTGCGATCCGCGACGACATGGCCTGGCTCGGCCTGGTGGCGGACGAAGAGGATCGCCAGTCGGGCCGGTTCGGCCGCTACGAGGCGGCGCTCGAGCGGCTGCGCGAGGCCGGCCGCGTCTACCCCGCCTACGAGACGGCGCAGGAACTGGAGCTCAAGCGCAAGGTGCTGCTCGGCCGCGGCAGGCCGCCGGTCTACGACCGCGCGGCGCTGGCGCTGGGCGATGCCGAGCGGGCGAGGCTGGAGGCGGATGGGCGACGGCCGCACTGGCGCTTCAGGCTCGATCACGACGCGCCGATCGAATGGGACGACCTGATCCGCGGTCCTCAGCATTTCGATCCGGCTTTGCTCAGCGATCCCGTGGTCCGGCGCGAGGACGGGTCCTGGCTCTACATGCTGCCGAGCGTGGTCGACGACGTCGACATGGGCGTCAGCCATGTCGTGCGCGGCGAGGACCATGTCACCAATACCGGGCTGCAGCTGCAGATGTTCGAGGCGCTCGGGGCGCGGCCCCCGGCCTTCGCGCATGAGGCGCTCCTGGTCGGCTCGGAAGGCAAGCTCTCCAAGCGGCTGGGCGCGCTCGGCGTGGAGGCGATGCGCGAGGCCGGGATCGAGCCGCTCACCCTGATCGCCAAGCTCGCCCGGATCGGCACCAGCCTGCCGGTCGAGCCAGTCGCCGACCTCGTCCCGTTGATCGAGCGTTTCGATTTCGCCACCTTCGGCCGCGCCCCGGCGCGGTTCGACATGGACGAGCTCGCCTCGCTCAACGCCCGGATCGTCCACCAGCTGCCCTTCGAGCAGGTACGGGCACGGCTGCCCGCCGGCATGGCCGAAGCGGACTGGGCGGCGATCCGGCCCAATCTCAAGACGGTCGCCGAGGCGGCCGACTGGTGGGAGATCCTGCACGGTCACGTCGAGCAGGCTGCCGCAGAAGCGGACCGCGCCTTTCTGGCGGAGGCCGCCGAGGCCGCCGGCGCGATCGATTGGGCCGAATCGCCCTGGCCGCAGCTCGTCGCGCGCCTCAAGGCCGGCAGCGGCCGCTCCGGCAAGGCCCTGTTCCATCCCCTCCGCCGAGCGCTCACCGGCCGCGACAGCGGCCCGGAAATGGCGGCTTTGCTGCCGCTGATCGGCCGCGACGAAGCCGTCGCCCGCCTCGCCGCCGCTGCGGGTTAGACCCGCTTCTCCGCGAAAATGCTGCCGGCTCCATTAATGGTATAGTATAACATGACGAGATAATGTATCATCCATCCAGAGCCGGCTGCGATCGGCGCGAGTCGGCCGAGAGGATGGAGGAGACAGGCCATGCAGGAAGCAGGCTTTTTCGCACAGAAAAGGCGCAGCCCGATCGGATTGAGCGGGGTGATCCTCGCCCACGCCGCGGTGCTCGGCGCGCTGGTGCTGATCAAGGGACCGCAGATCATCCGGAACGATCCGGTGATCACCAAGATAAACCCGATCGAGATCCCGCAGGATCCGCCGCCCGAACCGCAGGTCGAGCCCCGCAACGATCCGGCGCCGCGGCCGATCGAGCGGATGACCACGGTCCTCCCGCCCATCGAGCGCCCGATCCTGGGGCCGATCACGCCGCCTTCGCCGCCGCAGCCGCCCGATCCCCTGCCGCCGCTAGAGCTGGCGAGCCGGACCGAATTCCCGCCGGCGCCGTCAACTGTGCCCCCGCAGCGCGCTCGCGCCAATCTCGGTGCCTATTTCTCCACCGACGATTATCCCGCCGCGGCGATCCGCGCCGAAGCCGAGGGCACGACGCGCTTCACGCTGGCGATCGGCCCGGACGGCCGGGTGACCGGCTGCTCGGTCACCGGGTCGAGCGGCAACTCGGCGCTCGACAACGCCACCTGCCGGATTCTGCGCGGCCGCGCCCGCTACGCGGCGGCACGGGACCGGAACGGCCATCCGATATCGGGCCAGGATCGCGGCAGCGTCACCTGGCGCTTGCCCTCGGAATAAGGTTTCGAGGTCCAGCGTTGGACTGCGGCCCGGCCAAGCGGGGCGGGCCAAGGGGTGGCGCGGGGAGCGGCGGCGCATTATCTTGACCCGCATGCCGCTCCCCCGCCCCTCCGGCCCCCGCGTCCTCTGGAAGGACCTCAGCGCCTTCTGGCGCGAGCGGCCGCGCCATCAATGGGTGGCGGCGACGCTCGCTCTGCTGATCCCGATCGGCATCGTCGTCGCCTTCTATTATGATGGCAAGACCAACATCGCGCCGGGCGAGCAGGTGATCTTCGTCGATAGCTGGCCGACCAGCCGCAGCGACGAGGAGATCCGGGCAAAGCAGAAGGCCGATCTCGCCCGCCGCGAGGCCGCCGAGGAACGGCGCCGGCGGGAGTTCCAGGAGATCGACCAAAGCCTCAACCGGCTGGGCATTTGAGCGACGAACGCTGGATGGCGGCGGCGATCGCGCTCGGCGAGCGCGGTCGCGGCCGCACCGCGCCCAACCCCAATGTCGGCTGCGTGATCGTGCACGACGACGCGGTCGTCGGCCGCGGCTGGACCCAGGACGGCGGCCGTCCCCATGCCGAGGCGATGGCGCTGGCCGAGGCCGGCGAAGGCGCGCGCGGGGCCACCGTCTATGTAACGCTGGAGCCCTGCGCGCACCGGAGCGGGCGCGGCCCGGCCTGCGCGGACTTGCTCGTCGAGGCCGGACTGCGGCGGGTCGTCATCGGCGTCGGCGATCCGGATTCGCGAACCGACGGGCTCGGCATCGAGCGGCTGCGGTCGGCCGGGATCCAGGTCGAGACCGGCCTCTGCCGGGCCGAGGCGGAGCGCGGCATGGCCGGGTTCTTCAGCCGGATCCGGCTTGGCCGGCCTTATGTGACCCTGAAGCTCGCCATGTCGATCGACGGCAGGATCGCGACCGCGTCGGGCGAGAGCCAATGGATCACCGGCGAGGAGGCGCGCGCCCACGGCCATCTCGAGCGCGCCCGGACCGACATGATCCTGGTGGGCCGCGGCACTTACGATGCCGACTCGCCGCGGCTCGACGTGCGCCTGCCCGGGCTCGAGGATCGCTCGCCGCGCCGGGCGCTGCTCACCACCGGGGCGCCGGTCGAGGGCTGGACCCGGCTCGGCAGCCCGCAGGCGATCCGCACCCTAACCGAGGTCAACGATCTGCTGGTCGAGGGCGGCGCGGAGACCGCCGCCTCCTTCCTCCACGGCGACCTGGTCGACCGGCTGCTCGTCTACCGCGCCCCGATCCTGATCGGCGAGGGCAAGGCGGCGCTGGCCGATATCGGCCTCGGCCGCCTCGCCGACGCGCACGGCCGTTGGCGGCTCGTCGACACGCGCCAGCTTGGCATCGACATTCTCGAAGTCTACGAACGCACCCGCTGAAATGTTCACTGGGATCATCACCGATGTCGGCCGGATCGAGGCGGTCGAAGCGCGCGGCGACCTGCGCGTCCGGATCGGCTGCGGCTACGACATGGCGGGCGTCGATCTCGGCGCTTCGATCGCCTGCTCTGGCGTCTGCCTCACCGTCGTCGACAAGGGGGAAAGCTGGTTCGCGGTCGACGTCTCGGCGGAAACGCAGAATCGTACAACCCCTGGCCTGTGGGCTGAAGGCAAAAATCTCAATCTCGAGCGCGCCTTGAAGGTCGGCGACGAGCTCGGCGGCCATATCGTCACCGGCCATGTCGACGGCATCGGCGAAGTGGCGGCGGTCGAGCCGGTCGGTGATTCGACACGCGTCGAGATCACCGCCGGGCCCGAAATCGCCCCTTATGTCGCCGCCAAGGGCTCGATCGCGCTCGACGGCGTCTCGCTGACCGTCAACGAAATCAGCGCGCTCCCGGACGGCCAAGTGGCGTTCGGCGTCAACATCATCCCCCATACCGCCCAGCAGACCAGCTTCGGCGACGTGCGCGCGGGGCAGCGGATCAACATCGAGATCGACATTCTCGCCCGCTATCTGGGCCGCATGTTGGAAACGCGCAACGCGTGATGTGATTTCCTGTTGGCTGATCACATTGTGATGTGATAGGCGGGTCGCATGAGCACCATATTGATCGACCGCGTCTGCGAACTCGTCGCCGAAGGCGAGATGAGCCGCGCGGGCCTCGCCCGCGCCGCCGG
>Ga0070677_10000106_pt1 | contig 27164 bp, 22 predicted proteins | sample KBSM63metaG_FD_64674 | JGI IMG/M metagenome (GOLD analysis project Ga0070677, IMG submission 64674) | Miscanthus rhizosphere microbial communities from Kellogg Biological Station, Michigan, USA - KBS M6-3 metaG | ecosystem: Host-associated > Plants > Roots > Rhizosphere > Soil ... | reverse complement strand
TCCTGTTGCTCCCTCTCCCCGGGGGAGAGGGCTGGGGTGAGGGGTAAGGTGGCCGAGAACGACCGCGAACGTCCGAACCCCTCACCCTAACCCTCTCCCGATGGGAGAGGGGATTCAAGCTTCAATCCCGCTCGGCAAGCCACTACATGCAGGGACCAACCCGCCGACTGGCCCTCAAAAGCCCGCCGGCCGATCCTGCATGGAGCCGATGGAACCGGACGCCCGCCTGAAACGCCTGCGCTTTCGCGCCTGGCATCGCGGCACGCGCGAGGCGGACATGCTGGTCGGCGGCTATTTCGACCGCTGGCACGCGGCCTGGGGCGAGGCGGAGCGCGGCTGGTTCGAGGCTCTGCTCGAGGAGCAGGACGTCGACATCATCGCCTGGGCGATGGGAACCGCGGACGTTCCGGAGCGCTGGCGCGGGACCATGCTGAACCGTCTCCAGGCCACCGACTATATCCGGCATCCGAAATAAGTGAGCGACCTCCAGACGATCCTGACGGCGACCGCGCCGATCACCCTGGCCGGGGTGCCGGGCGGGTTCATGCCGTGGCTCGCCGCCGACCTGGCGCGGGCAGCCAAGGGCCGGGCCGTGTTCGTGGTGCCGGACGAGGCGGCGATGCGGGCGCTGGCCGACGCCGCGGCCTATTTCGCGCCGGAACTGGAGGTGCTGACCTTCCCGGCCTGGGACTGCCTGCCCTACGACCGCAGCTCGCCGTCGCTGCGCTCGACCGCGGAGCGGCTGGCGACTTTGCACGCGCTGCAGCGCAAGTCGGCGAAGCCGCAGCTGCTGGTGACCACGGTCAACGCGGCGACGCAGCGGACGCTGACCCCGTTCCGCATCCGCCAGCTGGTGGCCCGGCTCGCGCCCGGCGAACGGATCGACCTCGACCGGCTGACCAGGCTGCTGCAGGCCAACGGCTATGGCCGCACCGAGACGGTGCGCGATCCCGGCGAATTCGCGGTGCGCGGCGGCCTCGTCGATCTGTTTCCCGCGGGTGAAGACGTGGCGCTCCGGCTCGACTTCTTCGGCGACGAGATCGAGAGCGTGCGCCGCTTCGATCCGGCGACCCAGCGCAGCATCGACCGGATCGAGGGCTTCACCCTCCTCCCCGCCTCCGAGACCCTCCTCGACGAGCACAGTGTCAAGCATTTCCGCTCCGGCTATCGGGAATTGTTCGGCGCCAACGCGACCGGCGACCCGCTTTACCAGGCGGTGTCGGACGGGCGGCGGATCGCCGGGGTCGACCACTGGCTGCCTTTGTTCGAGGAGCGGCTGGCGACCCTGTTCGACCATCTTTCGGACGATGACGTGGTGGTCCGCGACACCGGCGACGCCGGCGCGCTCGAGGCGCGGTTCGAGGCGGTCGCCGATTATTACGAGAATCGCGAACGGGCGCAGACCCGAGATGCCGGCAGCTATCGGCCGCTGAAACCCGAGACGCTCTACCTGAAGCGCGAGGAATGGGACGGCTTGGTCGCGGCACGGCCGCTGCACCAGCTGACGCCGTTCCACGAGCCCGATAGCGCCGCCGTAATCGATTTCGGGATGGAGCCGCCGCGGGATTTCGCGCCGGAGCGCACGCAAGGCGCCAATGTCTACGACGCGGTCATCGCCCATATCGCCGAGCTTCGCCGCGCGAAGAAGAAGGTGGTGCTGGCGAGCTATTCGCTGGGCTCGCGCGAGCGGCTGAAGGGCCTGCTCGCCGACCACGGGCTGGAGAAGGTGGTCGAGGTGGAGACCTGGCAGAAGGCGCTCGGCGCTTCCGCCGTCGCGCTCGCCGTCATCCAGCTCGATCACGGCTTCACCGGCGGCGAGGTGGCGCTGCTCACCGAGCAGGACATGCTCGGCGACCGGCTGGTGCGGCGGCGCAAGCGCAAGAAGAGCACCGACGCCTTCCTCTCGGAGCTGGCGACGCTGACGCCCGGCGACCTCGTCGTCCATGCCGATCACGGCATCGGCCGCTACGAGGGGCTGACCCAGATTCCGGTGCAGAAGGCACCGCACGATTGTGTCGCGCTCGAATATGCCGGCGGCGACAAGCTCTACGTGCCGGTCGAGAATATCGACATCCTCTCGCGCTACGGCAGCGACAGCGAGGGGGTCAGCCTCGACCGGCTCGGCGGCGAGGCCTGGCAGCGGCGCAAGTCGCGGATGAAGGAGCGGATCCGCGAGATCGCCGGCGACCTGATCAAGGTCGCGGCCGAACGCGCGCTCCGCCCCGGCGCGGTGGTCGAGCCCGACACCGGCTATGCCGCCTTCGCCGACCGCTTCCCGTATGAGGAGACCGAGGATCAGGACCGGGCGATCGCCGACGTGGTCGGCGACCTCGGCTCCGGCGTGCCGATGGACCGGCTGGTCTGCGGCGACGTCGGCTTCGGCAAGACCGAAGTGGCGCTGAGGGCCGCGTTCATGGCGGCGATGGCGGGGCTGCAGGTCGCGTTGATCGCGCCGACCACCCTGCTCGCGCGCCAACATTTCAACACGTTCAAAGAGCGCTTCCAGGGCTTTCCGATCGAGCTCGGCCGGCTCTCCCGCCTGGTCCCGGCCGCCGAGGCGAGGGCGACCAAGGAAGGGCTCGCCGCCGGCAAGATCGACATCGTCATCGGCACCCACGCGATCCTCGGCAAGGGGGTGGAATTCAAGCAGCTCGGCCTGGTCGTCGTCGACGAGGAGCAGCGCTTCGGGGTCACCCACAAGGAGAAATTGAAGGCGCTCAGGGCCGACGTCCACGTGCTGACGCTGACCGCCACGCCGATCCCGCGCACGCTGCAAATGGCGATGTCGGGGCTTCGCGAGCTCTCCGTGATCCAAACGCCGCCGGTCGACCGGCTGGCGGTCCGGACCTACGTCATGCCTTGGGACCCGGTGGTGATCCGCGAGGCCCTGCTTCGCGAACATTATCGCGGCGGCCAGAGCTTCTTCGTGGTGCCGCGCATCGCCGATCTGCCCGACATCGAGCGGTTCCTGCGCGAGGAGGTGCCCGAGGTGCGCTACGTCGTCGCCCACGGCCAGATGTCCCCGACCGAGGTCGAGGAAAGGATGAGCGCTTTCTACGACCGGAAGTACGAGGTCCTGGTCTCGACCACGATCGTCGAGAGCGGGCTCGACATCCCCAGCGCCAACACCTTGATCATCCACCGCGCCGACCGCTTCGGCCTCGCCCAGCTCTATCAGCTCAGGGGCCGCGTCGGGCGGGCCAAGACCCGCGCCTACGCCTATCTCACCACGCCGGCTGGCCGGCTGATGACCGAGACCGCCGATAAAAGGCTCCAGGTGCTGGCGGCGCTCGACAGTCTCGGCGCCGGCTTCCAGCTCGCCAGCCATGACCTCGACATCCGCGGCGCCGGCAATCTGCTCGGCGACGAGCAGTCCGGCCATATCAAGGAGGTCGGCTTCGAGCTCTACCAGTCGATGCTCGAGGAGGCGATCCTCGAGGCCAAAGCGGGCGGGCTGGAGACGCGGGCGGAGCAATTCTCGCCCCAGATCACGGTCGACGCGCCGATCCTCATTCCCGACGAATACGTGCCCGATCTCGACCTGCGCATGGGCCTCTACCGGCGGATGAACGAATTCGAGACCCGCGACGAGATCGACCCCTTTGCGGCCGAGCTGATCGACCGCTTCGGCACGCTGCCGCCGGAGACGGCGAACCTCCTGAAGGTCATCGAGATCAAGCTGAACTGCCGCAAAGCGATGGTCGCCAAGCTCGACGTCGGCGCGAAGGGCGCCCTGGTCAGCTTCCACAATGACAGCTTCCCGGACTTGCCGGGGCTGCTCGCTTATGTGGAGCGGCTGAAGGGCATCGCGAAGCTGCGCCCGGATTCAAAGCTGGTCATCACCCGCGCCTGGCCGGACGCGGAGGCGCGGCTCAACGGGGCGCTGCAGCTGTCGAAGGGCTTGGCGAAGATCGTCTTCTAGCGCGTCATCCCAGCGAAAGCTGGGATCTCGGTTCTTAAAGGCAAAGAGATTCCAGCTTTCGCGGGAATGACGATCACCGGGTGACGAGCTGCACCAGCTCTTCCTCGGTCACCGGCGGGGCGCAGAGGAAGCCTTGGTAGAGATTGCAGCCCTCTTCGGCGAGGAGGCCGAGCTGCTCCTCGGTCTCGACGCCCTCGGCGATAACTCCAAGGCCGAGCGAGCGGGCCATGTCGATGACGCTGCGCACCACGATCCGGTCGCGGGTCGAGCCGGCGATGTCCTGGCAGAGGCGCTTGTCGATCTTCAGATAATCGAGCGGCAACGCCTTCAGGTAAGCGAGGCTCGAATAGCCGGTGCCGAAATCGTCGATGGCGACGCGAAGACCGCCGCCGCGAAGCTCGGCGAGCAGGGAGGCGGCGGCCGACAGGTCCTCGATCAGGCCGCCTTCGGTAACCTCGACCGTGAGCCGCTCCGGTGCGAAGCCGCTGCCCTGGACCATCTGCAGGAATTGGGCCGCGAAGCCGGGGCGGACGATGTCGGCGGCAGTGATGTTCACCGAAAGGCGCAGGCCCGAAAGCGCTTCCGGCCAGGCGGCGGCGATCAGGATCGCCTTGCGCTGCACATGATCGGACAATTGGGCGAGATAGTCCGAGCCTTCGGCGACGTTGAACAGGGTCGAGGCGCCGAGCTCGCCGTAGAGCGGGTGGTTCCAGCGGGCGAGCGCCTCGACGCCCACGATCGCGCCGCCGGTGACCGCGACCTGGGGCTGGAAGCGGATCTCGATCTCGTCCTGGTCGAGCGCGCGCCTCAAGTCGATCTCCAGCCGGTCGCCGCGCGCGGTGGCGCTTTCGGCGCCCGCTTCGAGCACGTGCACCGGCGGACCCTCGCCGGCCTTGGCCTCGGCGAGCGCGGCGCTGGCCCGGCGAAGCAGCGCAGCGGGGTCGTCGCCGTCCTGTGCCGCGGCGACGCCGGCGCGGGCGGCCAAGGTGATGACATGGTCGCCCGAGGCGAACGGACGGCCGATCGCCTCGATGAGCTGGCCGGCGAGGAAGCCCCCCTCCTCGATCGTGGCAGGAGCGGGCAGGAGCACCGCGAATTCGGCCCCGGCCATGCGCGCAACGAGCGGGCCGCGGCCCTCCGTGCCGGTCTGGCGCTCGATCCGCCGCGCCACCGCCTGCAGCACCGCATCGCCGGTGGCGCGGCCGAAGGCCGCGTTGATCGCGTCGTAGCGGCTGACCGAGACGAGCAGGGCGACCAGGGCCGGCCCCTCCACTTCGTGACCGCCGAGCCGGGCGGCGATCCAGGCGCGGGCGGCGCGGCCGTCGCGGAGCCCGGTGAGCGGGTCGCGGCGTTCACCGCTGCCCTGGATGGCCTCGGCGCGGCCGACCACCTCGCCGCCCTCGCGCCGGCGGACATGGTGGGCGATCCGCGCCCAGCGCTCGCCATGGGCGAAAGCGGTCGCCTCGCCGGTGGCGAGCAGGCGGTCGATCGCCTCGCGGGCGGCGCGGCGTCCGTCGGGGCCGAGCTTGCGGAACAGGTCCATCAGGCTGATCCGCCGCCCCTCCTCCTCGCCCAGCCCCGCCTGGCGGGCGAGGGCCGGCGAAAGCTCGACGGTGCGCGAGCCCGGCTGCCAGCGCCACGAGGCGGATTCGGCCTCCACGCCGACGCGGCCGCGAACCCCGCCGACGCGCTCGGCGTGGCGATGGGCGAACTGGATTGCGTGGAGCAGCTGCGCCTCGGTGAACGGGCTGACCAGGAAATGGGTGGCGCCGTGCTGGTGGAAGCTTTCCAGCGCCGCCGCGTCGCCGCGGGAGAGCAGGACGAGCAGGGCCGCTTCATTGGCCTCGGCCGCGTCGCCGATCGCCCGCACCGCCTCCTCGCCCTCGGCCAGGGCGCCGCGCGCGTCGACCATGGCGACCGAAGCGCCCGAAGCGACGAACCGCGCCTCGACACTCTCGGCCCGGCGCGCCGCGATCGGCTGCCAGCCGGCACCCTCGGCCAGCCGCGACAATTCGTCGCGATGGCGAAAGGAAAGGATGAACAGCGGTGCCCCCATCGCCACGCTCTAGCCGCGCGCCCGGGCGCCGCCAATCGGCGCTCGATGCACGATCCCGGCTTGGCACATTGACGGCGGCATGTGTGGCCTCCTAGCTACGCCTATGTCGGAGCACCCCCCGATCCCGATGGCGCTCGTCGCCTCAAGCGCGGAAGCCGCGCAGGCGGCCGAGCTCATGCTCCGCAAGCGTTACGAATTCGTGCCGCTGGACGACGCGGAGCTGATCCTCGCTCTCGGCGGCGACGGCTTCCTGCTGCACACCTTGCATGAGATGCTCGACCGCGGCCGGGTCTGCCCGATCTTCGGGATGAACCGGGGCACGGTCGGCTTCCTGATGAACGAATGGCGGCTGGACGCGCTCAACGAGCGGCTGGCGCGCGCCAAATCGTTCAGCGTCGCGCCGCTGGAGATGAAAGCGACCACGGTCACCGGCGCGGTCGTCGTCCACCATGCGATCAACGAAGTGTCCCTGTTGCGCGAGACCCGCGAGACCGGCTGGATCGAGGTCTCGGTCAATGGCCGGGTGGTGCTCCCGGAGCTGATCTGTGACGGCGTGCTCGTCGCGACTCCGGCCGGCTCGACCGCCTATAACCTGTCCGCCAACGGCCCGATCCTGCCCTTGGGCTCGAAGCTGGTGGCGCTGACCCCGATCAGCCCGTTCCGGCCGCGGCGCTGGCGCGGCGCGGTGCTGTCCGAGGATCTCAAAATCTCGTTCCGGGTGCTCGATCCGGTGAAGCGGCCGGTCTCGGCCGTGGCCGACCAGGTCGAGGTCCGCGACGTCTCGACGGTCGAGGTCTGCATCGACCGCGAGGAGGTGCTGACCTTGCTGTTCGACCCCGAGCACGCGCTCGACGAGCGGATCGCGATGGAGCAGTTCGCGGTCTGATCGCCGGATCGTTCCGCCGTCGCGTCAACGGCTTGCATCGCGGGAAAGGCCGCTGCTATAGGCGCGCCCTCACCAGTGTTCCCCGGTAGCTCAGCGGTAGAGCATCCGACTGTTAATCGGACGGCCGATGGTTCGAATCCGTCCCGGGGAGCCATTTCCTTTGCCGCGCGCGCCCCGCTCACCAGCCCTCCGCGGCGCGGAACAGCTGGAGATTGGCCTCCTCGATCGGCGTTGGAACCACGTCGCCCGGCCGCGCCCGGTACCAGCGGTAGCGACGGAAGTGGCGCTGCAGCCGGGCATCGCGGAAGACCCGGCCATGGCGCGCGAAAATCTCGTTTCGAGCGATCCAGAGCTCGGCCGGCGACAGGTTCTCGACCTCGTCGCGAGTCAGCCGGCGCCAGCTCGAATCGGGGAAAATCTGTGCCGGCGCGTGCTCGGGCCCGACGACATGGGGCTCCGGCGGCGCCGGAATGGCCCGCGTTGCGACCGGGCCAGGTCGATCTGGCCCGGGCGCCGGCGGTTCGGAAGCGCGGGCCCAGAGGAGATAGCCGACCGCGATCATGGCAAGGACGAGCAGACCGAGCAGCGCCGGTACCAGCGGCGAGGCCCTGGCCCGCGGCGGCGGAGGGGGTAACGGCGGCAGTATCACCGGCCCGGCGGCTCCGCGCGAGCCGATCAGCGCATCGAGGCTCGCCTTGACCTTCTTCCAGCCGGGGTGATCTTCCTCGCCCTGCCAATCGCCGATCGCGGCGAACTGGATCTGGTTGAACGGCATCGGCGGCATCCGCCCGTCGATCGAGGTCTGGATCAGCTTCTTCTGCGCGCGCGCGACCTCGGCTTCGGCGCGGACCCATTGCGAGGCGGCGGCATGTTCCGACCAGACCACGATCGCCGCCTTTGCCGTGCCGATCGTGTCGGCGATGACGTCGCTGTAGGAAAGATGTGCCGGCAGTTCGTCGTCCCACCAAATGCTGTAACCCAGCCGCCGCACCGCATCGGCGAGGCGGCGCACCACGGCCTCGTTGGTCTTCGAATAGGAGATGAAGACGTCGACCATCGCGTGCCCCCTCGACCGCGTCTTTCTAACATGAAGGCGTTAATGACAAAAATCGTTTCGGCGGCGCACGAATCCTTTCTTTCCAGCCTATTGTCGCCGCCTGGGCGGAACCTCGACGGGCTCCGGCGGGTTTGAAAGCGAACCCAAAAGGAGGCAGCAATGGCGACGAGATCCCGCTCCAAATCAGGCAATGGCACCGGCTCCAACGCCCGCTCGAAATCCGCGTTCAGCCTCGGCGGCGGCCAGACCGGCGTGCTCGCCGCAGCCGCGGTGGCCGGCGCCGCGATCGGTCTTGCCGCCAATTACGGGCGCAAGATGGTCGTCCAGGGGATCGCCGGCGCCTCCGGCGATTGGGCCGACGCGCTCGCCGCCGAGCATCAGGCGGTGCTCGCCTTGTTCGACAAGGTCGAGGCCACGGCGGACAACCAGACCACCGCCCGCACTCATCTGCTCACCAAGATCAAGAACGCGCTCGGCAAGCATTCGCTGGAGGAGGAGAATGCGGTCTATCCGGCGCTCCGCCGCGCCAATTCGGTGCACGACGCGGATGCGCTCAACGCCGAGCATGGCTATGTGAAGACCTATCTCTACGAGCTGGAGAACATGCCGAAGAGCAGCCCGGAATGGCTGGGCCGGATCCGCGATTTCCGCGCCATGCTCGAAGAGCATATGAAGATGGAGGAGGACGAGGTCTTCCCGGCCCTGCGCGGCCAGCTGACCGAAGACCAGAACGCCAAGCTCACCGCCGCGGTCCACCGCGAGGGGATGAAGCTCGCCTGAGCCGGTGCGTTAAGCCCCTCCCCTGAATGGGGAGGGGTTTTCACGTCAAACCGCCATGCCGTGGCAATGCTTGTACTTGCGGCCCGAGCCGCAGGGACAGGGCGCGTTGCGGCTCGACGGCGCCTCGACGTTTCCGGTCATGACCGGAGTGTCCGCCTGCGGAACCTGCAGCGGCGGCAGCTTGGAGATGATCGCGCCGGTGCCGGCGTCGACGTCGAACGTGTCGTCGTCGCCGGTGAACGGATCGATATGGTGGGTCATGAAGTCCGGCAGATTCGGCAGGTCCGGATAGGCCTGCTGCGGCGGCGCCGCATAAGTGCGGGCCAGGACCGAAGTGACGTCCTCACGGATGATGCCGAGCAGCCGCTCGAACATCGAGAACGCCTCGTGCTTATATTCGTCGATCGGCTTCTTTTGCGCATAGGCGCGCAGGTGGACGACCTGGCGGAGCGCGTCGAGCATGGAGAGATGCTCTTTCCAGTGATGATCGAGCGTCTCGAGAAGCACGCCCTTTTCGTGCCGCACCCAATCCTCGGCCGGGATTTCCTTCAGTTTCTCCTCGATCTGCGCGTCGGCCAGCGCCTGGATGCGCTCGACGAACATCTCGGGCTCGACCGCTTCCTCCTTGACCCAGTCGTCGAACGGCGGGGTCAGGCCGAAGACATGCTCGACCCGCTGCTTCAGCATCTCCAGGTCCCATTGCTCGGGATAGGTGTTGGGCGGCAGCGCCTCGCCGACGATGGTGTTCACCGTCTCGGCGCGCATGTCCTCGACCACGTCGCTGATCGCGTCGGCGTCCATGATGTCGGCGCGCTGCTCGTAGATCACCTTGCGCTGATCGTTCATGACGTCGTCATATTCGACGACCTGCTTGCGGATGTCGTAATTGCGCGCCTCGACCTTCTTCTGGGCGGTCTCGATCGCCTTGGAGATCCAGGGCGAGATGATCGCCTCGCCGTCGGCGAGATTCTTGTTCATCAACCGCGCGAACATGGTCTGCGGGCCGAAGATGCGCAGCAGATCGTCATCGAGCGACAGATAGAAGCGGCTGAGGCCCGGGTCGCCCTGGCGGCCCGAGCGGCCGCGCAGCTGATTGTCGATGCGCCGGCTCTCGTGGCGCTCGGTGCCGAGCACGAACAGGCCGCCGGCGGCGATCACCCGCTCCTTCTCCTCGGCCAGCTCCTGCCGGATCTTCTCCTCGGCCGCCTCGCGCGCCGGCCCCGGCTCCATGTCGCCGAGCTCGTCGTTGATGCGGAACTCGACATTGCCGCCGAGCTGGATGTCGGTGCCGCGGCCGGCCATGTTGGTGGCGATGGTGACGGCGCCGAGCCGCCCCGCCTGGGCCACGATATGGGCCTCCTGCTCGTGGTAGCGGGCGTTCAGCACCTCGTGGCGGACCTTGCGCTTCTTCAGGAACTCCGAGAGCAATTCCGACTTCTCGATCGAGACCGTGCCGACCAGCACCGGCTGGCCGATATCCTGCTTCTCCTTGATCGCCTCGACGATGGCGGCGAACTTGTCCTCCTGGTTCTTGTAGAATTCGTCGTCCTCGTCGGTCCGCTTCACCGGCTTGTGGGTCGGGATCGAGACCACGTTCATCTTGTAGATGTCGTAGAATTCCGCAGCCTCGGTCGCGGCGGTGCCGGTCATGCCCGAAAGCTTCGGGTACATGCGGAAATAATTCTGGAAGGTGATCGAGGCGAGGGTCTGGTTCTCGGGCTCGATATTGACCCCTTCCTTGGCCTCGACCGCCTGGTGAAGGCCTTCCGACCAGCGGCGGCCGTCCATCATCCGGCCGGTGAACGGGTCGATGATGACGATCTTGTCGTCCTTGACGATGTAGTCGATGTCGCGCTTGAACGCGACGTTGGCCTTCAGCGCCTGGTTGAGGTGGTGGACCACCTGGGTGTTGGCGAAATCGTAGAGGTTGGAGCCTTCGAGCAGGCCCTGCGCCTCGAGCAGGCGCTCCATCTTCTCGGTGCCTTCCTCGGTCAGCAGGACTCGCTTGTCCTTCTCGTCATATTCGTAGTCGGCCGAAGGGGTCTCCTTCACGATCCGGTCGAGCGCGAGGTAGAGCTCGGACTTGTCGTCGGTCGGGCCGGAGATGATGAGCGGCGTGCGCGCTTCGTCGATCAGGATCGAATCGACCTCGTCGACGATGCCGAAATTGAACGGGCGCTGCACCATCTGCGCGCGCTCGTACTTCATGTTGTCGCGCAGGTAATCGAAGCCGAACTCGTTATTGGTGCCGTAGGTGATGTCGGCATGATAGGCCTCGCGGCGCTGCGGATCGGCGAGATTGGGGACGATCACGCCGACGCTGAGGCCGAGGAAGCGGTAGATCTGGCCCATCCAGTCGGCGTCGCGGCGGGCGAGATAGTCGTTCACGGTGACGACATGGACGCCCTTCCCCTCCAGCGCGTTCAGATAGACGGCGAGCGTGGCGACGAGGGTCTTGCCCTCGCCGGTGCGCATCTCGGCGATCTCGCCGCGGTGGAGGACGATGCCGCCGACCAGCTGAACGTCGTAATGGCGCTGGCCGAGCGTGCGCATCGCCGTCTCGCGGACGGTGGCGAAGGCCTCGGGCAGGACGTCGTCCAGCGTCTCGCCGGCCTCGAGCCGGGCCTTGAAGAGCTGGGTCTGGTGCTTCAGCGTCTCGTCGTCCATCGCCTGGATGGTCGGCTCGAGCGCGTTGATCTTCTCGACGATCTTGCCGAGCTTGCGCACGTAGCGGTCGTTGGACGACCCGAAAATGGTTTTGGCAAATCCGCCGAACATGCTGGAATCCCGATCTTTAAAGGGGCGCGCCGGCCAATGGCCGGGCAAGAACAATGAAAAAGGGAGGCCGCCCGGGCGGCCCGCGCCTCACTCGATCAGACGATCGGTCTCAACCGGCGCCGGGCTGGTGAGCGCGGCGTGAAGAGCGGGCGCTGGCGTGCTGCGCTCGACCGGCTGCGCGGCGGCCTGCGCCGCGACCGGAGCCACGACGGTGACGGCGGCTTTCGCCATCGCGACCGCCTCGGCCGCCGCTTCGTGCCGCGGCGCCGCATCGGGCGCGCGCGGGCCGGTGAGCGCGCCGGTGGCGGCGCTCAGCAGGGCGGAGAGGATCAGCAGCAATTCCATCGGCGAGCGACATAGGGACGAGGAGCGCCGAGGTCCATGCTTTTGCGCGATTCCCGACGTTGAAATCCTGGAAGCCGCGGCCTAGCGAGCCGCCATGGACGAGGGCCTGACCGGCGGCTGCGCCTGCGGTGCGTTGCGCTACCAGCTGAAGAGCGCGCCGTTCGACGCCGGCTGGTGCCATTGCCGCATTTGCCAGCTGGTCTCGGGCGCGCCGGCCATGGCCTTCGCCAGCGTGCCGGCCGGGGACCTGGCGTTCACGCAAGGCGAGGACCGGCTCCGGCGCTTCCGCTCGAGCGAATTCGGCCGCCGCCAATATTGCGGCGATTGCGGCGCCTCGCTCACCATCCAGGTCGACTTCCAGCCGGAGACGATCGACTTCCCGATCGTCACCCTCGACGATCCCGGCCGGATCGCTCCCGCTTTTCACATCTTCCGGGCGAGCAAGGTCGGCTGGTTCGAGACTGCCGACGACCTCCCCCGCCATGACCGCTTCCGTCCCGGCACGCGCGGGCTGGAAGGAACGGAGCCCCCCGCCTAGCCCTCGAGATAGGGTTGGAGCGCCGCCTCGAGCTTGCGGAGCGGCATATAGCCCTCCAGCCGCTCGCGCTGTTCACCCTCCCTGAACAGGATGCACACAGGGTAGCTTTCGACCTTGCACAGCCTGGCGGTTTCCGGACCGGAATCGACGTCCAGCTTGGCGACGGTCAGGCGGTCCTTGTGGGTCGCGGCGAGCGCTCGAAGCCCCGGCGCCATCAGCCGACAAGGGCCGCACCAGGACGCGCCGAAGGCGACCAGAATCAGCCGGTCAGAACCCAGCACGTCCCGCTCGAAGCTCGCATCGGTGACGATGCGGACGATGCCCGCGCCCACGCGCTGCCCCCTTCGCTGGATTACAGGGCGGATTCCAGCCAGGCCTGGATCCGGCTCTTGGGCTCGGCGCCGATCTTGGTGGCGGCGGGGCGGCCGTCCTTGAAGAGGATCATGGTCGGGATGCCGCGCACGCCGTAGCGGCCCGGCGCTTCGGGATTCTCGTCGATGTTGAGCTTGACGATCTCGACCTGGTCGCCGAGCTCCTCGCTCAGCTCCTCGAGCGAGGGCTGGATCATCCGGCACGGCCCGCACCATTCCGCCCAGAAATCGACGAGGACCGGCTTGGACGCGCCCAGCACGTCCTGCTGGAAGGAGGAATCGGTGACGGATGCAAGGGCCATGGGTAGAGTCTCCAACAAGGGTCTGAGGGGGATGTAGGGTGCCGCCGGGCCTGGCTCAAGCCGCGGCCGAATGCGCGTCGAGGAGCGCCTCCGGGAGGGCATGCAGCACCGGGGCGGCGGTGTAGAGCAAGGCCGCCTCGACCGGCCGGTCCGGGAAGATCACCCGCAAGGCGGCGCGATAGGCGGCCATCTGGCGCAGATGCGCGGCGGGAATGTCCGCCAGCGTCGCCGGCGCCCGGCGGCCGGTCTTGAAATCGGCGATCAGGATCCGCTCGTCGCCGACCAGCAGCCGGTCCACGGTGCCGGCGACCACGGTCCCGCCGGGAACCACCGCCGCCACCGGCGCCTCGGCCAGCGCCTCGGGGCCGAACAGAGCGGCGAAGCGGGGATCCTCGACGATCCGGCAGGCGTCCGCGATCAACGCGGCCCGCGTCGAGGCGTCGGCCACTCCCGCCGAATGTTCCAGCCACCGGTCCGCCAACGTCCGTCGCCGGTCCGGCGGCACGCCGGGCAGCCGCTCGAACAATGAATGAAGCCGCCGGCCGCGCTCCGCCGCCTCCCGCAAGGCGGCGCTCGGCGGCGGATCGGCATAATCCTCCTCGCCCAGCGACGACGGCGCGAGCGGGCGCGGCGGCCGTTCCTCCCGGGGCGCGAGCTGCCGCAGCCATATCGGCAAAGCCGCTTGCCTTTCCGCCGCTTTAGCCTGCGACTTCACAAATTGTTCGAGCGGCCCGAACCGCATCTCGCGCGTCCAGAGCGCCGACTCCGCCCAGTCCGAGCCGAGCCCCGATACCGCATTTTCGACCGCTCGATACCAGCTCGCTTCCGGCGGCCCGTCGCGGTCGCGGGCGCCGAGCGCGCCGGCGACGTAGAGCCGCTCCTCGGCCCGGGTCAGAGCGACGTAGAGCAGCCGCCAATGCTCCTCCCGATCGAGCCTGTCCTGGCGCTCGACCTCGCCCCGTAGCGGCTCGGCCAGCTCCTCCTTCTTCGGGCGGAAGACGGGGAGCTTCCTGCCGTCCAGGTCGAGCGCGGCGATGCGGCTGCCCGGGCCGGCCAGATCGGGATTGGCGCAGGCGTCGGCGAGGATCAGCACCGGCGATTGCAGGCCTTTCGAGCCGTGCACGGTCATCACCCGCACCGCGTCGAGCGGCGCCGAAGGATCGCGGACGATCTCGACGTCGCCGCGGGCGAACCAGTCGATAAAGGCCTGGAGCGAGGCCGCGCCGTTCTGCTCGAACTCGAGCGCGCTCGACAGCAATTCCTCGATCGGGTCGCGCGCCTCGGCGCCGAGCCGTCCGAGCAATTTGCGGCGTCCGTCGATCGGCCCGGACAGGATCGTCTCGAAGAACAGATGCGGCGGCGCATAATCCGCCATGGCGAGGATCGCGTGAAGGCCCTGCGGCGCCTGCGCGCGGATCTGCGGCCAGAGCGGACCGGTGCGCTTGTGCGCCGCGGCGAACAGATCGTCCTGGCTCCAGCCGAACAAAGGCGAGACGAGCAGGCCGGCGAGGTTGAGATCGTCGAGCGGCTGCGCGGCGAAGCGGGCGGCGGCGAGCAGGTCCTGCACCGCCAGCGGCGCCGAGAGCAGCAGCCGGTCCACGCCCGCGACGGGAACGCCCTCGGCGTGGAGTCGCGCGACCAGCAAGGCGGCCAGCTCGCCGCGGCGGCGGACGAGGATGAGGATGTCCTCGGGGCGAAGCGGCCGGCCGCGGCTTTCGACGAAGAAGGGGTTGGCCAGCCAGGCTTTCACCTGCCGCGCCAGCCGCGCGGCGTAGCGGCGGGTGGAGTCGCTGATCCAGCCTTCCTCGCCCGGATCCTCCTCCTCGCCGAGCGCGTCGGTGAACGGGAACCAGAGCGTCACCGAGCCCGGCCGCGCTGCGTGATGGCTTTCATGCGGATTCGGCCGGCGCGGCAGGCCGAGCGCTTCGTGGCCGAGCTCGTCGACGACGCGGTCGACCACCTCGAGGATCGGCGGCGAGGAGCGGAAGCTGCGGTCCATCGACAGATCGAGGAAGTCGCGCTCGATCGCCGCCGCCTCGCGGGCGAACCAGGCGCGGGCGACGTCGAAGCTCGCCGGATCGGTGCCCTGGAAGCCGAAGATCGCCTGCTTGTAGTCGCCGACGGTGAAGAGGGTCCTGTGGCGCTGCGAAGCGCCCTCGCCGGCGAAATATTCCAAAGCCAAAGCGCGGACGATGTTCCACTGCCGCTCGTTGGTGTCCTGCGCCTCGTCGACCAGGATGTGGTCGGTCTGCCGGTCGAGCTTGAAGCGCACCCAATCGCCCATGCCGGGCTTGAGCAGCAATTCCTCGGCCCAGCGGATCAGATCGTCGAAATCGACCGCGCCCGCGGCGCGCTTGGCGGCGGCATAGGCCAGGGCGAAGCTTTGTCCGGCGCGAAGGCCGGCCGCCAGCGAGGCGACGAGGGCGGCCAGCCGCTGCATCGCGAGCAGGCGGGTGCAGCATTCGGCGAGGCGCGCCGCATGGACTTCGTAATCGGGGCTGGCTTTCAGCAGGCCCGACTGGACCTTGCGCGGATCGCCGCTCTTGGTGAGGACGATCCCGGCCAGGTCGGCGAGGGTCGCTCCCCGCCCCGCCCCGTCCCGCGCCAGCCAGGCGGCGAGCGCCTCGCAGCATTGCAGGCCGGTCGCGGTGCCCCAGGCGCGGTTGGCGTCGCCGATCGCCCGGAGCAGGCCGAGATCGAAGGCGTCGTCCGCGCATTCGCGCGCGATCACCTCCGCGATGTCGCCGAGCGGCAGGCCGAAAATGTGGCGGAGCCGCGCTTCGGCGCCCTCGCGCGGGCCGAGCGCCGCCAGCGCCTCCGGCGCCCGGGCACAGGCCATCAGGAAGCGCTCGGCGCCCGCCTCGCCGAGGCGCAGGCTCAGCGCCTGCAGATCGCGGATCAAGCCCTGGTCGCCGCCGGCTTCGGCGCGGACCAGCAGGTCGGCCAGGGTGGCGCGGGCGAGCAATTGCTCCTCGCGCCCCTCCAGCGGCCGGAAGCCGGGGATCAGGCCCGCTTCGGACGGAAAGGCGGCGAGCAGGCTCTGCGCGAAGGCGTGAATGGTCTGGATGCGAAGCCCGCCCCCGGCCGCCTCCAGCACCCGCGCGAACAAAGTGCGGGCGCGCTCGCGCGTCTCCGGCCCGGGATCCTCGCCGAGCGCGAGCAGCTCATGGCCGAGATCGGCATCCTTGAGCCGGACCCAATAAGCGAGCCGCGAGTGGATGCGCTCGGCCATCTCGGCAGCGCCGGCCTTGGTGAAGGTGAGACAGAGGATCGAGGCCGGATCGACCCCGGCGAGGAGCAGCCGGAGCACCCGGGCGGTGAGTACATGCGTCTTGCCCGTCCCGGCCGAGGCCGAGAGCGCGGCATGATCGCGCGGATGGGAGGCGCGGAGCTGGTCGCCTTCGAGGCGGGGCAGCGGGGGAAGGCGGGACACGCGGCCTTTGTGCCCGAGGCGGGGCGCCGCCGCTAGGGCAGACCCTAGGCGGTTGTCGCGACCGGGTGATTGCTCTGCCGGATCGGTGCCCGGACGGCGGGCTGCCGGCATTGCTGCGGCTGGCCGAGGCCCACCCGCGCCGCGGGCGGCAGGCCGGCGGCGAGGCGGATCGAGAGCGGGTCCGCGGCCGCCGGCGGCGTCGCGCTGGCCGGGCGGAAGCGGTGGATCCGGGTGCGGGCGACGAAGGTCCGGCCCTCGAACTCGGCGATCACGGCAAGGTCCCGATGGAAGCGGCAATGGGGGATTTGCCGCGAATCCTCCCAGCCCCCGCCGTCCGCATCCGCGGCGCGGACGATCCGAACGAAAATCTGCGCCTCGCCGGGATCGGACGAATAAAGGATCCGGCCGCCCGGATAGATGTCGGTGACCTCGGCGCGATGGCCGGCCGGAAGCAAGGCCTGAACGGTCGCCTGGAGCTCTTCGCCCCAGCGCAAGGCTGATACAGCCAGGTTGAGCTTGCCGGCCACGGCCTTTCCCCTCTCGCGATTCGGGTGCGACCTTAGGGCTTGGATGATGGCCTTTCTGTGACTTATGCCACCAAGGCCGGCCGAGGCTCAGCGGGCGCCGGAAGGACCGAACAAAGGCAGCGTTTCGGGGGCGAGCGCGCCTTCGATCTCGAGCAGGCGCAGCTTGGTCGCCCGGCCGCCCGGCGCCGAGAAGCCGCCCATTTTCCCTTCCGCGCCGGTGACCCGGTGGCACGGGACGACGATCGGCCAGGGATTGCGGCCGAGCGCCTGGCCGACCGCCCGCGCCTGGTTGGCATCGCCGAGCCGGGCGGCGATCGCCCCGTAGGTCGCCGTCGCCCCGGCCGGAATGGCGCGCGCCTCGCGGTAGACCGCGGCCTCGAACGCCGAGACCTGCCCGAAATCGAGCGGCAGATCGGCGAAGCCGTCCCCGGTACCGCCAAGAAAGGCCGTGATCCGCTCGATGACGGCCGCGATTTCGCCCGGAGGCCCGGCCGGCGCCCCGTCCGGAAAGCGCCGGTGCAGCCTCGCCATCGCCGAGGTCTCGTTCTTCCCGGGCAGCTGCACGGCGAGAATGCCGCCCTCCGCCCAGGCGATCGCGCAGGTGCCGATCGGCGTGGCGAACTGGGCGAAGCGGGGTTGGGCCATGCCCCTGACCATAGCGGATGCGGCGCCGCCGCGCTTCCTGATTCAGATCATCCCGCCCCGCCTTGACAGCGCGGCCCCCTCCTTTAGGTTGTTTCGCATCCGAACGAGCACCGATGACCGTTGGTTGGCTGCCTAGGTTGGGGAAAGCTCGGGATTCCTTGGGGATGTAGACCTATGAAACCCACGCGTAAATTGAGCCGGCGCTCCTTCCTCGGACGGGTTGCCGGCGGAGCGATCGCCGGCGGCGCTGCGCTCACCGTCCTCGGCACTCCGGCCGAGGCGTTCCAGTGCAGCGACAGCGACAGCGGACCCAATAGCGATCCGGGCGGCCGCGGCCGGAGCTGCGGCGGCGCCAGCGACAGCGACAGCGGCCCCAATTCCGATCCGCCCGGCCGCGGCCGCGGCCGCGGCAATCGCGGCGGCGGCACGAGCGACAGCGACAGCGGGCCGAACGCCGACCCGCCCGGTCGCGGGCGCGGCGGCCGCCGCGGCAGCGGCATCACCGACCGCGACACCGGCCGCTATTCGGATCCGCCCAACAACGGCCGCGGCCGGCGCCGCACCGGCCTGACCGACGGCGATTCCGGCAGCAACGCCGATCCGGGCGGCAACGGCCGCGGCCGGCGCCGCGGACGCTGCTCGGGCCTCACCGACAGCGATCGCGGCAATTGGGGCGATCCCGCCCGCTGCGGACGCGGCCGGCACAACTGATCCGGCCAGGACTGAAGCTCAGGAGGACGGCGGCGCGAGCCGCCGTCCTCCTTGCATCCGGGCGATGAGGGGCTAAGGACGAGGCTCTAAGCCAGAGCTGTGAGGAACGATGGCCCGCGAACCTTCCTATCCCGAAGACGCTCCCGTGGACGGCGGCCAGCCGGACACGGCGGAGCACGCCAGGCCGGCCGGAGCGAGCCGGAACCGCAAGATCGCGACCGGCGCGGCGATCGGCATCGGCTCGGCGGCCCTGGTCGCGGCCCTGCTCTACGCCAACCGCGCCCGCAAGCCCGACAAAAGCTGACGGTTTAGAGTCTGTTCGATTGAGATTGAATCGTCATTCCAGCGCAAGCTGGAATCTCACTTCTTCATCGCACCGGAAGGAAAAGAGATTCCAGCTTTCGCTGGAATGACGGTGTTTCGGAGTGAGCGGGAACGACTCTAGGCCCGGGCTTCCCTGGCGAGGCCGAGCACCCGTTCCAGCACCGCCGGGTGAAGCGGCTGGGTGAAATCGCAATTGTAGCGATAGCCCTCGACCGAGGCGATCCGCGCGGGCCAGCCCTCGAGGCCCGGCAGCACGACCCAGAGCAACGAGCCCATTTGCAGCGCGGCGAACGAATCGAACGCGACCGAGCGGGTGGTGATCGAGGCGACCTCGATCGACCAGCGCCGGGTGCCCTCGCGCACCCGCGCGGCGAGATTGAGCTGGACCCCGGCTTCGTCCTGGACCGGGACCTGGGCCGGCGGCGGCGCGCCGAGGTCCGTGCGGGCGGAGATCGATTCGAACCCGCTTTTGCGCCGCTCCTTCAGCCAGATCATCAGATCCTGCCAGCGAAGCTCCGGCAGGAAGGCGATGCCGGCGACATTGTCCTGCGACCAGCGCACGACTCCGTCGACCGGGTGCAGGCCCTCGAGCGTGATCGTGATCCGCGTTTCGGCCTCGAGCCGGTTGGGCACGTCGATCTTGGCGCCGCCCTGCGAGATGTCGCGGGTGGTGACATATTCGGTGCCGGTCGGAGTCTCGATCAGGGCCGGGCAGGTCAGCTCCACGCGCGGCATTCGCCGGCGCTCGCCGGGCTGGCTGACGATGTCGTGGGCGATGAGGGCGAACACGTCGATCTTCTCGTCGAACCGCAAAGCCACCTCGGAGCCGCGCAACCAGGCGACCTGACCGTCGAGCGGGGTGCCGTTCATCAGCTCGAGCTCGAGCCGCTGGCCCACATAGACCGGATGATCGACATGCAGCACCGCGCCGCCGGCGCTCAGCTTGCGCACCGAGCAGACGTGGCGGATGCTGCCCGAGGTGAGCGCGCCGGACCGCAGGGCGGCATTGTCCACCTCATCGAACCTGACATCGACCGGCGGAACTTCGCCGGAAAGGGAATAAACCGTTTCCACGCACGCTTTCCATATCCGCCGGACTCGCAGCGGTCCGGCGTGCGCATTTTCCTCTCCGGAAGTTTACGATTTCCTAACCGCGAACGGGCCGGGCCCGAAACCTTCGCGCTCACCAAACATTTGCACCGTTCCACCGCATCTTTATGAGCGGGGAAACAAGGATTTTTGGGTCCAGCCAGCCGGGGGAGCCTGGATTGTTCGATTTCAGCTTCGCCGACATCCTGCCCTTCATTCTGGTCGGTTTCGCCGCGCAGCTGGTCGACGGCGCGCTCGGCATGGCCTTCGGAGTGATCTCCACGACCCTGCTGGTGAGTCGCGGGGTCGATCCGGCGGTGGCCTCGGCCAGCGTTCACGCCGTGGAAGTGTTCACCACCGGCGCCTCGGGCGTCAGCCATACCCTGCACCGCAACGTCAACTGGCGCCTGTTCCGCCGAATCGTCGTCCCGGGAATCATCGGCGGGATCCTCGGCGCCTATGTGCTGACCCAGATTTCGGCGGCCACGGCCCGGCCGTTCGTGCTGGCCTATCTGACGGCGATCGGCTTCTATCTGCTGTGGCGGGCGCTTCGCCACCAGCAAAGGCACCGCAATCCCCGTCTCGTCGAACCGCTCGGCCTCGTCGGCGGCTTCCTCGACGCGGCCGGCGGCGGCGGCTGGGGGCCCGTAGTGACCTCCAACCTGCTCGCCCAGGGCGCCCACCCCAGGAAGGTCATCGGCACCGTCAACACCGCCGAATTCTTCATCGCGCTGACGATCTCGGCCACCTTCCTGCTGTCCCTGCAGACCGAGGCGTTCACCATGGCGATGGGCGGCCTGCTGATCGGCGGGCTGGCGGCGGCGCCGTTCGGGGCGCTGGTGGCCAAGAGGCTTCCGGCGCGCCCGTTGCTGGTCATGGTCAGCATCGTTTTGATCCTGACCAGCGCCTACGGGATCTGGCGGGCGCTCGCCTGAGTCACTCGCGGCCGTACCATTCGTCGAGGCGCATCAACTGGTCATAGTCGCCATAAGGCGCATATTCGGGGTGGAGCTTTGCGGTGAAGGGCTCGCCGCCGGTCAGCCACTGTTCCGCGGCGGCGCGGAAATTGCGCTCGGCGAGGGCGGTGAAATCGGCCGCGTCGAGCCCGCTCCGGCCGCCGACCGGGCTTTTCACATAGCCGAGCCGGCCCGAGCGCTGGTCGCGCGCCAGGCTCCAATATTCGAAGCAGGCGGCGATGCCCTCGATCCCGTCGAACCCGCCCCGGTCGGCGATCAGGCCGAGCAGGCCGAGCTGCAGCGAATAGCCCTCGGCCACGGCCTTGCCGCTCGGCGGGCTGCCGGTCTTGTAGTCGACGATGGCGAGGCCGCCGCCGGCCATCACGTCGATCCGGTCGGCGGTGCCGCCGAGCGTCACGCCGGCGATCTCGGCCCTGCCCCGGATCTCGGCCGCCAGCGGCCGACGGCCCTCGGCGCGGTTCGCCTCGACCCGGTCGGCGACGAAGTCGATCGCCTCGGTCAGGCGCGGCTGCCACAGCGCCCGCATCAGCGGATGCGCGTCCTGCGCGCGAAGCAACGCCTCCGCCCGGGCGCGAAGCTTCGCCGGATCGCAATCGTCCTCCTTCATCCAGGCTTCGAGCACCGCATGGACGGCGCTGCCCCGCCAGGCGGCGCTGGGATCGGCATCGACCGGATCGAGCGCCGTCAGGCCGAGCAGCTTGCGGGCGAAAAAGGCGTAGGGGTCGGCCTTCAGCCGGTCGACTTCGGTCACCGAGATCGTTCGAGGCCGGTCGCCGATCGGCGGCGCCGGCGCCGGGCGCTTCGCCGGCGCGTAGCGTTGCGCGCGGTCGATCGCCCGAGCCCATTTGCGAAGCTGCGGGGCGCGGGTGAGGCCGCCGGTCATCGCCTCCAGCCGAAGCCAGAAACGCGAGGCGATGGCCGGCGAGCGGGCGTCGCGGCGGGCGCGGGTGACCAGCACCTGGCGGGCGCCGAGGGCGGTCGCGAAATCGTGGGCGTTGAGGCCGATCCGCCGCTCCAGCGAGGGCAGGCCGAGCTCGGCGCGGATGCGCGGCGCCAGCCAGGGGTCGGGCGCGGGCAGAGCGGGCCAGACGCCCTCGTTGAGCCCGCCGAGCACCAGCAGATCGGTACGCTGCAGCCGCGCCTCGATCAGGCCCCAGATCGCGATCCTGGGGTGCTGGCCGTAAGGCGGGCGCACCGCCTGGTCCGCCATCAGCCGCTCCAGCATGTCGGGCAGATGGGCGGCGTCCACGCGCTCCGGCCCCTCCCCCGCCGCCGCCTCCAGCTCGGCGAGCAGGTCCGCCGCCTGCCGGCCCGCGACGCCGGCCCAGGCCGAATCGCCGGCGAGCCGGGTCACCGCCTCGCGGAGCGCGGCCAGCAGCGCCGGCAGGCTCGATTCCTCGTGGAACGCGCCTTCGAGCGGCGCCAGCAGCTCCGCCGGGGCCGGCCACCAGGCCGCGGCCGCTTCGCGGATCTTGCCCTCGCGCCCGCTGCGGTCGGCGAGATGCGCGGCGATGCCGGCCAGCCCCGCCGCCGGTCTCGGCCCGCGTAGCGCCAGATCGAGCAGCCGGGCGCCGTCGAGCCAGGCGAGCCGCCCCTCCCCCGCCATCGCCAGCGGATGCTTCAGCAAGGCGAGCAGGGGCACGGGCGCGAAGCGTTCGGCGGCGGCGTGGGCCGCGGCGAGCAGCAGGGTGCCCGGCGGCGTCTGCGAGAGCGGCCGACCGGCCGAATCGTCGGCCTCGATGCCCCAGCGCTGCAAATGGGCCGAGACCCGGCGGGCGAGGCCGCGATCCGGAGTCACCAAAGCGGCGGTCCGCCCCGGCTCCTCCAGCGCCTCGCGCAGCGCGACCGCGATCGCCTGCGCTTCCTCCGCCGGATCGGCCAGTTCGAGCGCGCGAACGCCGGTCAGCCGCCGCTCGGCCGGCCGAAGCGCCTGCCATTTGGCGCTGTGCTGGGCCGGGGCCATGGCGTTGGCGATGGCGCGGCTGCGCGCGGCCGGCGCATCGCGGCCGCCCCCCCAGCGCCAACGCTCCACCTCGCCCCGCCCGACGCTCATCCGGTCGAGCAGCAGCTTCAGGTGGAATTGCGGATGGGTCTCGATCGACGGCCGGCGGCGGCCGGTCGCTTCGTCGGGCTGATGCGGCCCGAGCGCGTCCCATTCCTCCTGCGGCATGTCCGAATCGAGCGCCGGCAGCACCACCAGCCCATATTCCAGCCGAGCGGCGAGGCCGAGGAGGCGGGCGACGGCGGGCGCGGCGATGGTGATTCCGGCGGCGCAGACGAAGCCGGCCGGCGGCCGCTCGCGCCAGCGCCGGGCGACGGCGGCCAGGACCAGGTTGCGGCGGTGGGCGAGATCGATCCGCCCCCGCTCCCTCAGCACCGCCGGCCAGTCGAGCAGGATCAGCCGCAACTGATCGAGCGAGGCCTGCCAGTGCGCCGAAATGTCCGGAAATTCCTCGGTGAGCGAGGAAAGCCGGGCCGGGTCCACCTCTTCGATCAGCAACTGGTCGAGGGTCCGGGCGAGGTCCCCGGCCAGGCGCAGCGCCTCGGCGGCATCGGCGCCGAGATGGAGCTGGACCAGGCGGGCGAGCAGCATCAGCCGCCGCGCCGGCTCGATCGCCGGCGGGATCGGCGCCTCGTCCTCGCCGAGCGGCTCCAGCATGCCGCCGATCCGCTCGTCGAGCTCGGGATCGCCGACCGGCACCAGCCGCGGCAGCAGCAGGCCGCCGCCGGAGCGCCGGACGAACGCATCCTGGACTGCGCGGGCCGCGCGATTGTTCGGCACCAGCACGATCCCCGGCGCCAGCCCGGTCTTCTCCCGCCCGAAGCGCGCGATCAGCCCGGCGGCCAGCGCATCGGCGAAGGCGCGGTGCGGAGGAATGGTGAAGACGTTGGGCCTGGTCACGGGCCGAGCCTAAGATGCCACCCACCGTCATTCCAGCGAAAGCTGGAATCTCACTTCTCTCTCGCTGCAAAAAGGCAAAGAGATTCCAGCGTTCGCTGGAATGACGTGGGCCTACGCCTCGCTCAGCACCGCCTCGGCCTGCGCGATGCTTTGCGGGCGGCCGATGTCGAACCAGAGGCCCTGATGGCCGACGCCGTAACAGCGGCCGGCGGCGATGGCGCGGTCCCACAACAGGTTGGTGGAGAACGGGCCGTCGGGCGTCTCGCTCTCGAACATCCGCTTCGAGATGAGCTGGATGCCGGTGAAGACGAACGGGGCGACCTGGTTCGGCTTGCGGCGGCGGAGCTTGCCGGCGGCGCTCATGTGAAAGTCGCCCCGGCCCTTGTGGCAATTGGCGCGGGCGAGCGGCACGAGCAGCAGCAGCATGTCCATCTTCGCCTCGTCCCAGCCCGAGGCCAGCAGGCGGAGCGTATCGACGGGCCCGTCGATCCAGAGATTGTCGGAATTGACGACGAGGAAGGGATCGGCGTCGAGCAGGGGCAGCGCCCGCTTCAGTCCACCACCGGTTTCGAGCAAGAGTTTGCGCTCATCCGAGACCGCGATTTCAATGCCTTCCACGCGATTCTTGAGATGCGCCTCGAGTGCTCCCGCGAGATAATGGACGTTGACCACCGCCTTGGCGACTCCGGCCGCCTTCAGGCGGTCCAGCGCATGGTCGATCAAGGTCTTGCCGGCCACTTCGACCAGGGGCTTGGGCCGGGTCGCGGTCAGCGGGCGCATGCGCTTGCCCAGGCCCGCCGCCATCACCATCGCCGTCGTCGGCACCACCGCGGCCGGGTCCGGCCGGAGCGCGAGCGGCCGCTTGTAGCGGCTCACGCCGAATCCTCCCTCGTCCACGCGGCGGCGCGGCTCGCGGCGGGCACATTGGCGTCGAACCAGGCGCGGACCGGGGCCAGCGCGGGATGGCCGAGATCGCGCTCGAGCAGGCCCCACATGCGCGGCTGGAAGCTTTTGTAATGCGGCTTGCCGTCGCGCTTCCAGAGCCGGGTGAAGACGCCGAGGATGCGGGTATTGCGCTGCGCCGCCAGCGCCCAATAAGCCCGTTGGAATTCAGCGCCTTGGCTGGCGGAGCTCACATAGCGTTCGATCATCGCCCGCTCGACCTCGGGGCTGACGTCGCGGCGGGCGTCCTCGAGCACCGAGACGAGATCGTAGGCGGGGTGCCCGGCCACCGCGTCCTGGAAGTCGAGCAGGCCGAAATGCCGGATGCCCTCGCGGCCGGCGACCAGCATGATGTTCTCGGCATGATAGTCGCGCAGCACGGTGACCGGCCCAAGCCCGTCGGCGGCGACCGGCGCGAGCGCTTCGCGCCAGGCGGCGGCGAAGGCCCCGGCGTCCACCTCCAGCCCGAGCGCCGGACAATACCACTGGGTGAAGAGCTCGAGCTCTTCCAGCCACTGGTCGAGCCCGTGCGGACGCAGCCCGGCCATCGGCGGCAGGGAATGGAGATGGACGAGGAGATCGGTGGCGAGTTCGTAAAGCTCGCGCTCGCGCTCCGGGGCCTCGTCCAGCGTCTCCCGAAGCCGCGCGTCGCCGAAATCGTCGAGCAGCAGCAGCCCCCGCGCGAGGTCGCGGGCGAGGATCGCCGGCGCGGACAGGCCCGCCTCGCCGAGCCATTCCGCGACTGCGATGAACGGCGCCGGATTCTCGTGCGGCGGCGGCGCATCCATCAGCACCGCGCGCCTCCCGCCGTGCCGGATCCGGAAATAGCGGCGGAAGCTGGCGTCGCCCGCCAGCGGCGCGATCTCGCAGCCGCCCCAGCCGTTCGCGGCGAGAAAATCGGGCGCCTCGGCAGGCGGAATCATCTTAAGGTTCGAACTCTGGCCATCGCGTCCCCCAAGCGGGCGGCACCAGGGCTGTCAAGGCGCGCTCGCCGTCCGCCAGGATCTCGAGGGTGAGCCGAAGCGCATCGGGCCAGAGCGCCGGCAGCCGCTCGGGCCATTCGATCAGCAAGGCGGCATCGCCGCGGGCGTCGTCGAGGCCGATCTCGTCGAGCTCGCCCGGATCCTCGATCCGGTAGAGGTCGACGTGCCAGACCGCGATCCTCGTGTCCGGCGGCGCATAGGCCTGGACGATCGGGAAGGTCGGGCTGGCGACGTCGCCCGAATGGCCGAGCCCGCGCAGGATGCCGCGGCTGAGCGTGGTCTTGCCCGCCCCCAGCGTCCCGAACAGAGCCACCGCATCGCCGGGCCGAAGCGAGGCGGCCAGCGCCGCGCCGAATGCCTCGGTCGCCGCGGCATCGGCAAGGCGGATCGCCATTTTCAGCCGGCGGCGGCTTGCGCGGCGGGATAGCCGGCGCGCTGCTCGGCGGTGCGCGGCAGCCGGACGGTGACCGTGGTCCCCTCCCCGGGCCGCGACTGGAGCTGGATGGTGCCGCCATGCGCCTCGACGAACTGCTTGGCGAGCGGCAGGCCGAGCCCGACCGCCGCTTCCTCGCCGCTCCTGGCGTCGGCGGTGCGCTGGAAGCGGTCGAACACGCGGGCCTGATCGGCGGGGTCGATGCCGCGGCCGTTGTCGGAGACGATGATCCGCGCCGAATCCCGCCCGCCCTCCGCGCGGAGCAGCACCCGCCCGGCCGGGTCGGTGTAGAGAAGCGCGTTGCGCACCAGATTGCCGAGCGCCTGACGAAGCCGCCGGCGGTCGCCGGTAACGATGCCGACGGTCTTCCTGACCTCGACCGCGAGCTCGACCTGCTGCCGGCCGGCCAGCGCCTGCGCGTCCTCCGCGACCTCCGCGCAAAGCAGCGCGAGGTCGACCTCTTCCTCGGCGAGCAGCAGGCTGCCGGTGTCGCTCTGGGTGAGGTCGAGGACATTGTCGATCAACGCGCCCAGCCGCCCGACGCTCTCGAGGATCGCCGCAACATAGTCCGAGGCTGTGGCGGGCAGCTCCCCAGCATAACCGGCGGACAGCATCTCGGCGAAGCCCGCGATCGAGGTGAGCGGCGTGCGCAGCTCGTAGCTCATGTTCGAGACGAACGCGGTCTTCAGCCGGTCGGCCTCCTCCAGCGCCTCGTTGCGGTCGCGCAGCGCCGCCTCGACCTTCCGGCTGTCGGAAATGTCGAGCATGGTGAAGAGCGCATTGCCGTCCGGCAGGGGAACCGCGGCGAATTCGAACTCGCGGCCGTCGAGCATGGACACCCGGCCGGAGCGCTGGGTGCGCTCGACCGTGGCGCTTCGCACCAGCTCGCGGACCAGGCCGGCATGGCTGGCGCGCTTGAGCTTGGCGGCCAGCAAGGGGGTGAGCGCATCGACGCGGGGGTGGGCGGCGAGCTTTTCCTCGTCCAGGCCCCAAAGCTCGCGGAAGCGGTTGTTCCAGAGGTTGAGCCGTCCGTCCGAGGCGAATACGCCGACCGCCTCGAACAGATTGTCGAAGGTCGCGGTGCGGACGCGCAACAGGGTGTCGCGCGCCGAGGCGAGCTGGATCTGCTCGGTGCGGTCCTCGAAGATGGTGAGCAGGCCGCC
>Ga0070677_10000102_pt1 | contig 28071 bp, 30 predicted proteins | sample KBSM63metaG_FD_64674 | JGI IMG/M metagenome (GOLD analysis project Ga0070677, IMG submission 64674) | Miscanthus rhizosphere microbial communities from Kellogg Biological Station, Michigan, USA - KBS M6-3 metaG | ecosystem: Host-associated > Plants > Roots > Rhizosphere > Soil ... | reverse complement strand
AAGAAGCCGGCATTGGCCCGGACGATATGGTGGGCGGGCTCGAACCAGGCGACGTAACGGCCTTCGATCTTCCGGAAGCGCAGGAAGGCGCGCATCTTGTGCATGTCGCGGCGCACCTCCTTGGCCATCGCCTCGAGCCGGCGCAGCTGCGGGTCGGCGGCATCGCCCATCGCTTGGGGCTGGACACGCAGCCGGACGAGCAGGGCGTAAAGCAGCGAAAAGCGCTCGGGATCGGAATGGCAGATGGCGGCGCGGGCCAGATCGATGAACGGGCGCGGCACCGAAAAGCCGGCTTCGTCCGACGCGTCCATGACCGCCTCGTCGCCGAACAGGTCCTGCGGCGCCTCGCCGACCTGCCAGAGCAACTCGGCGGGCGGCACGCCGGCGAGCGCCAGCGACCGCGCCGCGTCCCGCCAGCCCTCGAAATCATCCTCGGCCGAAAGGGTGACGACGCGCATTCCGGCTCAAGCGGCGAACAGCTCCAGCTGTTCCGTCTTCGGGCGCAAGCGCGCGGCCAGATCTGCACGGTCGGTCAGCCGCGTCGGCCGCCAGTCCGCCGCGATCAGGAACGGGCGCAGCTTTTTCACCGACAGGGTCAGCCGGGCGACGTCATCGAGCCGCAGCCGGCGGTGCCGGCGGGCGGCGAGGATCTTGTCGACCGCCCTGGTGCCCAGCCCCGGCACGCGCAGCAGCGCCTCGCGCGGCGCCCGGTTGACGTCGACCGGGAAAGCGGCGCGGTGCTTCAGCGCCCAGGCGAGCTTGGGATCCACGTCGAGCGGCAGATTGCCGCCTTCGTCGGCCGCGGCGCCGATCTCGGCGGTCGAGAAGCCGTAGAAACGCAGCATCCAGTCGGCCTGGTAGAGCCGATGCTCGCGCAGCAAGGGCGGGCGGACCAGGGGCAGCACCGCCGAGGCGTCGGGAATCGGCGAGAAAGCCGAATAATAGACTCGCCGCAGCCGGAAGCGATCGTAGAGCGTCGCCGCGCGCGCGACGATGGCGCTGTCGGTCGCCGCGTCGGCGCCGACGATCATCTGGGTCGACTGGCCGGCCGGCGCGTAGGCGGGCGCGGATCTGTACCGGTCCTTGGCGTCATGACCGTCGAGGATCGCCGTCTTCATCTCCCGCATCGCCTCCTCGATCCGGTCGCCGTCCTTCTCCGGCGCCAGCCGGCCGAGGCTCGCCCGGGTGGGCAGCTCGACGTTGATCGAGACTCGGTCCGCATACAGGCCGGCCCGGCGCACCAGCTCGGCGTCTGCGTCCGGGATGGTCTTCAAGTGGATGTAGCCGTGGAAATCGTGATCCTCGCGCAGGCTCCGCGCCACCTCGACGATCCGCTCCATCGTATAATCGGGCGAGCGGATGATTCCGGAGGAGAGGAACAGGCCCTCGATATAATTGCGCCGGTAGAAAGCGAGGGTGAGCCGAACCACCTCCTCGACCCGGAACCGCGCCCGCCGAACGTTCGAGCTCCTCCGGTTGATGCAATAATGGCAATCGAAGATGCAGGCGTTGGTCAGCAGGACCTTGAGCAGCGAGATGCAGCGACCGTCCGGCGCATAAGCGTGGCAGATCCCCATCCCCTCGGTCGAGCCCACCCCTTTGCCGCCGATCGAGTCCCGCCGCTTTGTGCCTGAGGAGGCGCAGGAGGCATCATATTTGGCCGCGTCGGCGAGGATGGCGAGCTTCTGCGGCGTGTCGAGCTGGGACATGCGTTCCCTGTACGTTCTTGTCGGCCGGAAGTCGAGCGGGTTGCAGATTGCTAGGGGTGTGCGCTTTCGAGCGGCTTCGTGCGGAACCCAAATGGGCGGCTTTCGGTTTGGTTAACCGGTGGGGCGTCCTGCGCGAGGCGGTATGACCGGTAAGAGACATGACGCCTCCGCCAAGCCCGAGCCGGCGAGCGCCAAGCTCAGCCCGAGCGCAATTTCCCGGGCAAACCAGGCCATCACCGATGCCGCCGCCGAAATCATCGCCCTCGACAGCGCCGCCCGTTCGGCGGAGCTGGAACGCGGCGACGAGTTCGCCTCGGCGCTTCGCCAGTGCAAACGGCTGCTCTGGGCGGCCGCCTTGTTCAGCGGCGGCGTCAACCTGCTGTACCTCGCTTCGCCGCTTTACCTGATCCAGGTCTACAGCCGGGCCATTCCCAGCGGCAGTGTCGCCACCCTGGTCAGCCTGTCCCTCGGCCTGATCATCGCGCTCGTCATCATGGCGGTGTTCGATTCGGTGCGGGCACGGATTCTGATCCGGGCCGCCGCGCGTCTCGATCGGGTGCTCGCCCATCGCGTGTTTGAAGCGATCATCGATCTCGCCCCGCGCAATGGCGCCGTCTTCCGCAACGCCCAGGCCTTGCGGGACCTGGATCAGTTTCGCACCGCCTTGGCCGGCCACGGCGCGCAATTCTTCTTCGACGTGCCCTGGATCCCGCTTTTCGTCATCGTGCTGTTCCTGATTCATCCGCTGCTCGGCCTGGTCGCGCTGCTCGGCGCCGGCACCTTGTTCGCCCTCGCCTTCTGGAACGACCGGGCGACCCGCGAGAATGCGGAGGCCGCGGTGGCGGCGGCCAATCGCGGCTATCTCTTCACCGATGCGATCGCGCGCCATGCCGGCCCGGTCCGGGCGATGGGGATGGAGGACGCGCTTTCGATCCGTTGGCACGCCGATCGCGACACGATGGTTCGGCGCCAGGGCGAGGCCGGCGACCGCAACGCCGTCGCGGCGGCGCTGATCCGCGCGCTGAGGCTGGGCCTGCAGAGCGCGATGCTCGGCGTCGGCGGCTGGCTCGCGATCCGCGGCGACCTGCTGCCGGTCAGCATCTTCGCCGCGGCTCTGCTGCTCGGCCGGGCGCTCGCCCCGCTCGAGGTCGCCGTCGGCGGCTGGCGCCAGATCGTCACCGCAATCGAAGCGGGCCGCCGGGTCCAGAAGGCCCTGGTCATGGCGCCGCCGCAGGCGCCCCGGATCAAGTTCCGGGAGCGCGACCTCGACATCCGCGCGGACAAGGTCTCCTACGTCCCGCCCGATGCCGGGCGCCCGGCGCTGACCGACATCGACCTGCATATCCGCGCCGGCGAGGCGGTCGGCATCGTCGGCCCGTCCGGCGCCGGCAAGTCCTGCCTCGCCCGCCTGTTCACGGCGGTGACGGCGCCGAGCGCGGGGCGGCTCACGATCGGCGGCGTCGACGGGCGGCTGTGGACCTCGAAGGACCTGGCCCGCCACGTCGGCTATCTGCCGCAGTCGGTGGGCCTCTTCCCAGGCACCATCCGCGACAATATCGCGCGGTTCACCTCGGCCGATGAGGACGAGGTGGTGAAGGCGGCGTGCCGGGCCAACGTCCATGAGATGATCCTCGAGCTCCCGGAGGGCTACGATACCCGGGTCCATGAGAGCGGGACCGGCCTTTCCGCCGGCCAGCGCCAGCGCATCGGCCTCGCCCGGGCGATGTTCGGATCGCCCCGCCTGCTCGTGCTCGACGAGCCGAACGCCCATCTCGATGCGGAGGGCGAAGCGGCGCTGGCCGCCGCGCTCGCCACGCTCAAGCGCGAGGGGACGACGATCGTCCTCATCGCCCATCGGCTCGATCCGATCCAGTTCGTGGACCGGATCGTCGTGCTTTGCCGGGGCGAGCTGCAGCTCGACGGGCCCCGCGCCAGCGTGTTCCGCAAGGTCAGGACGGAGACGGTCCGTTCGGTGGCGCCTGAGCCGGTGGAGACCGGGGCGTGAAGCTCGATTTCCTCCCCTTCGGCGGCGGTCAGGCGCTGCCGCGGCGCTGGATCGAGCGGCGCATGCGCCGGCTGGAGGTGCAGCCGCTCGACGACGCCCGGCCCGCCATCCGCACCGGCCTGATCGCCGCCGGCATCTTCTTCGGGCTGTTCGTCCTGTTCGCGCTACTCGCGCCGATTTCGGGAGCGGCGATCGCCGAGGGCGAAGTGACGGTGACTGGCAACCGGCTGCTGATCCAGCCCGAGGGCGCCGGCATCGTTTCCGAGATCCTGGTTCGGGAGGGCCAGCTCGTCCGGCCCGGCCAGCCGCTGGTCCGCCTGAACGGCGTGCGTTCCGGCGCGCGGCTCCGCCAGGCGCAGTCGCGCCGCGACGCCCTGCGCGCCCTGGAGGCGCGCCTGATCGCGGAACGGGACGGCGCCAGGCAGCTCCTGTTCCCGCCCGATCTCGCCGCGCGCTCCGCCGATCCGATCGCGGCCGCGGCGATGCGGGCCCAGCTTGCCCTGTTCGAGCGCCGGCGGCCGATGCTGGACGCGGACCGGACGATCTCCGATGCCCGCCTCGCCGCCGCCGAGGCGCGGCGCCAGGCCACCGCCCGCCAGCTCGCTCTGATCGAGGAGGAGCTGGCCGACATCCGCTCGCTCTACCGGCGCGGCTTTGCCCGCAAGACGACCCTGTTCGCGCTCGAGCGCACGGCGGCGGCGCTTCGCGCCGATCTCGCCGGCGGCGGTGCTTCGGTCACCGAGGCCGAGATGAACCGCACGCGCACCGGCAACGGCCAGGTGGTCGACATCGTCCAGCAGCTCGCCCGGGTTCAGGAGCAGCTGGCCCAGGCCGATCCCGAGCTCGACATCAACCGCTACGCGGCCGACCGCGACCTGCTGCGCTCGCCGGTCGCCGGCCGCGTTTCGGGCATCGCCCAGATCGGCCCGGGCACCGTGGTCGGCGGCGGCCGGACCCTGATGGAGGTCGTGCCGGTCGGCCGCGCACTGATCGTCGAGGCCCGGATCCGTCCCGAGGACGTGGACGACGTCAGCGTCGGGCAGGAAGCGAGGATCCGCTTCTCCAGCGTCAATCCGCACGGCCGCTCGACCTTCACGGGCCATGTCGTGACCCTGTCGCCCAATCGAATTTCCGACGGAAGGGGCGGCCAGCCCTATTTCCGTGCCCAGATCGCCCTCGACGATACGGCCGGTGCGGCCCGCGAGGGCGTTGCATTGCAGCCGGGCCTTCCGGCTTCGGTGCACATCACCACCCAGCGCCGCACCCTCTTCGACTATCTGTTCGCGCCGCTCGGCGACGCGGTCAGTCGAAGCTTCAGAGAAGAATAGGAGGACAAGATGGCTAGTGGTTTCAGCAAGGTCTTCAGCGAAGACCCCAACGCCACCGGAAACGAATATCAGCCGCTCGGCGGCGAACCGACCCCGCCGGACGAGAATCCGGACGGGAGCGGCCCCCCGCCGGAGGTCGCCAGCGAATATCAGCCGCTCGGCGGCGACCCGGTCGATCCGGGCGATCCGGCCGCGTAAGCCAACGGTCGGCGGCCGACGCCGCTGCGCCGTTCCTGGCGATGTCGCGCCGGCGCGCGGGAAATCTCGTGCGCCGGCGCCGATGTTCATATTATGTTCTTGACTTTTGTGAGCGGCCTTCCTATATCGGGCGGGCCAGACCGGTTGCCGATTGAAAGAGACGCGCCGGGGCAGAACAGGAGCCCTCCAGCAGCCTCACCCCCTTGGTTGCTGGAGGGCTTCTTCATTCCGCGGGTTGCGGCGGGCGGCAGATGTCGACCCAGGCCTTGCCGACCAGCGCGAACAGGCGGTCCGGGCTCGCCTCCACCGAGCTGTTGAGCGAGCCGGCGGCGGGATAGACCCGATCGAAGGCCTGCAGGGACACGTCCAGATAGACCGGCAGCGGCTTGGCGAGCCCGAACGGGCAGACGCCGCCGACGGGGTGGCCGGTGAGCGCGAGGGTCTCGTCGGGCCCGAGCATGCGCGGGCGGCCGCCGAACGCCGCCTTGGTCTTGGCATTGTCGAGCCGGACGTCGCCGCGCGCGACGAGCAGGAACGCTTCGCCGTCGACGCGCACCGCCAGGGTCTTGGCGATCCGGCCGGGCTCGACGCCGAGCGCGGCCGCCGCGGCGGCGACCGTGGCGGTGCTTTCGGCGACCTCGATCAAGGGGAGATCGGGGGCATGCTCGGCCAGCCAGGCGCGGACGGATTCGAGGCTCATGCCGGCGGCTCTAACAGCGCTGCCGGTGACAAGGGAACCCGCGGGCGGGGGCAGGTGTTTTATCCAATGCCGGACCGGTTGCCGATTGAGAGAGACGCGCCGGGGCGAAACAGGAGCCCTCCAGCAGCCCCGATCCCCCGGGCTGTTGGAGGGCTTCTCATCTTCAATCCCTGCGAGGAGAGGCGCCATGCCGAACGATGCGGAGATCAAGGCCAAGTTCTGGAAGGCGCTGAAAAGCGACATGACGCTGATGCTCGGCCTCGACGGCGCCCGCGACGGCCATACCCAGCCGATGACCGCCCAGATCGAGCATGACGAAGACGGCCCGCTCTGGTTCTTCACCGCGAAGGACAACAGCCTGATCCAGGCGCTCGGCGAGTCTCACCGGGCGATCGCGACCTTCGCGGACAAGGGCCACCATCTGTTCGCGAGCATTTCCGGCGAGCTTCGCGTCGACACCGATCGCGCTGTGGTCGAGCGGCTGTGGAATCCCTTCGTCGCGGCCTGGTTCGAGGGCAAGGACGATCCGAAGCTGGCCTTGCTGCGCCTCGATCCGGAAAGCGCCAAGATCTGGCTCAACGCGACGCCGGTAGGTGCGGCGGTCGAGTGGCTGATGCGCCGCGATCCGAAGCAGAGCTACAAGGAGAAGGTGGCGGAGGTGTCGTTCTAGGCTCTGTGCCCAATTAGAAGGACCGGCGAGCGGCTTATACTAGGGAGTCATCCCGGCGAAAGCCGGCACCCATGAACACTGAGATCTGCGAAGAAGCGGCCACACCGGGCCTACTCTTTAAGCACTGTGTTCATGGGTTCCGGCTTTCGCCGGAATGATCCGTTTGGTTGTCCGCGGCAAAGGACATCCCTCCAATTGAGTTCCGGACCCTGCTGACGACCGCCCTCAGAAAGTAATCGTCACCATGAGCGTGTCGGCATAGCTGCCGAAGCTCGCCGGCTGCCCCGCCGGGATTCGGCCGTAGATCGTTCGGGTGAAGCGGCGCGTGCCCGAATTGACTGTGCCATTGATCAAAGTCACCGTCTGCGAGCCGGAGCTGCCGTCGCCCCAGACGATCGAGCGGTTCAGATCGGTATAGAGATTATAGTTGAGCTGGTCGCTGCCGCTGCTCATTCGCCGCATCGAAAAGGAGCCGTACAGGCCGGCACCGAGGCTCACGACCGGCGCCTGATCGCTGGGATGGCAGGCGGCGTCGACCGTGCCGGTGCCGTCGTCCGGGGCGGCGTCGAGCGGATTGTAGGCGCCGAAGGCGACGCCGACCGTGCTGACGGTGCAAGCGGCCTGCGCCGTCGCCGGCGCGAACAGAAGGCCGAGCGCGAGGGCGGCGAGCGCGGCCAGCGGGCGGCGGTCAGCGCGACGCATAGGCCGGCCTTTCGCGGCAGACGAGGCCGTCCAGCCTCGGTTGCGGATCGTCATTGTCGGGGACGATCGCGGTAAAGCTGCAGGTGCCGCCCTCCCACGATGCGGTCAAGGCCACGGTGCCGATGAGGCCGGGCAGGTAGACCTCGCCGCCCGAGACGGCGACGGCCGGCGCCGCGCCGCCGTCGGCGAGGACTCGGGCGCCGGCGGGAAGCGGCCGGCCGTCCTCGAGCGCCACCTTCATCAGCACGCCGCGCTCGCGGCGGACGTCGAAGGCGACGAGCACGCCGCTGCGCGCGAACGGGCGGACGGCGACGTCGCTGGCGGCGAGCTGCACGTCGAGCGGCAAATCGTTCTCGTCGATCCGGATCCGATTCGCCTCATAAGCGCGAAGCCCCGGCACGACGAGCGCTCCGTTGGCGCCGGTGACGCCGATCAGATGGTCGTCGGCATAGACGCGGACGCCGGGGCCGTTTGGAACGCGCACGGTGGCGAAGCTTTGCCCGAGGCTGCGCGAGGCGAAGGCGTCGCCGCCCATCAGGCCGATTGCTCCCGAAGCGGAGAGGCGAAGGCCGGCGCCGCGCTCTGCATAGGCCACCTCGGCGCTGACGGTCGCCATCTCGAAGCGGTGGACATAGGCCGCCTCGCCGCCCGTATTCTCGCCGAAGCGCGCGGCGGCGCGGAAGCCGCCGCCGGTGTCGCTTGGCGGGTCCTGCTGGAAGGTCGCGGTGCCGTTGACGCCGCGGCGATGGGCTTCGAGCCCGGCCGAGGCGCTGCGCCGGCCGCCGAGGGCGAAGGACAAATGGATGCCGCCGATCGTCTCGCTGCGGCCGGCGACGACATGTCGCGCATAGGCGTTCAGCGAGACCGAGCGGCCGAGGCGGAAGGTGCCGAACAGGCCGGCAAGGGTCTCGTCGGGCCCGTCGCGGATGCCGCGATGGGTGACGTTGAACCCGAGCGAGCCGAACGGCAGCGAGGTGTCGGCGAAGGCATGGACGAAAAGCCTTGTGGCGCGGTCGCGCGCCGACATGCCGATGAAGCCGTAATCGGCGCTCATATGCTCGGCGCGGACGCCGAAGGAAAAACGTGGCGCGTGGCGCTCGACGGCGCCGGCGATGCGGTAGCCGATCCCTCGCGGGCCATGGCTGACCGAGATCGAGCCGCCGATCTGGGCGAGGTCGAAGACCAGGGCGTTGACCGCGGCGCCGGCCATCTGGCGGTGCTCGCTGGCCTGGGCGTGCGCTTCGACGGTCAAACGGTCGGTGACGCCGAACCGGTGACTGGTCGACGCCATGAATTCGCCGTAGGAATTGCTTCGTCGGCCGAACGCGCGCCGGATGAAGCCGGCTTCGAACGAGAAATCGTGCAGTCCCCGGCGCAGCAGCTGCGCCGAGGAATAATAGCTCTGCTCGGTCACCGTCTCGCGGCCGAGCAGGTCGCGGACGACGATGCGAACGTCGCCGCCGCCGGTCTGCACCGGGATGTCGCCGATCTCGAAGGGCCCCGGCGCGACCTGACGGCTGCCCTGCAGGGCGTTGTTGACGTAGATGTCGACGACCGAGGCGACCGCGGCGCTGCCCTGGGTCGAGAGCAGGGGCATGGTGAGGAAGCCCGGCTGCACGCCGAAGCTGCGCGCGAACTGGATGCCCCCGAACCTGAACGGGACCGCTCCCGGCCCCGCGGCCGCAATGGCGTCGCCGATCCGGATCGTGGTCATGCTGGTCGGACGGTCGATCGTCCAGCTGGTCTCGAGCCGGGTCACCTTTTCCGGGCCGTCGCCGGCCTGGACGATGAAATTGGTCGCGCCGACGCCGTGCGGAGTGAAGATTACGGCCTCGAAGGCGCCGTTGACGCTGGTCCGCCCCGCTGCGTGTTCGACGAACAGGTCGTAGCCGACGAAGGCCCCGGTCGCGGACCTGGTCATCGGCATCTCGCTGCTTTGGGCAAGGGACGTCCGCTGCGTTTCGAAGCCCGAGGCGGAGAGGTTGATCGACACCGCCTGCGCGCCTTCGTCCAGCCTGACATCGAGGCCGGGCAGGGACGTCAGCGGATAATAGAGCGCGCCCTCGAACCTCACCGGCTCGCCGCGCGGAAGCCGGATCCGCCAGCCGGAAAGAGCTTCCGCCGCGGCGTAGAGCGTGCCGTCGCGCCCGCGCAGGAACAGGACGGGCTCGGGCGTGGCGGTGCCGTTGAGGGTGACGGTGAGCAGCGCCGGCATCGGCCCGCCCGCCGTCGCGTCATCCTCGCTGGCCCAGGCGGCGACGTGGCCGAACAGCAGCAGCAAAGCGAGGCAAAGCTTAAGGAGTGCTTTGCGCGGTGCGTGCCGGGCCACTGTCCGAAGTCCGCAGGATCTGCTGAAGCAAGGCAGCGTTGGCGACCCGGATCGAGCCGTCGAAGCGCCAGCGGCGGCCGGCGCCGGGAAGGACCGTGCCGAAGCCCTCGTCGGTGAAGCCGAGCCCGGTCGCGGCCGCGGCCAGTTCGGGATTGACGCGGACGTAGCCTGAGCCCGAATTGCGCGCTTCGACCTGCCAGGCGCCGTCGGCGCCGCGCGATGCCGACCAGCGGAGGTCGGTCGGCACGCCGGGGCGGATATTGGCGTAGAGCGGGAGGTTGAGACGAAGCGCGACGCGGATGCCGCCGGCCGGCGCTGCCTCCGGCACCTCCTCGATCATCAGCCGGTAGGCTTGGCCGTTGGCGGCCGGGTTGCGCAGGCCCACCCGGATCAGCTGAGTCGCGCCGGGCGCGATGGTGACCACCGGCGGCGACACGATCACCGCCGACGTCTCGCTATAATCGTCATTGCCGCCCGACTGGGCCCAGGCGAGCGGATAGGCCCGGATGGTGACGGGCGTCGCTTCCTCGTTGCGGACGGTCACGGATCCGGTGCGGTGGTCCGCGTCGATCGAGACCAGGATCGGGTTGACCTGCAGCGTTCCGGCGGCGGCCGGAACCGCGGCGAGGCAACTGAGGATGAAGAGAGAAAAGAAGCGCATGTCGGCTGGTCCTAATAAGTAACCGTTACGGTGACGGTGTCGGCATAGGCGCCGGCCGGCACATTGGTCTGGCCCGCGCCGACCCGGCCGTAGACGGCAATGCTTTGCGCGGCGCCGGTGCCGCTGCCGGTGAAGGTGCCGGTGCCGGAGGTGCCGTCGCCCCAGACAATGGTGCGGGCGGCGCCGGTGTAGAGATTGTAGCTGAGCAGGTTCGCGCCCGAGCTCATGCGCCGCGAGGCGAAGCTCGCGCCGCTGCCCGAGCCGAGGCCGGCCGCGGCGCTCCAGGCGGTGCCGTTGGTGCAGGTGATCGAAAGGCCGCCGCTGCCGTCAACATTGGCGCCCGACAAGGTGTTGACGTTGCCGAAGGCGAGCGCGGTCGTGGAGACGATGCAATTGGCGGTCACCGTGGCGGTGACGTTGAGGGTGGAAGTGGCCGTCGCCGCCTCAGCGGCGGCGGGCAATGCGATCGTCAGTGCGAGCAGGGCCGCACCGGGGAGAAGCCCCGCGACGAGCCGGGTCTTGCGCATGGTCGATCCTTTCACCGAAAGCGGTCCGCTGTTTCTCGGATCCGCCCCATTCGGCCCGCCCCTTGCGTCAACGACGCTGTCGGGGCGGGCCGGGGACGTCAGGGCGAAGCGGGCACGCCGGGAAATGTGTCGGCCCGCTCGCGCCTGTCGTCGTCAGTAGGTCACGGTCACCGCGACGGTGTCGGCATAGCCGCCGGCCGGGACCGAGGTCTGGCCCGACGGAACTCGGCCGTAGACCGTGACCGCCTGGGACGAACCATTGCCGGTGCCGGAGAACAGGCTCGTGCTGCCGGTGCCGTCGCCCCAGACCGCGCTTCGGCCGCTGTCGGTGTAGAGGCTGTAGTTCAGCAGTTCGGAGCCGAACGCCATCTTGCGCGACGCGAAGGTCGCGCCGGTGCCGCCGCCCACGCCCGCCGAAGCGGACCAGCCGGTGCCGTTGGTGCAGGTGATCGAAAGACCGCCCGTCCCGTCGACATTGGCGCCCGACAGCGTGTTGACGTTGCCGAAAGCGAGCGCAGTGGTCGAAATGGTGCAATTTGCAGTGACGGTGGCGTTGACGCCCAGCGACGACCCGACGGTCGCCGCAGAAGCCGCGGTCGGCAGGCCGAAAGCGGCAGCCAGCAGCAACGCGCCGGCGGCACGCGCCCCGGTGAGGTTGGTGGTGAACATTTCTGGTCCTTTTCCTTAACCCCGGGAGTGCGGGCTTATGCCGAACCCCCGATCCCCATTCGCGAAACGGTTAACAAAACCTGCCGTCCGCGATGCGGTTAATGACGTGATCAGGTTAAAGACCATTTAAGCACGCGATTTTTCGCCGCCCGCAAGAGAGCGAAGCGGCGGCCGCGGCGGGCCTTAGACCTCCGTTTTCTCGCCCTCGAGGGCCGCCTCGATCGTCGCGATGTCGATTTTTTGCATCGTCATCATCGCCTCCATCGCCCGCTTGGCGGCAGCGCGGTCGGGATCGTCCATCGCCTCGAGCAGGACTCGCGGCGTGATCTGCCAGGAAAAGCCCCAGCGGTCCTTGCACCAGCCGCAGGCGCTCTCGGCGCCGCCATTCTGGGTGATCGCGTTCCAGTAGCGGTCGGTTTCCTCCTGATCGTCGGTCAGGACCATGAAGCTTACCGCTTCGTTCGGCTTGAAGTTCGGACCGCCGTTCAGGCCGACGAAGGCCCCGCCGAGGACGGTGAAATCGACCGTGAGCTCGTCGCCCTGCGCGCCGCCGGGATAGTCGGAGGCGGCGTGGTGAGGGGCGCCGACATGGCTGTCCGGGAAGGTCGCGGCATAGAATTCGGCGGCCTTGCGCGCTTCGCCATGGTCGAACCAGAGGCAGGTGATCATCTTGTCGCCGGTCATCGTCTCTCTCCTCAATCGCTTTCGCCCGAAACCAAGCCGAAGCTCGCGCCCTGCGGATCGACGCCGCTCAGCACGCGCTCGCCGCCGGGGACGTCCATCGGACCGGACAGAACCTGGCCGCCGCCCGCGCGGACCTTTTCGGCGGCTGCGTCAACATCATGAACGCGAACGTAAAATTGCCACGCAGCCGGCGATCCGGGCGCAGCCCTCATCGCCGCGCCGACGACTTGACCGCCATGGCTGAGGAAGCTGTATTCGCCCATTTCCGGACCCATATCCATGCCGCCTTCCCGGACGTAGCCGAACTGCTCGCCATAGAAGATGAGCGCCGCCTCCCGGTCGCCGGTCAGCAGCTCGTTCCAGGCGACATGACCGAGGCCATGGCGCTGATAAGCGGTGCTTTCCCCTTCGCTTGCACCCCGCATCAGATAGATCGGCACGCCCTGCGGATCGGCGATCATCGCAATCCGGCCGACGCCCGGAATATCGGAAGCGGCCATCTGTACCTCGGCGCCGGCCGCTACCGCATTGTCGATCGCCAGGTCGACATCGTCGACGCCGAGATAGCCGAGCCACATGGGGCGGGCGCCGCCGTCGCACATCGCCTTCGTCAGCGTCAGCATGCCGCCGGCAAAGCCGTCGGGCGCGCCGAGCATCCGATACTCGACGTCGCCGGGCATGGGATCGCCGATCGTCCAACCGACGACATCCCCATAGAAGCGCTCCGCTCCCTCGGGATCGGTCGTCATCAGCTCGTACCAGATGAAGCTGCCGTGCGGATTGGCCATCGTCCTTCTCCCTTAGGCGAGCTCTCGCTGCGCGGGCTGCGAAGCGGTGTCGACGATCGTCGTGAAGCCGCCCCAGAACATGCGCATGCCGTCGAAGGGCATGTTGTCCTTGTCGGGCTGCATCTCCGGATCCGCCATGAGCCGCTCCCAGGCCGAGTCGCGAGTCGCTTTGTCGGGCCATTCGATCCAGGAGAAGACGACGTTCTCGCCCGGCTCGGCCTTCACCGCCTTGCGATAGTCGGTGACCTTGCCGTCGCGGACGTCGTCGCCCCAGGCCTCGACCACGCGAATCGCCCCATATTTCTTGAAGTTGGCCGCGGCTTCGACCGCCATGTCGTGATAGGCTTGCCGCTTCTCCTCCGGTACCGGCAGGATGAAGCCGTCGACATAGGCCGGAGTGCCCTCCGCTCTCTCGTCGATGAACGAATCGAAGCCGCTGAAGATCATGCGCTGGCCGTCGAACGGCATCTCGGCGCCCATCTGCTCCATCCGCGGGTCGCTCATCATCTTCTCGTTGGCCGCGTCGCGGGTGGCCCGGTCGGGATATTCGAACCAGGAGAAGACCACGGTTTCGTCGTCCTTCGCCTGCACGGCGCGGTAGAAGTCGGTCAGCTTGCCGTGCTGGACGTCGTCGCCCCAGGCCTCGACCATGCGGGTGGCGCCGAATTCCTGAAAGAGGGGCGCCGCCCCGGCGGCATGCTTGCGATAGGCGTCCCGATTCGCAGTCGGCACTGCCACGACGAAACCCTCGACATAGGTCATTTCTGCTCTCCTTCCCTCGAATGGTCGTTCGCGACTCGGATTTGACGCTGATGCGCCCACATGTTATAAAAAGCAACTATGCAGTTACAAAAGCTAACCGACTCGGAGACCGGCTCGTCGCGCCGCCGCTATGACGACGCCTGCGGCACCGCCCACGCGCTCGACCTGATCGGCGAGCGCTGGGCCTTGCTCGTGCTGCGCGAGCTTATGCTCGGCCCGAAGCGGTTTAGCGACATTCGCGCCGACCTGCCCGGAATCAGCGCCAACGTGCTGACGCAACGCCTGGAAGGGCTGGAGGCGGCGGGTCTGGTCGTCCGCCGCCGCCTGCCACCGCCGGCCTCGGCCCAGGTCTACGAGCTCACCCAATGGGGCTATGAGGCCGAGCCGATCCTGCAGGTGATGGGCAAATGGGCGACCCGCTCGCCGGGCCACGATCCCTCGATGCCGCTCAGCGCGACCTCGCTGATGCTCTCCTTCCGGACGATGGGCGATCCCGAGCGGCTGCGCGGCCTCGACGGGCGGATCGGCTTCCTGATCGGCGACGAAAGCTTCCTGCTCCGGATCGCGGAGGGGCGGATCGTGGTCGGCCGGGGCCCGATCGCCGGCGCCGACGCGGCCTTCGCCGGCCCCGCCACCGCGATCGCCGGCGCCGTCTATGGCGGCGTGCCCGTCGAGGCGCTGGAGGCCGAAGGCGCGATCGAGGTCGCGGGCGACAGGGAGCTGATCGCGCGCTTCGTCACCTTGTTCCCGCTGCCGCCCAAGGCACCGATGCCGCAGAGCTGATCGGGTCTGCGCCGGGTCCTTTTTCGATCAAGCGCCATTGCGTCGGCAGGCGGTGGGGATAGGGTGCGCGGCGAAGGGGAGACTTGTCGATGCGCCTGAGCCTATTCGCCGCCGTCCTGCTCGCCGCCGCGGCGCCGGCCGCAGCAACGCCCGCCGAGGATTTCCAACGCCTGCTCGCCGACCATTATCAATGGCTGCTGCGCGAGAATCCGACCGACGCGACCGCGCTCGGCGTCCACGATTATGACGACCGCATCCGCGACCTGAGCCCCGAGGCGCGCGAGCGGCGGGTGCGCGAGGCGCGGGTGTTCCTGACGCGGCTGCAGGCGATCCCCGCGGAGCAGCTGGCGCCGACCGACCGAGTCAACCGCGCGATCCTCCGCCGTCTGCTCGCCGAGGATGTCGAGGCGAACGGCTTTGGCCAGCGGGACATGCTCTTCACCACTTATGCGGGCTGGCATCAGGGCTTTGCCGGCCTCGCGCGCAACCTCTCCTTCCGCACCCGCGCCGATTACGAATCCTACCTCACCCGCATCGCCCAATATCCCCGGCTCAACGACCAAGCGCTGGCGGTCACCGCCAATGCGGTGCGCGGCCGCTTCGTTCTGCCCTGCTCGGTGCTCGCCAATCACGAGCGGACGATTTCGGGCGTGATCGCGACCGACCCGAGCCAGTCGCGCTACTACGAGCCGTTCGCCGGCGCGCGGCCCTCTACGATCCCGGAGGCGGACTGGGCGGCGCTGCAGGCGCGGGCGCGGAGGACCATCAACGAGGTGATCAACCCCGCCTACCAGCGCCACCTCGATTTCTACACGCGCGAGTACAAACCGCATTGCGCGCGCTCGGATTCGGTCCGCGATCAGCCGAACGGCGCCGCTTATTACGCCTTCAGGGTCCGCGCCGAGACGACCACCGACCTCAGCCCGCAGCAGATCCACGACATCGGCCTTCGCGAGGTCGCCCGCATCCGCGCCGAGATGGACGAGGTGGCGCGGACGGCGGGCTTCGCCAGCCGCGAGGCCTTCATCCAGGAGCTGCGCACCAATCCGCGCTATTTCGCGCAGAGCGGCGAGGCGCTGATGCGCGAGACGGCGCGGGTGACGACCGAGATCAACGGCCACCTGCCGCGCCTGTTCGGCACCCTGCCGCGGCTGACCTACACGATCCGAGCGATCCCCGACGAGATCGCGGAGGGCACGACCACCGCTTATTACAACCAGGGCTCGCCCGAGAGCGGCATCGCTGGCAGCTATTACGTCAACCTGTCGAAGCTCGACCAGCGCCCGCTGTGGGAGGTCCCGGCGCTCTCCCTGCACGAATCCGTGCCCGGCCATCACCTCCAGATCGCGTTGCAGCAGGAGGTCGAGATCGCCCCCTTCCGGCGCAACTTCGCTTTCTTCACCGCCTTCACCGAGGGCTGGGGCCTCTATGCGGAGAGCCTCGGCGGCGAGATGGGCCTCTACGACACGCCCGAGCGGCGGATGGGCGAGCTCAGCTACCAGATGTGGCGGGCGAGCCGGCTCGTGGTCGACACCGGCATCCATGCCTTCGGCTGGGACAAGGCGCGGGCGATAACCTTCATGCGCGAGAACACCGCGCTGACCGACGCCAATATCGAGGCCGAGGTCAACCGCTACATTTCCTGGCCCGGCCAGGCGCTCGGCTACATGATCGGCCGGCTGAAGATCCTCGAATTGCGGCATCGCGCCGAGCAGGCGCTCGGCGAGCGGTTCGACGTCCGCCGCTTCCACGACGCGGTGCTGCGCAACGGCTCGGTGCCGCTCGACGTGCTCGAGGCCGAGATCGACCTATGGATCGCGGCCGAGCGGGCGCGGCGATGATCGCGCTGCTGCTCTCGCTCGCGCTCGCCCAGGCCGAGGGCGGCTATCGCTGGGCGACCACGGTTCCCGGCGAGAGCGTGCAATATGGCGTGGCCGGCACCGACGACCGGGCGCTGCGCATCGATTGCCGAGCGGGGCGCGGGTTGACCATCCTCGGGCCGGCGGCGGACGAGCCGGACGAAAACCGGCCCGTCCGGATCGCCTTCCGGCGCGGCGAGGCGGCGGTGTCGCTGCTCGGGGTGACCGTTTTCATGGGTGACGGCCTCAACTTCGCCGTGCCCGTCGCAGCAAGCGAGCTGCCGATCGAAACGCTGCTCGCCGGCGAGCCGCTGACCGTGGAGGCCGGGGAGGCGAGCTGGGTCGTGCCCGGGACCGGCGCGCCCGAAGTGCTTCGGCCGCTGGTCGAAGGCTGCCGGATCAGCCCACGCTGAGTCGGCGCCAGATCCGCCCGGCGCGTGCGCGGATGGTGCGGCGGGCGTTGGACTGGTCGGGCGTCGGCAGCAATGCCGGACTCTCCATCTTCGCCCGCGCCTGTTCCTCGGCATAGATCCGGAAATTGGCCGGTCGGCCCGGCTTGAGCCGAAGCCCCTCGCGGCCGCGAAGCACATCCTCGGCGGTCTTGAGGGCGCGGACCAGATCCTCCTCGGTGAACGGCTTGACCAGGCAGCCGAGCGCGAGATCGGGCATCGGGAAATCGGGCGCCTTGCCGCTCGTGAACAGGCACAGCACGCCCATTTCGTGGAGCTTCACCGCCACCGAGAAGCCGGTGCTGCCATGGGCGAGCTGGAGATCGACCAGCGCCAGATCGGGTGCGCGCTCGTCGATCGCGGCGAGCGCCCCCGCGGCATCTTCGGCGACCGCGATCACGCGATAGAGCGGGTTCAGCTCGACCAGCTGCTTGAGCGTCTCGGCAAACAAGGGTTCGTCCTCGACGATCAGGATGTTCAGCATCCGCGGCCCCTTCCCCGCAACCGGCTCGATTCTTTACCGAAAGGGCAGAGAAGGGAATCCCTGGCGCGCCGATTTGCGGCGAGCGATTCCGTGGCAGCGGCGAAACGATTGAAACTGCGTCAGCCTGGCGCTTTCGTCTCGTCCGCCTCGACCAGAGGGTTGCCCGGCTCGTCGACCTGGCCTTCCGGATCGAGGTGGATCAGCACCTCGCAGCCGGGAAACTCGGCCTTGATCGAATCCTCGATCGCCTCGACGACGTCGTGGGCGGCGGCGACGCTCATCGCCGGATCGACCCAGATGTGGAACTGGGCGAAATCGTGCGTGCCGCTGCTGCGCGTGCGCAGATCGTGGATGCCGAGGCCGGCCGGGTGGCGGCCGGCGATCTCGATCAGCCGGCGGCGCTTCTCCTCGGGCCATTCGCGGTCCATCAGCTGGTCGAGGGCCTGGCTCGACGCGGCCCAGGCGCCCCAGAGCAGCCAGAGCGCGATGGCGATGCCGAACATAGGATCGGCGCCGGTGAAGCCGAGATACTGGTCGGCGACCAGGGCGGCGATAACCGAGAGGTTGAGCAGCAGGTCGCTTTGATAATGGACGTTGTCGGTGCGGATCGCGACCGAGCCGGTGCGGCGGATCACCGAGCGCTGATAGGCCAGCAGCGCCAGAGTCGCGGCGATGGCGATGAGCGAGACGGCGATGCCATATTCGGCGTTGCCGGTCGCGGACCCTTCGAGCAGCCGCGCCACCGCGCGCCAGCCGATGGCGACGGCGGAGATCGAGATGAGCACGACCTGCGCCAAAGCGGCCAGCGCTTCGGCCTTGCCGTGGCCGAAGCGGTGCTCGCGGTCGGCCGGCATGGCGGCGACCCGGACTCCGAACAGGGTGACGAGCGCGGCGAGCACGTCGAGGCCGGTGTCGGCGAGCGAGCCGAGCATCGCCACCGAGCCCGTCTCGATGGCCGCATAGATTTTCAGGCCAAGCAGGCAGAGCGCCATGCCGACGCTGGCCAGCGCCGCCCGCGTGGTCAGCGCCGAGCGCTGCTTCTGGTCCTCCTTCATGGGTAGAGCAGGCCCTCGCTCCAGCTATCGCCGTCGCGGGTGAACAGGCGGCGCTCGTGCAGCCGGTGCGGCCGGTCGGTCCAGAACTCGATCCGGTCGGGAACGAGGCGATAGCCCCGCCAATAAGGCGGGCGGCCGACCTCCTTGCCGTCGAACTCCGCCACCAGCTTTGCGTAGCGCGCCTCGAAAGAAGCGCGGCTCTCGAGCGGGCGGGACTGATCGGAGGCCCAGGCGCCGATCCTGGCGTCGCGCGAGCGGCTGGCGAAATAGGCGTCGGCCTCGTCCGCTCCGACCGGCTCGACCGCGCCTTCGACCCGGACCTGGCGGCGCAGCGACTTCCAGTGGAAGACCAAAGCGGCGTTGCGGTTGGCGGCCAGCTCCCGGCCCTTGCGGCTTTCCGAATTGGTGTAGAAGGCGAAGCCGCGGTCGTCATGTCCCTTCAGCAGCACCATGCGCACCGAGGGCCGGCCCTCCCCGTCGACGGTGGCGAGCGCCATCGCTTCGGCGTCGTTCGGCTCGGCGGCACGCGCCTCGGCGAACCAGCTTTCGAACAGGGCATGCGGGTCTTCGGCCATGGCTTCGGCTCTACTCTGCGGCCCGCCGCGGGCACAAGCGGCTTGCGGGGGCGGGGAACATGGCCCATTTCTGCGCCGTTGCAGCCGCGACGAGGGATGTTTTGACCGATGGCCGATCTCTATTCAGAGCTCAATGTCGCGCGCGGGGCGAGCGAGGCCGACATCAAGAAGGCTTATCGCAAGCTCGCCAAGGAGCTTCACCCGGACAAGAACAAGGACAACCCGAACGCGACCGAGCGCTTCTCGAAGGTCACGCGCGCCTATGACATCCTGACCGACAAGGACAAGCGCGCCCAATATGACCGCGGCGAGATCGACGAGGAGGGCAATCCGCGCATGCCGTTCGGCTTCGGCGGCGGTGGGGGTGGACCGCGCCCGGGCGGCGCTGGGGGCGGGCCGTTCCGCGGTCCCAATGGCGAGCCGTTCGAATTCACCGGCGGCGGCGAGGCGGCGGACATTTCGGACCTGTTCGAAGGGCTGTTCGGCGGCGGCCGCCGGGGCGGCGGCGGGCCGTTTTCTGGCTTCGGCCGACGCAGCGCTCCGCCGCAGAAGGGGGCCAACGACGCCTATCGGCTCGAGGTCGCGTTCGAGGATGCGGCGCGGCTGGACGACCAGCGGGTTACCTTAAGCAGCGGCAAGACGCTCGACATCAAGCTGCCGCCTGGCGTTGAGGAGGGCACCAGGATCAGGCTCGTCGGCCAGGGCCAGCCGGGTCCGGCCGGCAATGGCGACGCGCTCGTCACCATCTCAATCAAGCCGCACCGCTTCTACCGGCGCGAGGGCGACAATATCAGGCTCGAACTGCCGGTCGCGATCGACGAGGCGGTGCTCGGCGGCAAGGTGCGGGTGCCGACGGTCGACGGGCCGGTGATGCTGAGCATCCCCAAGGGCTCGAGTTCGGGCAAGGTGCTCCGGCTGAAGGGCAAGGGCTTCACCGGCAAGGGCGGTGCCCGCGGCGACCAGCTCGTCACCCTGATGGTCGAAACCCCCGACGACCCCGAGCTCGCCCGCTTCCTCGAAGGCTGGAGCGGCCGGGGTAAGAGCAACCCCAGGGCGGGCTTGGGCGTCTAGACGCTCGTGCGCGACATCTCCCCCGAATCACCGGAAGCCAGACGCAAGCGTCTCGCCAGCGCCAAGGCGCATTTCGGCACGATCAGGGAGAAGATCCCCAACCGCCCCTGGGAGGTGGCGAAACGGGTCGCGATCGGGGTCTATTCCGACGGTTTCATCCATGCCGGCAACCTCGCTTACCTCGCCATCCTCTCGCTCTTCCCGTTCGTGATCGTCGCGGCGGCGGTGGCGCGGATCTTCGGCCAGACCGAGGAGGGGCTGAACGCGGTCAACGCGCTGCTGCAGACCATGCCGCGCGACGTCGCCGCCGTGCTCAGGACGCCGATCCATGACGTGCTCGAGGCGCGATCGGGCAACCTGCTCTGGCTCGGCGCGATCGTCGGGCTGTGGACGACCGGGAGCTTCATCGAGACCATCCGCGACATCATCCGCCGCGCCTACGGCGTCACCTACAGCCGCCCCTTCTGGGAATATCGGCTCGGCTCGGTCGGCATGATCATCGCCGCGGTGGTGATTGCGATGCTCGCCTTCAGCATCTCGATCCTGCTGTCAGGCGTGCAGCGCTTCCTGGTCGACGAAATTCCGGGTGCGGGCGACGTGGTGAGCCTGCTCACCTTGCTGCGGGCAGCGCCGGCGCTGATGCTGTTCGGCTCGCTCTACCTTCTCTTCTATGTGCTCACGCCCAAGCGATACCGGGTCGAGGGCTGCCGCAAATGGCCCGGCGCGGCCTTCGTCACGGCTTGGTGGGTGGCGACCACGGCCTTGTTGCCGACCGTGCTCGCCAGCCTCGGCGGCTACGACCGCACCTACGGCAGCCTCGCCGGGGTGATGATTGCCTTGATTTTCTTCTTCATCATCGGCCTGGGGCTGGTTATCGGCGCGGAGCTCAACGCCGCGCTCGCCGAGACCCCGAAGCCGACCGACGAAGACGTCGAGGCGGTGGTCCACGAGGAGGCCGCGGCCGAGGCGGAACACAAGGCCATTGAGAAAGCGGTGAAAGCGGAGGACAAGGCGGTGCGCTTGGCGGAAGAGGAAGATCAATGACCGGTTTGATGGACGGCAAGCGCGGCCTGATCATGGGGCTCGCCAACGACCGCTCGCTTGCCTGGGGGATCGCCAAGGCGCTCTCCGCGCAAGGGGCGCAGCTCGCTTTCTCCTATCAGGGCGAGGCGATGGAGAAACGGGTGCGGCCGCTCGCCGCCGAGCTCGGCGTTCCGCTCCTCGTCGATTGCGACGTCAGCGACATGGCCAATCTCGACCGCGCCTTCGCCGCGCTGGCGAAGAGCTGGCCAACCATCGACTTTCTCGTCCACGCGATCGGTTTTTCCGACAAGAACGAGCTTCGCGGCCAATATGTCGACACCAGCCTCGACAATTTCCTGATGACCATGAACATCTCGGCCTACAGCTTCGTCGCAGTCGCCCAGCGGGCGCGGCCGATGATGCCGGAGGGCGGCTCGCTGCTGACGCTCTCCTATTACGGCGCGGAGAAGGTGATCCCGCATTACAACGTGATGGGCGTGGCCAAGGCGGCGCTCGAGACCAGCGTCAAATATCTCGCCATGGACCTCGGCCCCGACAGGATCCGGGTGAACGCGATCTCGGCCGGGCCGATCAAGACCCTGGCGGCGAGCGGCATCGGGGATTTCCGCTACATCATGAAGTGGAACGAATATAATTCGCCGCTCCGCCGCAACGTCACCATCGAGGACGTCGGCGGCGCGGGCCTCTACCTTCTCTCCGACCTCGCCTCCGGAGTGACCGGCGAGATCCACCATGTCGATGCCGGCTACAACGTGATCGGCATGAAGGCCGAGGACGCGCCCGACATCAGCGTGACGTGAACGCCGGCCGGGTGCGCCGGCCTCCGCCCACCACCTCCGACGCAAGGATCAATTCGGCATAAGGCAGGCGCGGCCGATTCTGCGCGATGTCGCGAGCGATCGCGTCCATCGCCGGGTCCCGGCCGGCGGCGAAATCGGCGAAGCGCAGCGGCGCCGGCAGGTCCGGCTGCAGGCTGGCGACCCGGATCGGATGGCTGCGGATCGAGCCGTGGCAATCCGCCTCGGGGCAGCCGGTCATGTAATTGTGCCGCTGATCGGCATAGAGCATCAGCGCCCCGAGGTCGGGCAGCGGCAGGAACTCGCCCTCGGCCCAGAATTCCAGCCGGTCGCCGATCGGCTCGCCGACGATGACGACGCGCTCGCCGCCGGCCTGCCTCAGATAGCCGAGGCTGGCGATGGCGGCCGAGAAGGTGCGGCCCGAAGTGATCGCATAGACCCGGCCGCCATGCGCCAGACCCGGCAAGGCTTGCATGAAGTCGCGGGTCAGGTTGAGATCGCCGCCGAGGTTGAAACGCAGGTCGACGACGACGTTGCGCGGCTGCCGGCTGCGCAGCGTCGCGAGCGTGGCGGCCAGGAAGGCGTCGATCCCGAGGCCGCGGGTCGTCTTGAGCTGGACGTAGGCGCCGTCCAGCCCGGCCGGGAAGGCGAGGCGGAAGGGGCGGTCCGGCTCGTCGAGGTAGAGCGGCCGTACGGCGAGCAGGCCGGCGGCGTCGAGCAGCATCGGCCGGCCGAGGAACGCCGCCTCGCCCCGGGGCGGCTCCAGCCGGGCCGGAATCGAGACGGTTTCGCGCCGCCCGCGCCTGCCCTCGACCGTCAGCCGCAGCTGGTCGGGGCCCGTGCCGAAGCCCGCCGCGACCAGCAGGGCAGGCGTTTCCATGAACAGCGTGACGAACTGGTCGCGAAACGCCTGCTCGCCGCCCTGGTAACGGGCATAAGCGCGGCGGACGGTCTGCCACGGCTGGCCGTTGATCGCGACGACCCGGCGGCGAAGCAGCTGCGCATGCTCCGCCGGCGCGGCGACGACGTAGAGACCGTCGGCGAACAGGCCGAGATGGACGGGGCTTCGCGGATAGCGCGCGGCCCATTGCGGCGGCAGCAAGGCGCTGTGGCCGTTGTCGGCCAAAGCCGCGATATGCGCGGCCTCCAGCTCGAAGCGCGCCGGATCGCCGAGCAGGGCCGGCAGGCGCTCGACCGCGCCCAAGGCCTCGGCGCGGGCGACGGGCGTGTAGGCGCGGTTCCTGGCGACATAGTCGCGCAAGGCCGCCACATCGGCCTTGGTCGGCGCGGCCGCGATCAGGGCGATGCTGGCAAAAGCGAGCAGGATTTGCTTCAACACCCGCATGCGGCGTTCTCCCTTCGCTTCGCGCTATCGGCCCCGGGCGGGCGCGCCAAGATGAGCGTGAACGGCTTCGGGCGACTGTTCCGTTTCGCGACATGGGGCGAAAGCCATGGCCCCGCGATCGGCACGCTGGTCGACGGCTGTCCGCCGGGGCTCTCCTTGGCCGAAGCCGACATCCAGCATTGGCTCGATCTGAGGCGCCCGGGCGCGAGCGCGCTGACCTCGCCGCGGGCCGAGCCGGACCGGGTCCGGATCCTCTCCGGCGTCTATCGGGGACGGACGACGGGAACGCCGATCAGCCTGATCATCGACAATGTCGACGCGCGTCCAGGCGATTATCCGCCGGACGCGCCGCCCCGCGCCGGCCATGCCGACGCGGCCTATGACGCGAAATACGGCTTCCGCGATCCGCGCGGCGGCGGCCGGGCCTCCGCGCGGGAGACGGCGGCGCGGGTCGCGGCCGGCGCGGTGGCGCGGCTGGTGATCCCCGAAGTGGCGATCAGGGCGCGGGTCGTCGAGATCGGCGGGAATGCCGCCGAAGCGGACTGGCCCGGACTGATCCAGGCGGCGCGCGAGGCCGGGAGCTCGCTCGGCGCGGTGGTGGAATGCGTCGCCACCGGCGTTCCGGCGGGCTGGGGCGCGCCGGTCTATGCCAAGCTCGACGCCGAGCTCGCCGGCGCGATCATGTCGATCAACGCGGTCAAGGGCGTCGAGATCGGCGCCGGCTTCGCCGCGGCCCGGCTGCGCGGCGAGGACAATGAAGATCCGGCGCTCGCCGGCGGCATTACCGGCGGCATCGCCACCGGCGGGCCGATCGTGCTCCGCGCCGCGTTCAAGCCGACCTCGTCGGTGCCGGCGCTCGGCGTGACCGGCCGCCACGACCCCTGCGTCGGCCTTCGCGGCGCGCCGGTGGTCGAGGCGATGGCGGCGTTGGTGCTGGCCGACCATAAGCTGCTGCACCGGGCGCAATGCGGGGGAAAGGGAAGATCATGATCGAGCTGATCGCGGCGATGCTGCTTGTCGCCGAGCCCTGGGAGGCGCCGCTGACCCTGCACGGCATTGGCGACCTGCGCATCGGCACGCCGGCGGCGGCGCTCCGGGCAATGGGCGCGACCGAGGAGCGCTATCCCGACGAGGAGGTCGATTGCGCTTATTGGAGCTCGCCGCGCTGGCCGGGCCTCGCGATGATGGTGAGTGGCGGCCGGGTGGTCCGGATCGAGACCGAGGATCCGCGCTACCGGACCGCGTCCGGCGCCCGCGTCGGCATGACCGAGGCCGAGATCAGGGCGATTTACGGCCGGGCGATGCGGGTCGAGCCGCACCCCTATACCGGTCCCGAGGGTCATTACCTGGTCTACCGGGCGCGCGGCGAGCCTTATGGAATGATCGTCGAGACCAATTACGAAACCGGCCGCGCCGGTTCGATCAGGGTCGGCCGCTGGCAGTCGGTGCAGCTGATCGAGGGATGCTCGTAACCCGCCGCCTCATCGTCCGCGGCCGGGTCCAGGGTGTCTGGTATCGCGGCTGGACCGTGGACCAGGCCGCCGAACTCGGCCTCGACGGCTGGGTGCGCAACCGGCGCGACGGCAGCGTCGAGATTTTGGCTGAAGGTCCGGAGCAGGCCGTTGCCACCCTCATCGAGCGCTGCCGGAAGGGGCCGTCGTCCGCGCGGGTCGAGCAGGTGGAGGCGGACGAGGCCGACGAGCCTGTTGCGCCCGGCTTCTTTCAGGAGCCGACCCTTTAGAATCGTTCCCAAAACCCCGAAGGCGCTATCCGCTACGGCCTCATCGGTAAGCGGCTCACCTACGCCTGATTAGTTCGGGCCGGACGCAAGCCGAAGGGCAAGCGTCGGCGCTCGCGGAATCAGCGATGGATCACTAAAGGTCATAGAGGGTAGACTGCTCCTCCTCGGCGAAACGCTCAAACAGTTCCTGAAGCGCGGTAAGCTGCTCAACAAACTCCTTCAGTTCGGCGGGCGACTTGGTCGTGCCCGTGACGCTGACGGAGCGTAGGTCGAAGTTCAGGCGCAGTTTGCCCTTGTCAGCGATAGGCGCTTCGTCGCGGCGCGCCGGAGCCTCTTTAATCGGCTGCTCGATCACGGCTTCATCTTCCTCCTCTATATCGGAAGACGAATCTGCGTCGTCGGTAACGCCCTGCCCATAAGTTTCGGAAACCCCCGCCTCGGCTAAAAAGCGGTTTGTCTCCCTGTAGCTACGTAGGACCGACGGAATGGCGGTGTCGGTGAAACCTTCCTTGATCAGATAGGAGGTAATGGTGCGCTCGGATGGGTCGTCGAAGGTGTCTCGGATGCGCCGGAACAGCACTGGGGATGTCCCCGCCTTCGCAATCGCCCCCCGCTTTTCGGACTCATCGCTCCAGTGCAGGATGGAAACCGCAGTCTGAGACACGCGGACCTGCCCCTTCGCCACCTTGTCAATCAGACCATATTGGCTAAGGGCGCCCATAAGTTTCAGTGTGCGCCCAGTTAGGCCGCTGTAACCCATATGTTTAGCTGCCACCTCCTTGTCGATGGCGTTCTGGCGATCCTCTCGGAAGATTTTCCCTACAAGATCAATTGCTTGTGACAGGGGGATTTGGGGGAAGTTTGGGCTTCGCATCTTTCCCATGACGGCTCTCCTGGTCGCTCCGAAGGCCATCTAAGCCATAAGCCGGGAAATTGCAAGGGAACGAAACGTGGCCTGTGCTGAAACCCCTTGCCGTAAGCCACCAAAATCTCTAAGGGCGGACTTGCGGGCGATGAACCCGCCAGCCGAGGAGGCAACGCCGATGTGAGTTTAATTGGGATCGCGGCAACCAGAGCCGCTGAAACAAGACGGGCGACCCGAGGGCCGCCCATCCCGTCAACCAGCCCCAAGAGACATTGTGCGCCCTCGACGCGGATCGCTCACAGGCATCCCGAATCGCACATTTCGGACCGCGGGGCAACCTAGGAGACATGGGATGCCTCTTGTTCGCACCCACGTTCGCCGCGTCCGTTATCGGATCGTGCGCGTCCGCACCTACTTCCGCCGCCGATAACCCGGTCTAGGAATCGCTGGCCTCGGGCCATCGTCATCCACGCCTTCGGGCTGGGGTCGCTTCGGCGGCCCCTCTTTTTGTGCTATGGTGCCAGGATGACGGATGATCCAAGACCCAGCGCGAGAAATCCGAGCAAGCCGCCCGCCAGCTGGAGTGCGACGAGGACGAGGCCCGCTTTGACGAGCGCGTTCGGAAGCTGGTGAAGCATAGACCGATGCCGGAGAAGCCGGAATGATTGGGCTGACCGTCCGTTTAGATACTCCGCAAGAGCGCGCGCTGGAGTTTGGCGCCTCTTTTCTTGCTGTGCCACTGGTCGGCGATATCGTCGAGGTTCGGCGCGATGGGGAACTGGTACGCTTCACCGTGAAAGAAATCGCTCACATACCCACCGAGACTGGCCTGCCCATTTCCCGCCCGTCTATCCGCATCACGATTTGCTGACGGGTTTGTAAACTACGTAATCGCCGTCTCTTTTCCTTCCAGTGCGATGAAGAAGTGAGATTCCAGCTTGCGCTGGAATGACGATTCAATCTCGATCGGACAGGCGCTAGCCGCGCCTGCGGCCGACCAGGGTGCCCTTGGTGCCGCCGGTCAGCAGCTTGAAATCGAAATCCGGCCGCATCGAGCGCCAGCGCCGTGCGACGAAGCGCTCGCCCGGGCGGGCGCCGTCGTCGAGCATCACCGTCCCGCCCTGCGCGACATTGTCGAACAGGACCGAGGCGCCGCCGCGGGTGAAGGGATGGATCGACCAGGGCGGCCCATCGATCAGCATCAAATCGATGTCCCTGGGCAGCGGACCATGATCGTACCAGAGACCGGGCCAGTCCGCCGAGGGGCGCAGCGGCACCGCGCGCAGATCGGCCTTCAGCCCGTAATCGGCGAGCCACAGCCGGGTGGCGTCGACGAAATCCTCATGCTGATCGAAGCTGATCAACTGGCCGCCGTCGCCGGCTTTCTGCAGGGCGCGGGCGAGGATCAGGGTGGAGGCGCCGGTCCCGAACTCGACGACCAGCTTCGGCCGGTGCTCGAAAATATGATCGGTGACGAGGGTGAGCAGGCCGGTGTCGGCCTTCCAGCTGCCGAGATAGGGCAAAGCGTCATAAGGGAGGTCGAGCCGGTCGAGCAGCGCATGTTTGTCCGCCAGCCGGCCGCCATGCAGGCTGCGCACCAGCCAGGGCCATTGGAAGGCGCCGAAGGCGAGCATGGTCGCCCAATCCGTGAACGAGCGCCCCGCCGAGCCGATCACCGGCGTGTCGCCGATCCGGGGCAGGAGGGAGGTGGCTTCGCGAGTGGTCATGAAGAATCCTAAAAAGCCTGCCGGCCGCTAGCCGGCAAATGGGTCACGCGCGAGAATCACGTCCTCGCGCTCCGGGCTCGTCGAAACCAAAGCGACCGGACAGGCGATCAGTTCCTCGATGCGGCGGATGTACTTGATCGCGCGGGCGGGGAGCTGCGCCCAGCTGCGCGCGCCGGCGGTGGAGTCCGGCCAGCCCGGAATCGTCTCGTAGATCGGCTCGACCGCGGCCTGATCGGCGGCGTGAGCCGGGAAATGATCGAGCGTGCGCCCATCCAGACGATAGCCGGTGCAGATGCGGATCTCCTCGAGCCCGTCGAGCACGTCGAGCTTGGTGAGCGCAATCCCGGTAATCCCCGAGACCGCGCAGGATTGGCGGACGAGGACCGCGTCGAACCAGCCGCAGCGCCGCTTGCGGCCCGTGACCGTGCCGAATTCGCGGCCGACCGTGCCGAGCCGTTCGCCGATCTCGTCGTCGAGCTCGGTGGGGAACGGGCCGGAGCCGACCCGGGTCGTATAGGCCTTGACGATGCCGAGCACGAAGCCG
>Ga0070677_10000098_pt1 | contig 28689 bp, 28 predicted proteins | sample KBSM63metaG_FD_64674 | JGI IMG/M metagenome (GOLD analysis project Ga0070677, IMG submission 64674) | Miscanthus rhizosphere microbial communities from Kellogg Biological Station, Michigan, USA - KBS M6-3 metaG | ecosystem: Host-associated > Plants > Roots > Rhizosphere > Soil ... | reverse complement strand
AGCCGCATCGCCGGCTCGATCGGGAAGCACCACTCCTTCTGGGCGATGTACTCCTTGAGGATGTCGGTCTGGATCGTGCCGCCGAGCTTCTCCGCCGGCACACCCTGCTGCTCGCCGACCAGCACGTAGAAGGCGAGCAGGATCGCCGCCGGGGCGTTGATCGTCATCGAGGTGGTGACGCCGCCGAGCGGGATGCCCGCGAAGAGCTGTTCCATGTCGTCGAGGGTGTCGACGGCGACGCCCTCGCGACCGACCTCACCGAGGCTGCGGGTGTGGTCGGAGTCATAGCCCATCAGCGTGGGCATGTCGAAGGCGGTCGAGAGTCCGGTCTGGCCGTGGTCGAGCAGATAGTGGAAGCGCTCGTTGGTCTCCTCGACCGTGCCGAAGCCGGCGAACTGGCGCATCGTCCAGAGCCGCCCACGGTGCATAGAGGGGTAGGGCCCGCGCGTGAAGGGGTACTCGCCGGGCGCCCCGATCGTCTCCTCGGGATCGGTGGGGGCGTGCTCGGGCCCATAGAGCGGTGCGATCGGATGCCCCGACATCGTCGAGAACTCCGCCTCGCGCTCCTGGAACTCCGGCTTCTCGCGCGGCTCGATTGCCATGGCCACAGTCTAGGCGCGCCGGGAGAAGCGCCGGGGCGGCGGCTTGCGTCGGGCCGCAGCTATGCGGGAGCCACCGAAGCCGGCAACGGTGGCGAGCAGGGTGACGGCGACGGCGACGAGGCGGCGGCCGAGGCGCTCGAAGCGCAGCGTCTGCCAGCCCTCGTCGCGGGCGATCTCGGCCAGCGGCGGGTCGGGGTTGACCACGACCGGGTTGCCGACCGCGCGCAGCATCGGCAGGTCGGAGATCGAATCGGAGTAGGCGTAGGAGGCCGCCAGATCGATGTCGTGCTCGGCGGCGAAGATCCGCATCGCCTCGACCTTGCCCTCGCCGTAGACGAAGGGGCCGTCGAAGCGGCCGGTGAGGGTGCCGTCCTCGCCGACTTCGTAACGGGTGCCCACCCCACCGTCCATGCCGAGCACAGTCGCCAGTGGCTCGACCACGCCGCTGCCGGCGGCGCTGACGATGAAGGTGGGACGGCCCGCGTCCTGATGGGCATAGACCTCGTCGAGCATCTGCGGGTAGACCCGCGGCAGGATCGCCGCCATCACCTCCGGGTTCATCCGCTCGAAGCTGCGCGCCGGTACCCCGGCGATCAGTTCGCGGGCGGCTTTCAACACCTCATGGGTGCGCTCGTCGGTTGTCCCACGCAGGCGGTACTGCAGGTGCTCGAAGCCCCAGCCGGCGAGCTGGCGGCGGCTGACCAGCTTGTGACGAGCCCCGACACGGGCGAACTGCATCCCCGAGGACCCCGCCATCAGGGTCTTGTCGAGGTCGAAGAACGCCGCGGCGCGGCTCATCGCATCCCTAGTTGCCGTCGACCTCGATCACGATCGCGTCACCCTGACCGCCGCCCGAGCAGATCGCCGCGACGCCGATGCCGCCGCCACGGCGGTTCAGCTCGTGCACGAGCGAGCCGACGATGCGGGCACCGGAGGCGCCGATCGGGTGGCCGAGCGCGATCGCGCCGCCGTTGACGTTGACCTTGTCTTTATCGACGTCGAGCATCCGCACCGAGTTGATCGCGACCGAGGCGAAGGCCTCGTTGATCTCCCAGAGGTCGACGTCATCCGGGGTCTTGCCGATCTTCTCCAGCGCCTGCTTGGCGGCGTTGGCCGGGGTTTTCGCAAGGTAGGGGAAGTCGTCGGCGACGGTGCCGTAGGAGAGCACGCGGGCCAGCGGCGTGCGGCCTTCCTTTTCGGCCCACTCTTCGGAGGCGACGACGATCGCGCCGGCGCCGTCGTTGACGCCGGGAGCGTTGCCGGCGGTGTGGGTGGCGTCCTCGCCGCCGATCGCGCGCAGGCCCGCCAGGGTCTCGACCGTGGTCTCGGGGCGGATCGCCTCGTCGGCCTCGATCGTGTTCTCGCCCTTTCGCGACTTGACCGTGATCCCGGCGATCTCATCGGCGAGGCGGCCGGCGTCGGTCGCCTCGGCGGCGAGCCGGTGCGAGCGCTCGGCGAAGCGGTCCATGTCGGCGCGGGTGATCTCCAGCTCGTTGGAGACCTCGCTCGCCTCGTTGATCATCTGCTTCTCGGTGAAGGGATTGGTGAGACCGTCGTGGGTCATCGCGTCGATCGACTGAACGTCCCCCATGCGGAAGCCGAAACGCGCGCCCGGCAGCAGATAGGGCGCCTTGCTCATCGACTCCATGCCCCCGGTGACGGCGACGTCGGTGTCACCGGCGCGGATCGCCTGGTCGGCGATGCCGAGCGAGCGCATGCCGGAAGCGCAGACCTTGTTGATCGTCTCCGAGGGCACCTCCTTGGGGATGCCGCCCTTGATCTGGGCCTGGCGCGAGGGAATCTGCCCCTGGCCGGCCTGCAAGACCTGGCCGAAGACGACCTGCTGAACCTGCTCGGGCTCGACGCCGGAGCGCTCCAGCGCGGCGGAGATCACGTGGCCGCCGAGGTCGGTCGCGTCGAGAGAGGAGAGGGTGCCGCCCATCTTGCCGAAGGGCGTGCGGGCGCTGCTGAGGATCACTGTGCGGGACATGGGGACCTTTCTCTGAGTATTTATGCCGGGTCTCGGCTCGATCAGGGCCTCCTGGCCCGTATGTAGAGGAGACGATAGCGGGAGGCACCGACCGCCGCTGTGAGCGAGGTCATAGACTCGCGAGCTCTGATGAAGCTCTCCGTCAGCCAGAGCGAGATCACCGCGGTCGCCGCCGATCTGGTCGCGATCGGCCTGTGTGAGGGCGAGGAACTACCGGGCGAGCTTGCCTCAGCACGAGGGGCGGCCGACGCCAAGGGCGGCTTCAAGAAGCTGACGATGGTTCATCCCGAGCAGCCGACGCGCCTGCTGGTCGTCGGCCTGGGCAAGCGCGAGGATCTCGACGCCGAGCGCCTGCGGATCGCCGCCGCCCTGGTCGCCAAAGAGGCGAAGAGGCTGAGTGCGGGTTCACTCGCCTGGGTCCTGCCGGAGAGCAGCGAGGACGAAGCACTGAGCGAGGGAATCGTCACCGGCACAGTCCTCGGCGCCTACAGCTTCGACCAGTTCAAGAGCTCCGACCCCGACGATCCCGAGTCCCCTTCGCTCGACTCGCTCACCCTGCTGGGGCCGGAGAGCGTCTCCGCCGCGGCCGAGGCCGCCCGCATCTGCGCCGAGGCGCAGAACCGGGCCCGCGACCTGCAGAACCTGCCTTCGAACGTGGCGACGCCTTCCTACCTGGCCAGGCGCGCCCGCGAGATCGCCTCGGCCCATCCGAGCGTCAAGGTCGACGTGTGGGGGCGCGAGGAGATCGCCGAGAAGAAGATGGGCGGCCTGATCGCGGTCAGCCAAGGTAGCGCCGAGGAGCCGAAGCTGATCGTGCTCCGCTACGAGAACGATGGCAGCGGCGAGACCCTCGGCCTGATCGGCAAGGGCGTCACCTTCGACACCGGCGGCATCTCACTGAAGACCGCCGGCGGCATGCACGAGATGAAGATGGACATGTCGGGCGCCGCTGCCGTGCTCAGCACGATGCGGGCGGTTGCGGAGCTGGAGCTGAAGATCAACCTGATCGCGGTCATTCCCTCGACCGAGAACATGCCCTCCGGAACGGCGATCAAGCCGGGCGACATCATCACCCAGTACAGCGGCAAGACGGTCGAAATCAACAACACCGACGCCGAGGGGCGCCTGATCCTCGCCGACGCGCTCGCCTACGCGATCGAGCAGGGTGCCGATCGCGTCGTCGACATCGCCACGCTGACCGGGGCGGTGATCATCGCTCTGGGTTCGACTTACGCCGCGGTGATCGGCAACGACGACGATCTGGTCGGCCGGATCGAGGGCGTCGGCAAGGAGACCGGCGAGCTGGTCTGGCGCCTGCCCCTCCACGCCGAGTACACGGCGCTGATGAAGGGGACGTTCGCCGACCTGACCAATGCCGCGGCGAAGCGCAAGGCAGGCACGATCTCCGCCGCCGGCTTCCTCGAGGAATTCGTCGGCGACACGCCTTGGGCCCACCTCGACATCGCCGGCACCGCCTGGGACGTCGGCCGCGCCTACACCGGCAACGACGCCAGCGGCTACGGCGTCCGCCTGCTCACGGGCCTTGCCCGCGAGCTCGCTTCCTAGCCGACTTCAGCCGCCGAGGATCATGCAGGTGGCGACGGCGTGGGCGAGCAGCTTGCCGCCGTCCGCTGCCGTGAGCTTGGCCTCCGAGGTCGCCTGACGACGACCGCGGTAGAGCACGTGTGCCTCGCAGAGGACGCGGCCGGTGTCGCGGGTGATCGGGCGCACGTACTTGGCCTCGAGCCCGAGCGACGTGTAGCCGACGCCGGCGGGCAGAGTCGTGTGCACGGCGCAGCCGAGAGCCGAGTCGAGCAGGGTCGCGGCGTAGCCGCCGTGGACCACGCCGATCGGGTTGTAGTGCTCCTCCCCCGGTTCGCCCTCGAAGACGACGCGTCCCTCCTCCAGCTCGACCGGGCGCAGTCGCATCGTCACCGCGATCGGTGGCGGCGGCATCGTGCCGGTGACGACCGCGGTCATGTACTCCATGCCGGTCATCGTCGCCCCGGCGGCGGCCGTCGGCACCGGGTCCTGCCAGACGATCGTGCGGCTGCGCGTGTTCTCGGGATTGGCCTCGGCGAAAGCCTCGGCCACGTCCTGAGCGGTCCCTTCCGGTGCCGTGACGAGAGCTCCCTCCTCGCTCATCGGCCGCTCCGGCGAGCGTCGACGCCGCGCTCGCGCGCGGCGCGGGGGGCGGCGGGATAGACCAGGTCGGCGGTGATCTCGGCCTGGCTGATCGAGATTCGCGGTGCCTTGGCGCGGTGATGGTGCCTGTGTCTCGGGATCAATCTCATGATTGCCCTCCATTCGGGGCTGGTGGTGAGTTGCTTCAAGCAACCCTGTAATTCCCGACCCTAACCCAGTCAGTTGCTTGATGCAACCCTGTGTGCCAAGATCACTTTGTGCTGCGCAACGACTATCCGGATCAGATCTGCTCGATCGCCCGCTCGCTGGAGGTCGTCGGCGAGCGCTGGTCACTGCTGATCGTGCGTGACGTGATGAACGGTCGCCGCCGCTTCGACTCGCTGCAGAAGGGCTTGGGCGTTGCCCGCAACGTCCTCTCCTCGCGCCTGCAGCGCCTGGTCGAGGAGGAGATCCTCGAACGCCGCGCCTACCAGGAGAGTCCACCCCGCTACGAGTACTTCCTCACCGAGAAGGGACTCGACCTCTGGCCCTCCTTGATCGCATTGCTCCACTGGGGCGACCGCTACTCCCCCGGCCCCGACGGCCCGCCGATGCTGATCGTCCACAAGGAGTGCGGCGGCGCGGTCAGCGACCGCGGCATCTGCGAAGAGTGCGGCCAGGTCCTCCATGCCCGCGATGCCCGCGCCCTGCCCGGACCCGGCATGATGGAACCAGTCGAGGAACTAGCGAGGAGGGCGTAATGGCGACGACAGCAGAGGTTCAGGCGAAGGAGACGATCTTCATCGGCGGCGAGTGGGTCGCGCCGGAGGGGTCGGAGACGCTCGAGGTGGTCAACTCGACCACCGAGGAGGTGATGGGCACGATCCCGGCCTGCACGGCCGCCGACGCCGATCGGGCAGTCGCCGCCGCCCGCGACGCCTTCGAGTCGTGGTCGCAGACCTCGCGCGAGGAGCGCGCCGGCTACCTGAGCGCGATCGCCGCCGGGCTCGGCGAGCGCGCCGAGGAGATCGCGGCGACGATCGCTCAGGAGCTGGGCATGCCGCTGAAGCTGAGCCAGATGATCCAGGCCGGCCTGCCGACCGGCCAGTTCGCGGCGATGCCGAAGCTGATGGAGGAAGTCGCCTGGGAGGAGGAGATCGGCAACTCGCGGGTGCTGCGCGAGCCGGTCGGCGTGCTCGGCGCGATTACCCCCTGGAACTACCCACTCAACCAGATCGCCGCCAAGGTCGCCCCCGCCCTCGCCGCCGGCTGCACCGTGGTGCTGAAGCCGAGCGAGATCGTGCCGCTCAACGCCTTCATCCTCGCCGAGATCATCGAGGCGGCGGGCCTGCCCGCCGGCGTCTTCAACCTCGTCACCGGCACCGGCCCGGTCGTCGGCGAGGCGATCGCCGGTCACCACGGAGTCGACATGGTCTCCTTCACCGGCTCGACCCGCGCCGGCCGCCGCGTCTCAGAGCTCGCCTCGGCGACGGTGAAGCCGGTCGCGATGGAGCTCGGCGGCAAGTCCCCGAACGTGATCCTCGATGACGCCGACCTGAGCAAGGCCGTGCCGGACGGGGTCGCCAAGTGCTTCCTCAACTCGGGCCAGACCTGCAGCGCGCTGACCCGGATGCTGGTCTCGCGCGAGAAGCTCGCCGAAGCCGAGGAGATCGCCAAGGGCGCGGCCGAGAGCTTCACCCCCGGCGATCCCTTCGAGGACTCGACCCGGCTCGGCCCGCTCGTCTCCGAGACCCAGCGCGAGCGCGTGCGCGGCTACATCGAGAAGGGCGAGGCCGAGGGTGCCAAGCTCCTCACCGGCGGAGCGGCTGCCCCCGAGGGGCTCGACCGCGGTTACTTCGTCCGCCCCACCGTCTTCTCCGAGGTGGCGCCGGAGATGACGATCGCCCAGGAGGAGATCTTCGGCCCGGTGCTCTCGATCCAGCCCTACGAGGGCGAGGACGACGCCGTGCGGATCGCCAACGACACCGCCTACGGCCTCGCCGGCGGCGTCTGGTCGGGCGATCAAGACCGCGCGATCTCGGTCGCCAAGCGGATTCGCACCGGGCAGATCGAGATCAACGGCGGCATGTTCAACCCGCTCGCGCCCTTCGGCGGCTACAAGCAATCGGGGCACGGCCGCGAGAACGGCCGCTTCGCGATCGAGGAGCTGCTCCAGGTCAAGAGCCTGCAGCTCTGAGTCCGACACGGCCGCGAGGCCGTTACTGGCGCTGCAGGTCCTTGCCCGGGCCACCGACGAGCTTGTCGCGGTCGGGACCGCCGAAGAGCTGATCGACGCCGCCTTCCCCGAGCAGCTGATCCCTACCCGGCCCGCCGCGCACCGTGTCACGACCCTTGCCGGCGCAGACCAGATCGTTCCCGCCCAACGCCTTGATCACGTCATCGCCGGCGAGGCCGGCAATGACGTCGGCACGCGGCGTGCCCTTGAGGCGGTCCTTGCCGGAGGTGCCGATGACCGTCGCACGCTTTCCGCCGCAGTGCTCGGTCGATTTCTTGGAGATCGGCGCAGCGGCCGCGGGTGGCGGGCAGGCGCCCTGAGTGGCGGAGTCCGTCGCGCATGAGTCCTGGCTGACGTCGCCGAAGCCGTCATGGTCGGCATCGGGCTCGATGTCGGCGTCGTAGAGCGGTTCGCCGGCCAGCGGGAAATAGCCGCCCAAGGCAACCCCGCCGCCGTCAGGCGCGTCGTTCGTCGTAACGTACATCGAGCCCGGGAGCGGCGGTTCGCGAAAGGTCTGAATCGTGAAAGTAGGTGGCAGCAACGCGACGTAGCCCCCGGCCGGGATCGGCAGTCGGGTCGGAAATGTCGTGATCGTCCCGAAGCTGGAGGTGGGAACCGACTCGGCGGCGCTCGATCGGAGCACGGTGTAATTGGATTCGCCCGCGGGGCCGAGGACACGGACGCGGTAGGAGCCGGGCCGAGCCGCCAGCAGGCGCCAGCGGACGACGACGCCGTCCCGAGGCACTGCCGTGGGCGAGCCGCCGACCACGGTCTGGATCCGCAGGCATTCGTAGGTGCAGGTGTGACCAACGGAAAGGTAGGGGCCCTGCAGGGCGCTGCCGAACAGGGCCCCGCTGCAGGCATCGGTGGCATGGGGCGAGCCGGGGCAGAGATCCTGTGAGGTATCGCCGTAACCGTCGCCGTCACCGTCGGCCTCAAACACCGCGCTCGCGTTGACGCGGCGGTTGGAGACCGCCGTGCCGGTGAAGGAGTCGCCGAGGTCGGGACCGGGAAAAGCCGAGACTCCGCCTTGGTCTGAGGCAGAGGCGGTCGAGAAGAAATACGGGGTCCCGTCGATGAACGGCGTGGTGGCGAAGCGACCGCCGAGCACGTCGCCGGCCGCGATCGGGATGCGCTCGAAGTAGGTATGCAGACCAGCCGACAGTCCGGAGAGGAAGTGTTTGTCTCCCTCGCTGATCACGGTCGCATTCGAGCCGCCGGTGCGCCTGAATGTCCGCGCCTGAACGTATTCGGACGCTCCCCCCGTATAGGGGCCGATGTAGAAGCTCGCTTTGGTCAGCACGCCGTTGGACGGAGCTTCGTAGGAGTTCGGGCTGCTGCTGTCCCCGAGCTGGAACGCCGAGCAGAGCGTGCAACCCCCTTCGGTGGAGGTCGGGTTGTGACCGAGATTCTGCGGCGAAGCCGCGACAGCTATCCCAGGAACCATGCCGAGCGCGAGGACGGCCGCCACCACGATGAGCGGCCTCCACCGCATATGAGTCACCGCCCGAGTGTCCCATGCGGACGGCGAATCACCAACTCGCCCACATAAGATCGCGGCTGTGGACTTCGAGCTCAGCGACGAGCAGCGACTGCTGCGCGACACGGTGCGGGACTTCGCCCGCGCCGAGGTGGCGCCGGTGGCCGAGGAGCTCGATCGGACCAAGTCCTTCCCCTACGAGATCGTCGAGAAGCTCGGCGGTCTCGGACTGATGGGAATCCCTTTTCCGCAGGAGTACGGCGGCGGCGGCGCGGACACGCTCTCCTACGTGCTGGCGGTGGAAGAGCTGGCGCGGATCGACTCCTCGGTCTGCATCACGATGGCGGCGCACACCTCGCTCGGGACGATGCCGATCTACCTCTGGGGCAGCGACGAGCAGAAGTCCGAGTGGCTGCCGCAGCTCTGCAGCGGCAAGAAACTCGCCTCCTTCGGGCTGACCGAGCCCGAGGCGGGCTCGGACGCCGGCAACGTGCGCACGACCGCATCGCCGGACGGCGGCGAGTGGACGATCAACGGGGCCAAGCAGTTCATCACCAACTCCGGCACCGACATCTCCGGCTGCGTCTCGATTACCGCCGTCACCGGCGAGGCGAACGGTCGCAAGGAGATCTCCAACCTGATCGTCCCCACCGGGACGCCGGGCTACGAGGTGGGTGAGCCCTACCGCAAGATGGGCTGGAACGCGTCCGACACCCGCCCGCTGAGCTTCGAGGACTGCCGGGTGCCCGAGGCCAACCTGCTCGGCCGCCGCGGCGAAGGCTTCAAGAACTTCCTCCACATCCTCGACGGCGGCAGGATCGGCGTCGCCGCGATGGGCGTCGGCCTTGCCCAAGGCGCGCTCGACGAGGCGATCTCATACGCCAAGGAGCGCCAGGCCTTCGGCCAGGCGATCTCGAAGTTCCAGTCGATCCAGGCCAAGATCGCCGACCTCTCAGCCCAGATCGAGGCCGCCCGCCTGCTCACCTGGCGAGCCGCGTTGGAGAAGGACGCGGGCAAGTCCTTCACGCTCACCGCGGCGCAGGCGAAGCTGATCACCGGTCGACTCGCCGTACGGGCGACCGAGGAGGCGGTGCAGATCCACGGTGGCTACGGCTACATCGAGGAGTACCCGGTCTGCCGCTTCTACCGCGACGCCAAGATCCTCACGATCGGCGAGGGCACCGACGAGGTGCAGCAGATGGTGATCGCCCGCCAGCTCGGCTGCTGAGGCGAAGTCCCACCTGCGAGCGCCTCAGGCACCCTGCAGGGTGAAGTGGACGCGCGTGCCCGGCGCACCGTCCTCTAGCCAGATGCGACCGCCGTGGGCCTCGACGATCGCCCGCGAGATCGCCAGGCCGAGTCCCGCGCCGTCCTCGCTGCGCGCCTCGTCGCCACGGTAGAAGGCCTCGAAGACGCGCTCGCCCTCGCCGGCGGGGATGCCCTCACCGTCGTCGGCGACCTCGATCTCGACGCCCTCGGGCGCGGTCCGCGCCCGCACGGTGACGCTGCCATCGGCGGGCGTGTGGCGGATCGCGTTCTGGATCAGGTTGAGCAGGACCCGCTGCAGCTTCTCCGCATTGGCCCGCACCGGCACCACCCCACCCGTCGGCAGCTCGGCGGCGAGGGTGACGCCGCGCGCCTCGGCGGGCACTCGCATCGCGGCCACCGTCTCGTCGATCAGGCGGCTGAGCTCGACCCGCTCCATCGTCCAGGAGATCTCCCCCGCCTCGATTCGCGAGAGCTCGAAGAGGTCGTCGATCAGCGCGGTCAGGGTCTCGACGTGGGTGCGCATCTCGCGCAGGTAACGCTCGCGGGTCTCCCCCTCCACGACCCCATCGTCGATCGCCTCGACCAGCAGGCGCAACGAGGCAAGCGGGGTGCGCAGGTCGTGGGAGACGGCGGCGACCATCTGCCGGCGAGCCGCCTCGATCTGGCGCCGCGAGCGCTCCTCCATCGCCAGGCGCACCGCGAGGGCGGCGGCGAGGGCCGCGCCGATCAAGGCCAGGGCGACGAAGACGACCTGGGTCAGCCCCATCCAGTGCGGCACGGTGATCGCCGCCGCTCCGGCGAGGAAAGCCGCAACCGCGATCAGACCGGCGCGCTTCACGGCCGCACCGCGGATCTTCCCGGCGCCGCGATCACGGCTTCAACCTGTAGCCGACGCCCCAGACCGTCTCGATGAAGCGGGGCGCCGAGGGATCGTCGCCGAGCTTGGCGCGCAGGCGGCGGACGTGGACGGTGACGGTGCTGGTGTCTTCATAGAAGGGAAATCCCCAGACCGCGTCCATCAGCTGGTCGCGTGAGAAGACCTGGCCCGGATGGGAGGCGAGGTAGGCGAGCAGGTCAAACTCGCGCTGGGTCAGGGAGATCTCTTCGCCCTCGAGGGTGACGGTCCGCATCCCGGGGTCGACCCTCAGCGGCCCGACTTCGATCGGCGGCGGTGCCTCCTCCACCGGCGGTGAGACCCGGCGCAATACGGCATCGACGCGGGCGATCAACTCGGCCGGCGAGAAGGGCTTGACCACGTAGTCGTCGGCGCCGCGGCGCAGGCCGACGAGGCGATCGGACTCCTCGCCCCGAGCGGTGAGCAGGATCACCGGAACCGGCGTGCCAGGGCGCTCGTGCAGCTGGCGCATCACCTCGAGGCCGTCGATCCCCGGCAGCATCAGGTCGAGCACGATCAGGTCCGGATCGTCCGCTTCGGCCAGCCGCAACGCCTCCGGGCCATCGGCGGCTCCGAGCGTCTCGTAACCCGCCCGCTCCAGGTAGCGGGAGACGACCTCGACGATCGTCGGCTCGTCGTCGACGACGAGCACGGTGCCGTTGCCGGCGTCGTTCATCGCGGCGATTCTCGCCGAAGCGCCGGGCGCATGCGCGGGAGCGCTAGCCGAAGGTGAAGGCATAACCCGTCACCCCCGCTTCCGGCTCGAGCGTAAGCACGTGGTGGCCGACGCGGGGCATGTCGACAAGGTTGTAGAGGCGCTGCGAATCGACCGTGACGGCGCCGTCGTGGACATCGGAGCCGGCGAGCGACGCGGGAATGGGCTTGCCGTCGAGCAGGACCTTCACCCGCCGCGGCTTGCCCGGCGAACCGAGCACCAGGTAGACGCGGCGGGCACCGAAGTCGAGGCTCAGCGAGCCCCCCTTCGCGGTGGCCGAGTCGAGCGTGATCCGCCAGCGGCCGCTGTAGGCGAATTCGTTCGGGCCGGGGGCCGGCGGCTTGGCGAAGGTGTGAGTGCCCGGCGAGAGCATCGGGTTGGTGAAGCGTTCGGCGCGGGCGGCGCCGAGATAGGTCTCGGGGGTCGTCACCCCCCGCGAGGCTTCGATTCCGTGGGCGCCGGAGTCGTGCTTTGAGACCGGCCGGCCGGCTTCGGCCAGAAGCTCGCGGATGATCTGCTCCTTCTCGCCGTATTCGCCCTCGCCGAAGTGGGCGAAGCGGACCCGACCTCGGGCGTCGATGAAGTACTCGGCCGGCCAGTACTGATTGGCATAGGCGGTCCAGGTCGCGAGGTCGTTGTCCTGCACGACGGGATAGTGGATGTCGTTGCGCTTGATCGCTTCTTCGACGTTGCTCGCCTCCTTCTCGAAGGGAAACTCGGGCGAGTGGACGCCGACGATCGTCAGGCCGTCCTTGCGATAGGTCTTGTCCCAGGCCGTCAGGTAAGGCAGGGTGCGCAGGCAGTTGATGCAGCTGTAGGTCCAGAAGTCGACGAGGACGACACGTCCGCGCAGGCCGCGCAGCGTCAGCGGCTTGCCGCCGGGAGTGTTGAACCACTTCTGGGTGTCGACGAATTCGGGCGCGGTGCCGAGCACCGGCAGGCCCGAGCTCTTACCTCGCGCCTCTCCGGCCTTCGCCTTGCTTTCGTGGACTGCCGCTGCCGCGCTGGTCGTGGCCAGGGCACCGACACCGTGCGCTTCTTCGCCGCGAATGTCGCTGAGCGCGTTCTTGGCCGCCGCCGTGTCCTCGAGCCCTTCGGTCGGGTTGACCAGGAAGCTGGGCAGCGAGCTGGCAATCTGGTTCTGGAACTTGAGGTCGTAGTTGCCCGCCATCGCCAGGGCGACGACGACCATCACCGCTCCCATCGTTATCTGCAGGGCTGCTCCCCGCCGTGCCAGCGGCGCGGTCAGGCGGCGACCGCCGAGCATGAGGAAGTAGAGGACGACGGCCGAGCCGATGCCGTAGCTGAGCGCAACCGCGAGGCGACCGACGGTGAAGGTCTGCGAGCTGGAGACGATGATCACGCCGGCGAGAATCGGCCCGGCGCAAGGGGCGTAGACGATCCCGAGACTGGCGCCGACCGCCGTACCCGACCAGAAGCCGTCGCCTTTGCCCCCGGCGATCCCGGCCCGCCCGGCGAAACGGCTCATCGTCGCCTCCACTCGCGCGGCCAGCGGCGGGATCATCAGGATGATTCCGAAGGCGAGCAGGACGCCGATCGCCAGCTTGCGCAGCAGATCGTCGGGCAAGCCGAGCGCTGCGATCACGTAGACCAGCGCCACGGTGGCGAAGGTGAAGGAAAGCGCCAGCCCGACGACGATCCCCAGCGGTCGCCGCCGACCGCCGGTCGCCCCGGCCGATAGCGCGATCGGCAACACCGGCAGCACGCAGGGCGAGAGCGCGGTGCCCGCGCCCGCGATGAAGCCGAAGAGCATCAACAGCGCCATCGAACCAACCTTGCCAGGCCGAGATTACGCGGAGGTGACGATCAGCCTTCGTGCTTCATCGCGTCGTCTTCGTGCTTCATCGAGTCGCCGTGGTCGTCCTTCATGGCCTGATCGTCGTCCTTCGCGGTCTGATCGCCGTCCTTCATGGCACCGCCGTGGTCGTCCTTCATAGCCGCGCCGTTTCCGTGCTTCATCGCCTCATCGCTGCCCGTTGCCGCGGCCGCGTTCTGCGTCTGCTGGGTGGTGGTGCTGTCGTCGGAGGAACCGCCACAACCGCCCAGCGCGATGCCGCCGGCAACCGCCAGCACCGCCACCGGAATCGTCATGCCCCGCCGTACGCGCATCGTCTGCTCCTTCCATAGAGGTCCGAGCGCGCCACGCTAGGGGGGAAATGTGACGAGGAAAGAACGTCAGCCCGGCTGCGACGTGACCGCGCCCTCGGCCCGACCCACCACTTCCGCCGGGCGGCCGACCGCCTCGCTCAACCCGAAGTGGGCTCCGATCGTCAGCTCGTGCTCGCGCAACAACGGCCGGGTCGGATCGACGACGGGGGCGCTGCGAATCCGCTCGCGCTCGTGCCCGACCCAGACTCGTCCGGCCCCGCCGGCGCAGTCGGCGATCGGGATCGCGACCAGGGTGCCCGCGCCGAAGCGACCGAGCTTGGCGATCAACCAGCTCGGCTGACCCCGCTCGGCGTCGACGAAAAAACCGTGGACCTGACCGATACCGTCGCCGCCGACCTCATCGACGCCGTAGCCGCGCCAGGCCCTGACGTCCTCGAGCGAGACGGGTGCGACCGCCGGCGAATCAGCCATCCGCCTGCCTCTCGAGCAGCTCGGAGGCCGCGCTGGCGGGATCGAGCTCGCGCCGCACGACGCGTTCCAGCAGCGCGGCGGTCTCGGGATCGTCAGCAGCCGTCGCCTCCATGCGGCGGCGCATCCGCGAGGTGGCGATGCCGAGCACCTCGCTGCGCAGGTTGCGGGCGCGACGCTGCTCCAGGGTGCCCTCGGCCTCGATGTGCTCGCGATGCTCGCGGATCGCCTCGGCAAGCTCCGCCACCCCCTCCCCCCGCGCCGCCTCGGTGCGCAGGATCGGCACCTTCCAGCCCTCCGGGTCGTGCGACAGCGCCAGCACGCCGCGCACCTCGCGCACCATCGTGTCGGTCATCGGGTGGTCGGCCTTGTTGACGACGATCACGTCGGGGATCTCCATCACGCCGGCCTTCAGGGCCTGGATCGAGTCACCGGAGCCGGGCATCAGCGCCAGTACGATCGTGTCGGCGTGGTCGACGATGTCGATCTCGGCCTGACCGACGCCGACGGTCTCGATCAGCACGTCGTCCTTGCCGGCGGCGTCCATCGCCAGCGCCACCTGCAGCGCCGCCTCTGAGAGGCCGCCGAGGGCGCCGCGCGAGGCCATCGAGCGGATGAAGACGCCGGGGTCGAGGAAGTGGTCGGAGAGGCGGATGCGGTCGCCCAGCAGGGCGCCCTGGGTGAAGGGGCTCGAGGGATCGATCGAGAGCACCGCGACCTGGCGCTCGGCCTTGCGCAGCTCCGCCGTCAGCGCCCCGATCAGCGTGCTCTTGCCCACCCCCGGCGGTCCGGTGAAGCCGACGATGCGCGCCTTGCCGGTGCGCGGGTAGACCTCGCGCACGAGCTCCCAGCCCGCCGGATCGTCGGACTCGATCAGGGTGATCGCCCGCGCCAGGGCGCGCTTGTCGCCGGCGATGAGGCGCTCGGCGAGGGGGGCTGTCTTGGCGACGTCAGTCATGGGGCGGTGAGTCTAGAGTCCTCGCCGCCGTGATTTCCACCATCCGCTTTCTCTCCCGCAACGGAATGCTGAACCGCAGATACGGGCGACTGTTCGGCCGCTACCTGCGACGGCGTTTCTTCACCGCCGCCGGGCGGCGCTGGCGCACCAACGGGCTCGTCTTCTTCGGTCGGGCACTCGAACTGGAGATCGGCGCCAAGGGACAGGTCGACTTCGGTCGTTTCGTCTGGATCGGTGACAAAACCAAGATCCGCTGCCACGAGGGCCGGGTCGAGATCGGCGCCAAGACGGTGATGGGCCAGGAGTGCACGATCTCCGCCTACCAACGGGTGCGGATCGGTGAGCAGTGCGTGATCGCCGACCGGGCGATGTTCATCGACTTCGACCACGGCGTGGTCGAAGTCGAGCGACCGATCCGCCTGCAGGGCATCTACAAGCGCGACGTCATCGTCGGCTCCAACGTCTGGATCGGCTACGGCGCCTGCGTCCTGCGCGGCGTCAGCGTCGGCGACAACGCGATCGTCGGCACCAACTCGGTCGTCACCAAGGACGTCCCCGCCAACGCCGTCGTCGCCGGCATCCCGGCCCGCATCATCCGCATGCGCGATGCGCCCGAGCAGCTGCGCTGGCCGGACCCAGTCGAACCGGACCCGGCCGCCTGGACGACGCTGCAGCCGCCCTCAGCTGTCGACTGAGCCGCCCTCGAGCTCGGCGCGGATCTCGGCGGCGCGACGCTCGTTGATCTCGCGGCTGATCCGGTGGAACTCGACCAGCAGCCCCAGCTCCTTCACCGTGCGCTGCTCGATCCAGTCGTCGGACATCTCCTTCAGCGGCCAGTAGAGCCGCATCGCGGCCTCGCGCTGCTTCTCGGTGATCTCGACGAGGACCTTGCGGCGGTCGTCGGGGTCGGGAACGCGACGGGCGTAGCCCTTCTCTTCGAGTCGGTCGAGGACACCGGTCATCGCGCCGCTGGTCAGACCCGCTTCCTTGGCCAGAGTGCCCGCGGGGACCCGCCCCAAGCGATCGATAACGTCAAGGCAGCGGCCCTCGCTCGAGCTGATACCCATCGCCGCGTGCGCGGCCTCATCCATCTGCTGCGTGGCGTTCTGGCTGGCCCGCAGAGTGTCGACAAGTTCGGCTTCCAGCTTGCCGCGCTCGGTCGTCTGCGCCGCCGCCCACTCGGCGCTGCCCCAGTATTTCTCCCAGTCTCTAGACATCTAAATATCTTAGTTGCTAAGTTACTTGCTCTACAAGGTAAATCGTAACCGATTGGAGATGAGCGATGAGCGCAAACGCGATCGAAGCTCGCAACCTCGAGAAGACATATGAGGACGTCAAGGCCCTTGATGGCCTCTCCTTCTCGGTCGAGGCGGGGACCGTCTTCGGCCTGCTCGGGCCCAACGGCGCCGGCAAGTCGACCGCGGTGAAGATCCTCACCACGCTCTCGGCCGCCGACTCCGGCGCCGCCAGCGTCGCCGGCCATGACGTCTTCGCGACGCCCGACGCGGTGCGCCGTGCGATCGGCGTCGTCGCCCAGCAATCGACCGTCGACCGCGAGGCGACCACACGCGAGAACGTCCGCCTGCAGGGGCAGGTCTACGGCATGCGCGGAGCGGAGTTGGAGCAACGGATCGACGAGTTGCTCGAGCGCTTCACCCTGAGTGACGCCGGCGACCGCATCGCCCGCACGCTCTCGGGCGGCATGGAGCGACGACTCAACATCGCGATGGCGCTGATCCACCGTCCCGCCGTGCTCTTCCTCGACGAGCCGACGACCGGCCTCGACCCCGAGGTGCGGACGGAGATGTGGGAGGAGATCTCGACCCTCGCCGCCGAGCGGGGGATGACGATCCTGCTCACCACGCACTACCTCGAGGAGGCCGACCGGCTCGCCTCGCAGCTGGCGATTCTCGACCGCGGCCGCGTCGTCGCCGAGGGCTCGCCGGAGGAGCTGAAGCGCGAGCTGCGCGGCGACGCGATCCGGGTCGAGGTCGATTCCAATCGACCCGACGACCTCGACCGGGCGCTGGAGGGGGTCGAGGTTCGCGACGTGATGCTCGACGGTCGCTTCCTCCACGCCCGCGCCGACGATGGTGCCCGCGCCGTCCCCGGCGTGCTGCAGGCGCTCGAGGCGCGCGGCGTGGTCGCCGCTTCGGTCACTGTGGCGCGTCCCTCCCTCGACGACGTGTACCTGAGATACGCCGGCCGCACCTTCGAGCAGGCGGAGGCTGACGAGAAGACGGAGGTGAAGCGATGAAGGCCCTGCGGGACTCCGAGTACATGACCGTGCGCCACATGCGAGCGCTGCTGCGCCAGCCCTGGTGGATCGCGGTGACTCTGGTGCAGCCGATCATCTGGCTGCTGCTCTTCGGCGCGCTGTTCAAGAGCGTGGTCGAAATCCCCGGCTTCGGCAGCAGCTCCTACATTCAGCTGCTCACCCCGGGGGTGATCGTGATGACCGCCTTCTTCTCGGCCGGCTGGGGCGGCATGGCGATGATCGACGACCTCGAGCGCGGCGTGATCGACCGCTTCCTCGTCTCCCCCGTCAGCCGCTCCTCGCTGATCTTCGGCCGCATCCTGCAGAGCTCGGTCTCGATCCTTGTCCAGTCGCTGATCATCGTCGTGCTGGCGTTGGTCCTCGGCGCGGACTTCCCCAACAACGCCTGGGGGATAGCGATCCTCTTCGCCGTCGCGGCGCTGGTCGGCGCCGGCTTCGGTGCGCTCTCCAACGGCGTCGCCCTGCTGGTCCGTCGCGAGGAGTCGCTGATCGGGCTGATGCAGTTCCTGCTCCTCCCCCTTACCTTCCTCTCCGGCGCCTTCATGCAGCTCAACCTCGCGCCGGGCTGGATCCAGACCGTGGCCAAGTTCAACCCGGTCAACTGGGCGGTCGAGGCGGGGCGCTCGGCGGCGATGGAAAGTGCCGACTGGGGGCTGATCGCCTCGCGCTCGGCGCTGTTGGCCGCCTTCGCGGCGATCTGCCTGCTCTTCGCGACGCGGGCCTTCCGCATCTACCAGCGCTCGGTCTGACCAGTCAGCCGGACCCTCGGCCGGCGTCGCGCCGGTCGAGGGAGAAGCTGCCGGCGGTGACGCTGGCCGGGGTCCAGTCGATCCCGACGATCAGCTCCGCCGGGGGGACGCCGAGCGCGCCGGCCAGCTTCACCAGGGTGTCGATGCGGGCCACTCGCAGGCCGCGCTCGAGCTGGCTGATCTCGGTGCGGTGCAGTGAGGCGCGGATACCAAGCTCCTCCTGAGAGAGCCCCACCTTTTCACGGCTACGGGCGAGGTTTTCTCCAAAAATGGCAGCGATACCCACGGGCGGCATTTATCTCCCTTTCCAGCGGAAATGTCCACATCGACAGCGCGGAAGACAAGCCAAGGGAGACCTGCCGCGATTAGATCCTCAGCTCAAGACAGAGGCACCGTACTCGGGGCACCGTACCGGACTACGCAGACAGAAGCTCTCGGCGGTAAAAGGGCGCTTACTAGGCGGGACCGAGCTTGGCGCCGGCCAGACCGGCGTACACGGCGGCGGTCTGCTCGGCGACGTCGCCCCAGTCGAACTGGCGCAGGTGCTCGTAGGCTTCGGCGACGAGGCTGCGGCCGAGCTCGTCGTCGGAGAGGACGCGGATCGCTACCTCGGCCAGCGCTTCGGGATCGTGGGCGCGGAAGCGCAGGCCGACGTCCTCGTGCGGCACCACCTCACGCAGACCGCCGGTGTCGGCGACGATGCAGGGGCAACCGGAGGCCATCGCCTCGAGGGCGACGAGGCCGAACGGCTCATAGATCGAAGGCACCACGGTGAGGTCGGCGATCCGGTAGAGCGAGTGCAGAACGTCGTCGCCGATCCAGCCGAGGAAGGTGCCGTGCTCCATCAGGCCCAGGTCCTCGGCCTGCTTGTGCAACTCGGCCTCGTGGGTGCCGGAGCCGGCGATCAGGAAGCGCGTTCCGGGGACCTCTTCGATCAGCCGCGGCATTGCCTCGAGCGCGAGCTGGAAGCCCTTCTCGTAGACGAGGCGGCCGATCAGGAGCACCAGCTTCTCCTCGGGCGCGGCGAACTCGGAGCGCAGCCGGGTCAGCTCGGCGGGGTCCTGCGGCTGCAGGTCGTCGGGGTCGATGCCGTTGGGGATGACCGAGACCCGCCCCTCGTCGACGCCGAAGATGTCGGCGATCTGCTCGCGCATGTAGTGCGAGCAGGCGATCACCCGGTCGGAGCGGTTGGTGATCCAGCGCTCGACCCCGTGGATGTAGGTCTGCGGGTGCTTGTCGACCCAGCCCTGGTGGCGACCGTGCTCGGTGGCGTGGATCGTCGTCACCAAAGGTGCATCGAAGCGTTTCGCCAGGTGATCGCAGGCGTTGGCGACGAGCCAGTCGTGGCCGTGGACGAGGTCGAAGCTGTAGCGGTCGCCGAGCTCGACCCCGGCGGCGAGCATGTCGGAGTTCATCCGCTCGACCCAGGCGACGAACTCGCCGAGGTCGGTCGGGCGCTTGGGCTCGCGGATGCGGTGGATGATCACTCCCCCGCGCCGCTCCTCCGCCGGCGACTCCTCGCCGCCGCGGGTCAGCACGTGCACCTCGACGTCGCGATCGACCAGCGCCTCGGAGAGCTTGCGCACGTGGCGAGCGAGTCCACCCTCGATCAGCGGTGGGTACTCCCAGGAAAGGATGAGTACGCGGTTCACGGCTGCAGCAGCGGCGAAAGGCTCAAGTCAGGGGCTAGGGCGCGCATGCGCGGGTCGGCGATGGCCGGGGAGTCTATGGCCTCCAGCGCGGCGTGGGAGTGGGAAATCGCTCGCAGGAAGGCGTAGTCGCCCGCCTGGCGACGCTGGTCGAGGAAAGCCCAGTCGCTCGCCTGGGTGGCGAGCAGCTCGCGCACGGCGCGCTCCGCGCCGCGGCCGCGCAGACCGGCCGAGAGCGCCCGCGCCACCCGCAGCTCCAGGCGCCGTGCCCCCCAGGCAAGGTCTTCGACCGACGGCGAGTCCCAGGTGCGCAGATCCTTCTCCTCGCCCCAGGTCGAGGCGCGCAGCGGCCGCTGCAACGGCTCGTGCTCGGCGAGCGCCTCGGGCACGGTGAGCAGGCGCACACCGGCGGCGTCGGCACCGGCGAGGACCTCGCGCAGCCAAATCGCCCCCTCCGACCACCAGTGGCCGAGCAGCTCGGTGTCGATCGCGAAGATGAGCAGGCCGCGCCGGCCGCCGTGCCCGGCGCTGTACGCGCGCAGGCGGGCCGCGGTCGAGGCGAGGAACTCGCCGGCCTGCCGCCGCGCCACCGCTTCCGCCGCCGCCGGGTCATAGCCACCCCCTCCCACCTTCCAGATCCGCACCCCGCGCAGCGACTCGCCGGCGAACTGGGCGTGGGCGGGGTCGGAGGGATAGCCGCTGAGCGACCAGAGCCACTGGATCGCCTCCCAATCGATCGGCAGGGCGAGGGGGCCTGCCTCGGTGGCGATCGGGGCGAGCGCCTCGAGTGAATCCTGATGGCGACTCTGGTCGACGAAGAACCACCCCACGCCCTGCTCGGCCAGCTGCCACTCCAACCCCGGCGCATACGCGCACTCGGGCAGCCAGAAGCCGCCGTCCCAGCCGAAGCGGCGGCGGTGCGAGCGCAGGCCGGCGTCGATCTGCAGGCGCACCCCCTCGCGAGTCGCCAACAACGGCAGCACGGCGTGCGTGGCGGCGGAGGCGGCCAGCGCGATCCGGCCGGTCGCGACCGCCTCCTGGAAGGGCCGCAGGGGATCGCCGCCATGAGCGTCGAGCAACTCGAGCGCGCGGCTGTAGCGCCGCAGCTCGGCCCGGCAGGCGTCGACGCACTCGGGATCGACCTCGTCGATATCGGCTTCCGCCGCGCCGACTCGCCAATCGACCAGGAAACGGCGCAGGCGCTCCCTGACCCCGGCGTCCTCGAGCTGGTCGGCCAGCACCGGCGTGATCGTCATCGTCAGCCGCTCCGCCACCTCCAGCACCGGCAGATAGGAGCGGATCACCGCGTCGAACAGCCACTCCTCGCCGAAGGGGTAGGTGCCGAAGCCCTCGACGTAGGGCATGTGGGAGTGGAGGACGATGGCGAGGTCGCCGGCGCTCCCCTCAACTGGCATGGCAGACGGCGAGGAAGTCAAGCGCGCGGTCGAGGTTCCCCGGCTGAAGCTTGAAATCGGAGGAGGCGATAGCCGGCGTGAAGCGGTGGTAGAAGGGGGCGGTCAGGCGCAGCCCCTTGTGCACGCGGTCCCAGCCCAGCTTGATCGCGAGCTCGTGGGCGCGCAGCTTGCGGGCGTGGAAGAGGCCGAGCATCTCGACCCGGGGGAAGTGCGCCTCGCAGAGCCGGCGGAACTCTTCGGCGCGGTACTCGCGCACGTGCCAGGGGTTGTCGGACTTCTCCGCCCCGGGTGGAGCGAGGGTGAGCAGGTTCGGCGTCGAGACGTAGGCAACGCCGTCCGCGGACAGCATCGAGCGGAAGTGGTCGAGGATCGCGCCCGCGTCCTGGACGTGCTCGATCGTCTGCAGGAAGACGACGGCGTCGCAGGGCTCGGCGAAGCTTTCGACCAGGTCGCGCTCGTAGCGCAGGTTGGGCCGGACGTAGCGCAGACGCGCGTGCTCGTGCGCTTCCGGGTTGGCGTCGACGCCGACGACCGAGGCGGCGGTGCCGGCGAGGACGTTTGAGCCATAGCCCTCGCCGCAGGCCATGTCGACGACCCGCTTCCCCTTCGCCCGCGCCGCGATCCACTCGTAGACGACGAGGTGGCGGCGATACCAGTAGTTCTCCTCCGGCACGTCGGGCAGCGTTCGCTCGCCGGTCAGCGGCAAGGGCGGCACGCCCTCCGGCTGATTCTGCTGCAGGTATTCGCGCTTCACGGCCGGGGACGCTATTGAGCGGCCGGCAAGCCGTGCGTTACGCCAATCCGCGTAGAGTTCCGCGCCATGCCGGCCTCCCCCACAGCCACTCCCGAGCACATCAAGGACGTCAACACCCGCTACCACGACGCCGCCGCCCACGAATACGACGCCAAGTGGGGCATCGATTTCGGCGCGACGGGCCAGGAGCAGGTGCGCCAGAAGCTCGTCAAGGCACTCGGTGGGGAGAAGCGGGCGAGTTTCCCGGAGGCGCTCGAGATCGGCTCGGGCACCGGCTACTTCTCGCTCAACCTGGTCCAGTTGGGCGTGATCGAGAAGCTGACCGCGACCGACATCTCGCCGGGGATGCTGAGCCGGCTCAGCGCCACTGCCGGGGGTCTCGGGCTTGCGGTGAAGACGGTGCGCACGGAGGCGGAGGTCCTGCCCTTCGCCGACGAAAGCTTCGACCTCGTCTTCGGTCACGCCGTCCTCCACCACATCCCCGACCTCGACAAGGCCTTCGCCGAATTCCGCCGCGTGCTGCGGCCGGGCGGCGCGATCGCCTTCGCCGGCGAGCCCTCGCGCTACGGCGACCGTCTGGCGGCGCTGCCGAAGCGCGCCGGACTGTTCGCCGCGCCCCTCTGGCGCCGCGTCGTCCGCGCCCAGCCGCGGGCCATCGCCGAGGCCGAGCAGTCCGACGGTCACGCGCTCGAGGGCGAGGTCGATGTGCACGCCTTCGCCCCCGCCGACCTGCGCCGCCTCCTGCGCGACGCCGGCTTCGAGGACCGCCACGTCGGCGGCGAGGAGCTGCTCGCCAACGCCTGGGGCTGGGGCCTGCGCACGGTCGAGTCGAGCGCCGAGCCGGAATCGATCTCCTGGGCCTGGCGCCGCTTCGCCTTCCGCAGCTACATGGCGCTGCAGAAGGTCGACAGCACCGTGCTCGAGCCCTACCTGCCGGCCGAGCTCTTCTACAACCTGCTCGTCTCCGCCCGCAAGCCAGCCTGAGCGCTCGATGATGCATTACCCGGGTCGGCACCCCGGTAATGCATCATCGAAGGCGTAATGCAACCGCGTTCAGGGTCGCGGCGGTCTGCTTCGGTTCGAAGTTGACCTGGAAGGCGGTGAAGCGAAGGACCGTGAAACCGGCCGCGGTATGCGCCTGGTCGCGAAGTCGGTCCTCTCTTTGCTGCGAAGGAGTGCGGTGGTAGGTCAGGCCGTCTGTCTCGACGACGAGGCCGAGGGCAGGCCAGTAGAAGTCGACGCGATATCCGTTCAACCGAGCCTGAGTGCGGGGGCTCGGCAAGTTCGCGCGGTGGACGAGGCGGAGGAAGCGCCGCTCCAGCTCGGAGTCGGTGGGCTCGAACGTCGGCGCGTCGAGCACCGAGCGTAGTCGTCCGATGCCGGGTCGCCTCGGCTTGTCGTCGAGCGCTGCACGCAATGTTTCGGGATCGACCAGGTCGAGACGGTCCGCCTCGCGTATCGCGCGCTCCAGCAGAGCATCGGGCAGCTCGCCGGCAAGGTCGATGAGGGTGTCGATCGGATCGGTGACCGGTATGCCCTTGACCCGGCAATGTGTCTCGGCCGAAAAGCCAAGGCGCCGGTGCACGAAAATCCCCGGTCGACGCCGCGATACGTTTGTCGGCACGACCACGTCAAGGCGATCGCGCCACTCGACCATGCTCCAAAGCCAACCCGCCCCAAAATGGCTGACGCACGAATGAAGTCCACAACTCAACGCTGCTGCCATCAGCAAGCCTTCCCGACTCACATCCGGGCGCCCCACCGCATATACGCCCTTCCACAGGCGGTAGAGGCGGCCGCGGCGAAGCCTGTGTTCGATTGCCTCCTCGCCAAATCCGAGCGCGATCAGTTGCTCGCGCGTAATGACGCCGTGCTGGCGCCGCGCCAGCTGCCACGCCTCCGCCGAACCTCGATGAAGCATTACCGGGCTCATGGCCCTGGTAATGCTTCATCGAAGGATTCTTGCCCCCTTCAGGCCCCCGGGCGGCGGACGCGGTAGAGCTTGACTCGCGAGTCGATGCCCTTGAGCTTGCGCTCGCCGGCATAGGAATAGGAGAAGCCCTCGCCTGTCTCCCCCTTGGTTGCCTCGTCGATCAGGACGCTTTCGGGGCGGGCGATGCCGGTGATGCGGCTGGCGAGGTTGACGGAGCGGCCGTAGTAGTCCCCCGACTGGGCGAGCGTCGGGCCGTAGGAGATGCCCGCGCGCAGCACCGGGAACTCGTCGCCTTCGTCTTCGGCCAGCGCGATCAGGTCCAGCGCGGCGTCCAGCATCGGCTCGACCTCGGCCGAGACCATCATCGCGGCGTCGCCGATCATCTTCACCAGCCGCACGGGACCCTCGGCTACCTCGCTCGCCATCTCCTCGAAGCGGCCGGCCACCGAGCCCAGCTCCTCGGGCGCGATCTCCTCGCCAAGGCGGGTGAACTCGACCAGGTCGGCAAAGCAGACCGCGAGGTCGGCGGTGCCGCGGATCTCGCCCGACTCGAGGTCGGCGGCGCCGATCACGTCACGGCGGATCTGCTCCAGCATCTGGGCCTGAAAGGCGTAGGTCAGGGTGGGCGCGAAAAGCGGCAGCATGAACTCGGCCGCCTGGGCGAAGCGGTGCGCCAGATCCCGTTCGGTATCACCGGGGTGCATCAGCGTGCGCACGGTCAGCTCCCGGTTGGCCTCGGCAATCCGCGCCATGCCCATGCCGATCGTGCGGGCAACTTGGAGCATGCCCTCCTCGGGCAATCCGGCGTCGCGGAGTTCTTTCGCCCGGCAGACCGCTTCGAGATCGGCCTCGGTGGCGGTCTGCTCGTCCGGGCCCGGATAGGGAACGCCGAGCGCGGCGCTGAAGCGCTGGACCAGCTCGAGGTCAAGGCCGGAGATCTCGGCGATTTCGCGCGGCGAGTAGCGCCGGCCGGGGCCGGCGAGAGCGCGCTCGACCGGCAGCAGGGTCAGCCGCCCCGCGGCCACCGCTTCGTGCAGCTCCTCCAGTGTCGCCCCGTCGTCCTCCAGCTCCTCGAGCAGGGAGAGGCGGTCCTCGCGGGGCTTACCCTCGAGCCCGTCGAGCAGTCCCTCGGCCTCGAAATCGATCATGCGACCGCCACGCTACCGCCCCGGCGCGGGTCGCCGCCGCCACTCAGCCTGCCACTGCCGCGCTCGCGGGCAACGGCCTGGGTGCCACCGAAGAAGAGGTTGATCTGCGGCCGCCGCAGGACCGGGGTTCCCCGTGCCTCGATGCGCCTCAGCGCCTCCTCGTCGATCCCGGGCTCAGCCTGGACGACGCCGTCCTCGAAGTGCAGGCGCGGCGCCCGCACCGCTTCGCCGGCCCCCATCCCTTGCTCGACCGCGCGTACGATCGTCTGCAGGATCGCCGAGCGGATCCGGTTGGAACCGGCGCTGCCGAGGCCGAGTTCGATCTCGCCGTCGCGCAGGACCACGGTCGGGGCCATCATCGAGGTCACCCGATGACCGGCCGGGGTCGCGTGGAAGCCGAGCGGGTTGAGGTCCTCCTCACCGAGCATGTTGTTGAGGATCACCCCGGTGCCGGGCACGAGCACGCCCGAGCCCGAGCCGTTGGAACAGGTGACGTTGGCGCACATCCCGTTACCGTCGAGCACGGAGATGTGAGTGGTCGAGCCGAGCAGGTCACCACGAGCGGCATTGGCGGCTTCCATCGCCGCGACCAGCTGCTCGGGCCCACTGCGCTCACCGGCCTGCTCGAGCAGGCCAAGGCAATAGGCGATCAGGGTTCCGCCGGAGGACGGCGGGGGGTTGGTCAGCACTTCGGCGCCGCGGAAGTGGGCCCGGATCGGCTCGCGCTCGACCGGTTCGTAGGCGGCCAGGTCTTCCGGCCCGAGCGTGCCGCCTCCCGCGACCACGTGCTCACTCAGCGCCGCCGCGATCTCACCGCGGCAGAAGGGCTCGGCACCCTCGGCGCCGTAGCGTTCCAGCGTCTCGGCGAGTTCGGCGAAGCGGAAGACCTCGCCCTCGCGCAGGGTGCGCCCGGCGGGCGCGTAGAGCTCGCGCGTGCCCTCGAGCCGGGCGTGGATCGGCGCGAGGATGTCGAGGATGTAGGCCTGCTCGGCGTTGACCGGCGCCCCCTCGCGGGCGAGCCGGACGCCGGGCTTGACCAGCTCCGCCGGCGGCATCGTGCCGAAGCGCCGCAGCACCTCCTCCAGCCCGGCCGCCGTCCCCGGCACACCGCAGGAGGCCGGACCGACGTAGAACGTCTGCACGGTCTCGACGTCGAAGTGGACCGGGACGGGAACCAGCTCCGCCTCACGCTCGATCCCGTCGCGGCCGGGAGCGGAGACGAAGAAATCGAGCAGGGTGGTCGCCGAATCGGCCGGCGCACCCGGCCTGTGCACCATCATGAAGCCGCCCGCGCCGAAGCCGGTCAGAGGGCTCTCCACCGCGAAGGAGGCGAGGACCGCACAGACCGCGGCATCGACCGCGTTGCCGCCCTCGCGCAGCACCTGCGCCCCCGCCTCGGCGGAGAGTGGGTGGCCGGCGGCAACGACCCCGCTCAAACCACTGATTCGCGCGGGTATCGGCACGGATTCGAACCCCCGGAAATCACCGTGCCGATCCCCGCGCTCATGGATTCGGGATTACCCGGGGAGGAACTCTGGGACGTCGAGGGCGTCGAGCTCACCGGGCTTCTCGCGCCGGGTCGAGCCGCCACGCGGCGCCTCTTTGGTGCGGCGGATGGTCGGCTCGGCAGGACGACGCGGCGCGGGACGGCCGTCGAAGCGGGTGGCGACGACGGTGACCCACACCTGATCTTTGAGCTCCGCGTCGACGTTGGCGCCGAAGATGATGTTGGCGTCCGGGTGGGCGGCTTCGCCGACCAGTTTGGCCGCCTCGCTGACCTCGACCAGGGAGAGATCCTCACCGCCGGTGATCGAAAGCAGGATTGCGCGCGCGCCCTCCATTGAGGTCTCGAGCAGCGGCGAGGAGATCGCTTTTTCGGCCGCCAGGACCGCCCGGTCGTTGCCGTGGCCCATGCCGATGCCGAGCAGGGCGCGGCCCGCTTCGGACATGATCGTGCGCACGTCGGCGAAGTCGAGGTTGATCACCGCGGGCAGCGTGACCAGGTCGGAGATGCCCTGCACGCCCTGGCGTAGGACGTCGTCGGCGACCTGGAAGGCCTCGACCATCGAAGTCTGCTGGTCGAGCACCTCGAGCAGGCGATCGTTGGGGACGACGATCAGCGTGTCGACCTCGGCCGCCAGTTCCTCGATGCCCTTCTGGGCCTGGCCACCGCGGCGGCTACCCTCGAAGCTGAACGGCTTGGTGACGATGCCGACGGTGAGCGCGCCCACCTCGCGGGCGAGGCGGGCGATCACGGGGGCGGCGCCGGTGCCGGTGCCACCGCCGGCACCGGCGGCGACGAAGACCATGTCGGAGCCCTTGAGCAGGCGCTTGATCTTGTCCTGTTCCTCGAAGGCGGAGCGGTGGCCGAGCTCGGGATCGGCGCCGGCGCCAAGGCCGCGCGTGGCCTCGTCGCCGATGTGGACGGTGACGTCGGCGACGCAGAGCTGCAGCGACTGAAGATCGGTGTTGACGGCCATGAACTCGACCCCGGGGATCCGCGCCTCGACCATCCGGTTGACCGCGTTGACGCCACCGCCGCCGACGCCGACGACGCGAATCACCGGCTGGTGCGGCTCGCCGCTTCCCGGCGGCTCGTACTCCGGCTCCTCACGCCCATAGCGCGGGCTTTCCACGATCGGCTCAAGCTCTCGGCGCTGCGGCTTGGGCTCCTCCGAGAACACCCGCTTCAACCGCTCGGGTGGAGTTTCCTCGGAAACCGGCTCGGCCCGTTCAGTCGGCTCGGCCGGTGGTGCGGGTTCCTCGGCTTTGGGCTGCTCTAGCTTAGGAGGGTCCGCCGGAACATCGTCAGTGGTCGATCGGAAGAGGTCCGAAAGAGGACCCTCTCGCATGCTGGCTCGCTTGTCACGCCGACTCATGTGCCAGTACCTCCTTCGCCAGGTCGCGGTAATACCCCGCCGCGTTGCTCTGGGGATCGTACTTGAGCACGCTGGCACCTTTCACCGGCGCCTCGGCGAACTTGATCGCCTTGCGGATGCGCGACTTGAAGACGAGGTCGCCGAAGTTCTCCTCGAGGATTTCCACCGCCTCCTTGGCGTGGACCGTACGCGAGTCGAGCATGGTCGGCAGGATCCCCTCGATTCGTACGTCGGGGTTGAGGTTCTCCTGGATCATCTTCAGCGTGTTCTGCAGCTGAACCAGACCGCGCATCGAGAGGTACTCGCACTGGACCGGGACGATCACCTTGTTGGCGGCCGTCAGCGCGTTGATCGTCAGCAGCCCGAGGCTGGGCGGCGTGTCGATGCAGACGAAGTCATAGTCGCCGGAAACCTCCTTGAGCGCCTTCTCCAGCGAGCGCTCCCGGCCGATCTTGGTGCTCATCGCGATCTCCGCCCCGGCCAGGTCGATCGAGGCGACGGCGATGTCGATCTCCCGTTTCTGGATGATCTCGGCGATCGGCATGTCGTGCACGAGCACGTCATAAAGGCTCTTCTCGACCTTGTCCGGATCGATCCCCTGACTCATCGTCAGGTTGCCCTGCGGATCGAGGTCCACACACAGCACCCGGTGTCCCGACTCGGCAAAGGCCACAGCAAGATTCAGCGTGGTGGTCGTCTTCGCAACCCCACCCTTTTGGTTTGCGAACGCGATCACCTCAGCGTGCTTGACCGGCGCCGTCGCCTCCGGCGCGGCCCGCTCGACCACGACCTCGTGGCGCGAGGGCGCAAGCAGATCGCTCGGCATGAACCGCTCGGGCTCGGGCGCGGCCTCGGGCTCGGGCTCGCGGGCCGGCTCTGGCTCCGGCTCGGGCTCAGATGCCACGACCGGCTCCGGCTCAGGCGTCGGTTCGGAGATGACGACAGGCTCGGGCTCGATCGCCATCGGCTGGGGCTCGGGCTCCGGAACCGCCTGCTCCATCTCCTCGAGCTCCTCCA
>Ga0070677_10000094_pt1 | contig 28939 bp, 22 predicted proteins | sample KBSM63metaG_FD_64674 | JGI IMG/M metagenome (GOLD analysis project Ga0070677, IMG submission 64674) | Miscanthus rhizosphere microbial communities from Kellogg Biological Station, Michigan, USA - KBS M6-3 metaG | ecosystem: Host-associated > Plants > Roots > Rhizosphere > Soil ... | reverse complement strand
CCTTTGAGCAGGCCCTTCTGGAAGGGCTGGCGCGTGTTGCGCTGCTCGTAGAGGTCCTTCTTGATGATCGAGCCTTCGACCGCCTCCTCGAAGCCCGAGAAGTCGTTGCTGCCCTCCTTCAGCGCGGCGTAGATCTGCTCGGCCGCCAGCATCCCCGACTTGATCGCGTAGTGGACGCCCTTCAGCGCCGCCAGGTTGACCATGCCGGCCGCGTCGCCGATCAGAACAGCGCCGGGGGTCGAGAGTTTCGGCATCGACCAGTAGCCACCGGCGGGAATTGCCTTCGCGCCCCAGCTGATCCGCTCGCCGCCCTCGAGGATCTTGCGCACCATCGGGTGGGTCTTGAACTCCTGCAGCAGGTCGTGGGCCGAGGTCGTCGCGTCGGCGTAATCGAGATCGAGCACGAAGCCGATCGAGACCAGATCCTCCCCGGTCTTCTCGTCGACCATCGGGTAGATCCAGCTGCCGCCGATCTGGTGGTACTTGGCGGAGATCTTCAACGGCCAGCCGGCGACGGTGTGGATCACACGGTCGAGCGGCTTGGCGACTTTCCAGACCTCCTTGACGCCGAGCTCCCAGACCTGCGGTTCGCGCCCCTCGTCGAGGTCGAACTCTCGCACCGCGGCATCGGTCAGGTGGCCCCAGCAGCCCTCGGCGAGCACCGTCGCCTTGGCGGCGATGTCGGTGCCGGGCTCGAAGTTGCCGAGCTCCTCCCCGTCTTTGCCACGCCCCTTGTCGCCGGAGCGGACGCCGACGACGGCGCCGTCCTCGACGACCAGCTGCGTCGCCGCGGTCTCGGTCAACAGGTAGGCGCCGTTCTCCTCGGCCTGCGCCTGCATGTAGCGGCAGAGCGCCGCGACCGAGATCACCTCGTTGCCGTGGTTGCGTTGCGGCGGTGGCGGTGGGATGCGGATCTTCGACTTGCCGTTGGGCAGGGCGTAGATTGCCTCCTTCTTCACCTCGCCGAAGGCAAAGCCCTCCGAGCGCCACTGCTCGCGAGTGAGGTCGGGGAAGAGCTCCTCCAGCGGGCCGGGTCGCATCACCGCGCCCGAGAGGTTGTGGCCGCCGCAGGTCTTCGCCTTCTCGACCACCGCGACCGGGACTTCGCCGAGCTTCTCCATCGTCTCGGGGTCCTCCCCGAGCAGCTGCAGCAGGCGGTTGGCGCACGCGAGCCCGGCCGTTCCCCCGCCGACGATCGCGACGCCGATCTCGATCCGGTCGTCCTCGCCGTCGAGACCGTGCTTGATGAATTCCTTCTCGGCATCAACCGGCGGCGGAAAATCCGCCGGAACGACCTTTCCGTTAGCGCTCATGGGCGCGCACTATAGCCGTTGACTGACGAGTCAATCAGTGACGAAATGCACTCAGTTGAGAGCGCCGACACGGTTCCGACGCAGTTCGTCGAGCACCTCGTTCATCGGCTCGACTTCAGGGGCGACCATTTCGGGCCAGGACTTCTCGGGGTGCTCGTCGAGGGTCTTGTAGCCGTTGCCGCTGACGATCGCCACGACGGTGTCGTCGGGGCCGAGCTTGCCTTCGTTGGCCAGCTTGACCGTGCAGGCGATCGTGGTGCCGCCGGCCGGCTCGGTGAGGACGCCCTCGGTGGCGCCGAGCAGATCGATTCCCTCGAAGATCTCTGTGTCGGTGACAGAAGCGGCAGAGCCACCGCGCGACCTCACCGCATCAACGACCAGGGGACCGTCACCCGGGGCGCCGATCGCGATCGAGTGCGCCGCGGTCCGCGGCGATTGCGGCTCGATCTCACCCGAGCCGTCGAGGATCGCGGTCGCGATCGGGTCGCAGCCGCCCGCCTGGGCGACGTTGATCTTGGTCTGCGAAGTCTCGGCAAGGCCGACCATCTCGAGCTCGTTCAGCCCCTTGTGGACGCGCGAGGAAAGCGTGCCGCCGGCGGCGGGGATGACGAAATGGTCCGGCGATTGCCAATCGAGCTGCTCGACCACCTCGTAGGCCTCGGTCTTCGCCCCCTCGGCGTAGAAGGGCCGCAGGGTGATGTTGGTGAACTGCATGCCGGTGGCCAGCGCGAGCTCGCGGCAGGCGCGGTTGGCCTGGTCGTAGTTGCCGTCGAGCTGGATTACCTCCGCACCGAGGGCGCGGCAGGCGCGGGCCTTGCCGCGCTCCATGTTCGAGGGGTAGAAGACGTAAGCGGCGACGCCGGCCTTGGCGGCCAGCGAGGAGACGGAGGTGCCGACGTTACCGGTCGAGACGCAGCCGATCTCATCCTTGCCCAGCTCGAGCAGGCGGGCGACGGCCATCGAGACCACCCGGTCCTTGTAGGAGAGACTGGGACGCTGGGTGCTGTCGTCCTTGAGGTAGAGCTTCTTCAGGCCGAGCTCGGCACCGAGACGATCGGCGTGGATCAAAGGTGTGCGGCCGCTGTAGCGGCCGACGCGGGACTGGGCCCTGGCGTCGACGATCGGCAACAGCTCCTCGAAGCGCCAGATGTTGATCTCGCGATCGGCCGGCGGAATCTCCGCCAGGCGCTCTTTCGCCAGCTCGTAGTCGTAGTCGATGTCGAGGCCGTTGCCGCAGCCGTGACACTTGAAGGCCGTGTCGAGAAGCGGGTAGCGGCGGCCGCAGTCGCGACAGACCATTTCGGTGGCGCAAGAGCGGGTGCGGTCCTCGGGGCTCAGCATTTGAATTCTCCTCCGCGCAAGGGTCTCATAATTCCGAAAGAAGTGGGCCCGCCCCGGCGGTGTCAGCTTCCGCGGGGCGGGCCCAGCCTCCGACCAGCGCTTTCTGGGCTCTGGCCTGAGCTACGGTTGCGTCGGGGCCTGCGACTGCGCTCCCCGGCGCGACTGTCCGGCGTGAACGGTTTCCCATGTCACGCCTCACGAGCGCCATGGCCCATTTACATGGCCGCCCCCCCTCTCCGGGGGCCAGGCTGCCAGAGGTGGGAGGGCGATGTGGCCGCGGCACAGGGCAGCGTCGTAGGCTGGAGGTGGGGCAATGCCCACGACACCGTCGCCTCCCTTGTGCTCCTGATTCGGCCAACAACTCGACTCATGACTGGTCACTCCTTTGCCATCGCAAGGCGAGTCGCCCCTGACTGGGTTTCCCACCTCTCCACTTGGCGCTAGGTCGTCAGCAGGACTACGTATAACAGATTGGATTTCACTGGTCAAGGCTTTTTTGTGCAAACGTCCAAGAACGTCGCAAATCTGCCCGACTAGAGATGCACGCGAGCCCGCGGCTGCCAGGTGTGCGTGGGCACGACCGGCCGGAAGCCTGCACCGAGAATGCTTTTGCGGTCGGCCAGCGCCGGAGCGGAGCCCGCCTCGGCAATGGCCATCGTGTGGCACTCGGCTTCAGAGGCATCGACGATGCACCGATGCAGGACGGCGCTCTGGCCGAGACCATCGCGCTCTCCCACCAGTCGCGAGGCAAGCGCCAGCACGGCGACGCCCTCGTGGAACCTCATCGCAACGTAGGCAAGGGGCTCGTCACCGTCGACAGCGCAGTAGCAGCGCCAGTCCGGCGACCCCGGCAGGTCGAGGAAGAAGGTCGCCGCCCAGCTCGGGAAGCCAAGGCTCTCGGCCAGCGGGTCGCCGAAGCCTTCGTCTTCCCAGGGGTCGGTGCGCTCGTAGATCTCGATTCCCGGCAGCGGAGTCACCCTCGGCGGCGTCCCGTCGCGAATCAGCTTCACCGGGCCGTCGAGCAAGCGGTAATGGTGCCGCTGCAGCCATCGTTCGGCTGCCTCTTGCTCCGGCAGGCCCGGGATAACCGGCACGCGGAAATCGACGTCGTGGCGCTCCATCCACTTGACCGCGGCGGGCAGGTAGCCGTCCTCGAGCGCACCGGGCGCGCCGGCGCCGAGGATGAAATTGAGCGCCGGCTCGCCGGCTTCCTCGGCGACGACGGCAGCCGTAACCGGACCGAACTCGACCATGTCGATCCCCAAGTCGACCACGGCATCCTCGCAGGCCGCGTCCCAAAGACCCCTCCAGAACTGCTTCTCGGCCTCATCGAGGGCAACCGCGTCAAACGGCAAGCTGCCTTCGGCTGCCACGCTTTCGACTATAGGGGTCCTAGACCGGAACAGTCAAGGTTTCCTGGATAAAACCGAGCGTTCTGGAGGATCAGGCGCCGGCCGCCGCCTCAGCGGCGCTGGGAGCCAGATCGAGGCGCTCCGGCCAGGGCCCCGGCAGGTCCTCCCCGTCCTCCTCGCCGGCGGCGATCAGCAGGGCCTCGGCGAAGTGGGGAGCGAACGGCGCCAGAGTACGCACAAGCAGGACCAGAGCCGCCACCTGCGCCTCCGCGTCGGGGCGGCTGAGACCTCCCCGGCGCTTGACGACCCGCTTCTCGAAGTCCTGGATCCGCTCGAAGAGGCGGGTCACGTTGCGCACCGCCTTGTGCATCTGCAGCTCCTCGAGATCGGCGGTTATGCGGCCGAGGCCGTTGTCGCACCACTTGACCAGGCGCTCGCGCATGAACTCGGTGTCAGCGGCCGCCTCGGCGTCCTCGGGGGCCTCGCCCGCGGCCGCGAAGCGATCTTGCGCGTAGTTCCAGAGGTTGTGGAGGAAGCGCGCGGCGAAGCGCATCGCGCCGTCGTTCCAGTTGAGCGTCTTCGCCGGGCCGGCGGCGTAGAGGACGGCGAGGCGCACGGTGTCGGCGCCGTATTGCTCGACCAGCTCGTCGGGGTCGACGACGTTGCCGAGGTGCTTGGACATCTTGCGCCCGTCGGCGATCACCATCTCGTGGAAGAGGCAGCCGGTGAAGGGCTCGCCCTGCTCCATGAAGGCGAAGGGGCCGACGTCGCGCAGCGCCTTGGTGACCACGCGCTGGTCGAAGACGAAGCCACCGGAATCGGCACCGGCGACGAGGCGCTCGGAGGGCAGCCAGCGCTGCAGGTCAGGGTGGGAGAACATCTGCTCCGCCCGGGCATCCGGCGGCACCGCCGAGGGCACCCAGAGCCAGAGCGCGTCGAAGTGGCAGTCGAGCGTGTCGGTCTCACGTCGGCCGGGCTCGCCGCAGCGCGGGCAGGCGACCTCGACGAACTCGGCACGCTCGGCCAACGGATTGCCCTCCCCCGTCGGCTCGATGTCACGTGGCAAGACGACCGGCAGGTCCGCCTCGGGCACCGGCACCGGGCCGCAGGCCTCGCAGTGGATGATCGGGATCGGCGTGCCCCAGAAGCGCTGGCGCGAGATCGAGAAGTCCGCTGCGCGATAGCGCACGGCGGGACGCGTCTCGGGCGAGGAGCTCGCCGTGGCCGGGGCCCCCTCCCCCAGGCGCTCGACCCGTGCCGCGATCGCGACGTCGGCCTCATCGACGGCGGGGATCCCAAGCGCCGCGGTCTGCCCGTAACGCGCGTCGACCAGGGGCGAGACGATCACCGGCAGCTCGGCGCCGCTCCAGGGCGCGGTTGCGCTCGCACCGGTGTCGACGAGCGGCACCGACTTGGCGTCGCGGGCGCTGCGATCCCAGCCCCCCGAGCGCAGCTCGTCGAGCTGCTCGGCGACGTTCGGGTCGGTCGCCCAGACCTCGATTTCGGGATGGCGCGGCGAGAGCAGGACGAAGTTCGCCTCGGCGACGGCCTCGGCGTGCGGTGTAAATGCGGTGAGGATCGTGTCGGCCGCGCCGCCCAGATCGACCTCTACCCCGTCGCTGCGGCCGAGGATGTAGCGCTGGGTGGAGAGCGAGATCTCGTCCCAGTTCGCCTCCAACTCCGGCAGACGGCGGTCGTTCTCCTCCAGATACGGCGAGATGCGCAGGAACCAGGTCGGGCGCTTGATCAGGCGAACCTCGTTGTGACAGCGCCAGCAGGTCCCGTCCTCGACCTGAAGGGCGGCAAGCGTCGTACGGCAGTGATCGCACCAATCGACCGTGGTGTCGTCGCGATAGATCATGCCCGCCTCGAAGAGGGTCAGGAAGAGCCACTGCGACCAGCGGTACTGCCCCTCGTCGGAGCTGTAGAAGACCCGCTCGTAGTCGAAGGAGAAACCCAGCCGTCGCATCTGGTCGAGCATCCGCTCGCCGCAGCTCTCGACCCAGTCGGCCGGTGGGATCTTGCGCTCGATCGCCGCCATCTCGGCCGGCAGGCCGAAGGCGTCGAAGCCGAAACCGAAGAGGACGTCGTCGCCGCGGGCGCGGCGAAAGCGGGCGTAGGCGTCGCCGATCGAGTAGTCGCGGACGTGGCCCATGTGGAGTTTGCCCGAGGTGAACGGACTCGAGGGCTTGATGTAGATCGAGCGCGCCGGATCGCCCTGGTCGGGCGTCGCGAAGGCATTGCGCTCACTCCAGGCTGCCTGGCGCTCTGTCTCGACGTTGGACGAGTCGTATATCTGCTTCGTTGAGTTCATCGTTTTGGCGCGCGAGAATATTTGACCACTGGGGAGCTGGTGACTATCGTCTTAGTGAACGTTTACACTGATATCTGTAACGCTTGTTCCCGGGGCTGCTCGGGTACGCGCTGGGGGCAGGCCCAGACCTGAAGAGGGAGGTCCCAGTGACAGAGGGTAGAGAACTCGCCGCAGTCCTCGACGGTCAGTTCAACGACCAGATAGCGAGCCAGGTAGTTCAGGTCGCCACCGATGCACCGGCTGGAGATGCGGTGTCGGAGGCGATCATGCGGATCGTGGAGATAGCAGACCACGATCCAGGCGAAGCACGCAAAGCGCTGTGGGCGCTGCGCGGCGACGCCGGGGCGCTAGAGGGCTTGGAGCACAGGCTTGGACTTAGTCCTTGCAGGGCCACACTGGCACTCGGAGGCGCGATCCAGCTCGCCAGCACCGAGCTGGCTTCGGCCAAACCGAACCTGCGCGGCCGCGTGCCGGAGCTTATGCGCTGGTTGGAGGGCTCCTGGTAGGCCGGGCTAAGCAGCGGGCTTACGTCCCGCGATAAAGACCTCGAACTGGCTGTCCTTCGGCGGCCGCGGCTTGCCCGTGCCACGGAAGGCGTTCTCCAGCTTCATCCCCACCGACCCGTAGATCTCGGTCAACTCCGCGACCGAGTAAAGGCGCTGGCGGAACGGAATCGGCTTGACGCCCTCAAACGTCTCGCCGACGATGATCGGGGTCGTCGATCCTTCTAAGTAGCGCGTGCGCGGTTCCCAGCGATGGTCGATCAGTTCGACCATCCCCTCCCCCGCGATCCAGGTTTTCTGCGGCAGGTGCGCTTCGGCGTAAAGGACGTTTGGCAGTTGCAAGAGGTTGCCGCCGCTGGGGCGCAGAGCCGCCGCGATCACCTCGAAGGTGCGCTGGTTCTCCTCCTCGGTCTCGAAATATCCGATCGCCCCGTCGTTGAGGTTGAGGACGATGTCGAACTCTTCCTCGAACTCGAGCTCGCGCAGGTCGGCGGCGAGGAAGGAGGCGTCAAGGGACTCCTCGCCGGCATCGGCCTCGGCAATCGCCAGCAGGTCCGGCGAGATGTCGACGCCGACAACGGAGAAGCCACGGCGCGCCAGCTCCAGCGAATGCCTGCCTGTGCCACAGGCGAGATCCAGCACCCGCTCGCCGCCGCCGGCGCCCAACATCGCCATGGCCCGGTCGACTTCATCCCCGGTTCGGTCGGCCCAGGGGCGCTTGGTGGTCTCCTCCGGCGGGAATGCGGAGCGATACCAATCCGATGGAATCTCGGTTGCGCTCGCCTGCTCCATTGCTCAGGAATATTAGCGAGGAGGACTGAGCGGTACCTAAACGGCGAAGGTCCAGAGCTTGTTGCCGAGGAAGTTGAACGGCATCGCCACGGCGACGGCGATCGCCTGCGCGGCGAGGTCCCCCATCGAGGCGCCGGCGATCAGCGCTTCCAGCACCGCGAGGTTGATCAGCAGCGCGCCGATGCTGACCGCGAAGAAGCGGGCCGCCTGGAAGCCGGCGTGCCCGTGGCCCGCGGCAAAGGTCCAGTGGCGGTTCCAGAAGAAGTTGGAAGAGACGGCGACGCAGAAGGAGCCGATCGCGGCGAGGATGTGATGGAGGTCGAGATTGTCGCTGAGCAGGGCGAAGACGCCGAGGTTGATCAGGTAGCCGGAGACTCCGACAAGGCCGAACTTGATCAGCTGCCACCAGCTCGCCGGGCGGCGGGCCGCGGCTCCGATCCGGTAGGCAAATTCGCTGGCGCTCATCGTCTCTTCCCGGGCTCGCCGTCGAGGACCACGGCGTTGACGCCGAAGCCTGTGCCGACGTGCCGCAGCACGTAGAAGGGTATGTCTCGCGGGAGAGCTGACATGTAGCGAGTCAAGGTGAGGCGCTCGAACCTTACCCTGGCTATTGGGTGGAAAACCCGCGGAACCCCCGTCGGCTGCGCTCCGCCGCGTGACTTTGAGATCACGTCGATTTCCTGCATCGGCCAATCGCCGCTGTAGATGCGCTGTGCGTGGTCGTGCAGGTAGTAACGAACTGGGTCGGCGGCGAGCTTCCAGGTGACGATCGCACGCGGCACCCGCTCCGGTCCGAGTGCTTCGACGATGGCGCGAAAATCGGGGCGCTGCAGGTTCGGGGTTTCGCTGACGCGCACCCCGAAGGCGATCCAGTAGGCGCAGAGGGCGATGGCGAGGAGCAGGCCGAGCCGCCGGGCGCGATCGGCGGCAAAACCGATCGCCGCGACGCTCGCCAGCGGCAACAGGGCCGGCAGCAGGTTGCGCTCGACCACGTAGTCCTTGCCCACCAGCGCCGCCACAAGGGCGAAAGCGCCGACGCCGAGGCCGACGACCAGGCCCAGCGCCGCGCCGCGCCGCTCCCGGCGAGTGCCGCGGAAGGCGAGGAGCAGCAGCGCGGCGGCAATCAGGACGACCGGCATCAGCGCGTAATGGACACGGGGCGGCTCGGCGATCACGTGGCCGGTTTCGCCGATCAGGAAGCTGACGCCGGTCTGGAAGAAGCGCGAGGAGAGTGGGCTTTCTTCGATCCAGTCGATGTGGGTCGGGTTGACCTGGGCGGTGAGCAGGGGCAGCAGGGCTAGGCCGGTGGCGGCGACCACTGCCAGCGCCGGGAGGACGAGGCGCAGGCGCGAACGCAGCGCGATCAGCAGCCAGATCGCCTCGATGCCGACCGCGAAGACGGCGAAGTAGTGGCTGCAGAGGGCGAGCGCTGAGGCGAGCGCCCATAGCGCCAGGTCCCTACCCCTGTGGGTGCGCAGCGCCCGGGCGAAGAAGAGGAAGGAGGCGGCGGCGAGGACGACCAGCAGCGCGTAGGAGCGCGCCTCCTGCGAGTACCAGATCAGCATCGGGTTGACGGCGACGAGTGCCGCCGCGATCAGACCCGCGCGCCTGCTCGAGAGCTCGGCGCCGATCGCGTAGGCGAGCGGCACGGTCAGCGTGCCGAGCAGGGCAGTGAGCGAGCGCATACCGACCTCGTCGCTGCCGAAGGCTTTCGCCCAGCCCCAGGCGAGGACGTAGTAGAGCGGTGGGTTGGACTCGCTGCGCTTGACCGCGTGCAGCATGTGTTCGAAGTTGCCGGAGATGACGCGGGAGACCGTGATCACCTCGTCGTGATGAAAGCTCTGCACGTCGAGCGTGGCGAAGCGCATCGCGGCGCCCAGGGCAATGAGGAGCGCCAGCGCCCAGGCGGCGCCGGCTCGGCTGGGAGCGAGCGTCAAGGTGCGCAGACGCCTTTGGGCATCGGCCGGGCCGGGCCGAAGGAGGGCGGCCGCGCGGCGTGCGAGCCGCCCCAGCGCCGGTCGGAGTGAGGCGAGAGCGTGAAGGCGAGGCGGGCGCCGCCGGCGAGGGGGCACCAGGCGGTCCAGGGCTTGTCGTAGCGCCGGCCGTCGAGCTTCAGCGAGTCGATGTACTGACCATGGCCGCGGGTGGAGATCCTCAGGCGACGGTGATGTGCGAGCGCCAGCGAGGCATGGCGGAAGAGTGGGCTGCCGATCGCGAGCAGGCCGACCCCCGGCACCGACGGGTAGAGGCCGAGGGCGCTGAAGACGTACCACGAGGAGAGCGTGCCGAGGTCGTCGTTGCCGGGATAGCCGGCGGGACCGGTGCCGTAGAGCCGCAGGGCGCGGCGCACCGTTGCCTGGGTCCGATAGGGCTGTCCCAACCAGTCATAGAGCCAGGGGACGTGCAGGGTGGGCTCGTTGCCGAGCAGGGCATGGTCGGTGTGGGTCCCCCCCGGTCCGCCGTTGAGCTTGCGCAGGAAGTGCCGCAGGCGGGCGGTGGCCTTGCTCTTGCCGCCGATCGCCCGAAATAGGCCGGCGGGATCGTGAGGGATCATCCAGCTGTACTGGACCGAGTTGCCCTCGACGAAACCGCCCCCGCGCAGGTTGTTGTAGTCAGCCGGGAAGGCTCCGTTTTCATAGCGCGGCTCGATCATGCGGCTGTGGCGGTCGAAGAGCTTGCGCCAGTTGCCTGAACGTTGCATAAAGCGGCGGTAGGTCGCGCTGTCGCCCAGGGCGCGGGCGGCGAACTGGGCGATCGCGAAGTCGTCGAGCGTGTACTCGAGCGTGGTCGCCGCCGAGCCCCAGACGTCGTCGGGATCGCCGTAGATCGAGTTGGCGTTGCGGACGTTGGTGTCGAGGTCGAAGGGCACATAGCCGCGTGCCAGGTACGGCCCCAGGCCCTGACGCTCGAGGTATTCGCCGTTGGCGCTGCGGCATTCTTCGTCGGCGCCGCGCAGCATCGCCGCGAGGGCGGCGTGACGATCGAAGTCGCGAGCGCCGAAGGCGGCAGCCGAGGCAATGAGCGGGTCGGCCGAGTCCCCCACCATCGTCATGCTCTGGCCGTTGGCGTAGGACCAGCGCGGCAGACAGCCGCTCTCCGCCGCATCGGCGAGCAGCGAGGCGATCATCTGACTCGCCCGCCGCGGGGCGAGAATCGAGAGCAGCTGGATCTGCGTGCGGTAGGTGTCCCAGCCGGAGAAGTCGGCGTACTGGACGCGCCCCGCCGCGCGGTGAAGCGCCCCGTCCATGCCGACGTATGCGCCGCCGACGTCACTGAAGGTGCGGGGCGCCAGACCGGCGTGGTAGAGCGCCGTGTAGAAGGTGTCGAGGGCGCGGGGCGGGCCGCCGGCGACGCGAATCCGGCCGAGCCAGGAGTTCCAGCGGCCTTCGGTCTTGCGCGCGACGGCGGCGAAGCCGAGGCCGGGGTTTTCGGCGGCGAGATTGGCACGGGCGGCGTCGACACTGGTGAAGGAGAGGCCGACGCGGACGCTGACGGTGCGGTTGTGGCGCGTGTCGAAGCCGGCGTAGGCACCGGCGTCGGCTGTCGTCGGGGGATTGGCGGCGGGCTGCCGGCTTTCGCCGGCTTCGGTCGATCCCGGCAGAAGCTGCTTGCCCTGCCAGGTGCCGTAGGCGTCAAAGGGGCGCGAGAAGACAGCGGCCACGTAGACGCGGTAGCGCGGTCGCTGACCGCAGAAAAGCCCACTCGAGGCGATGCCGTCGATCTCGCGGCGCGCGGGGTCGATACCGACCGCGGCGAAGTCGTCGGGCTGCGCGCTGCCGCCGGCGTTGATCAGGACGCTCGCGTGGGGATTGCGGGGGAAGGTGAAGCGGGCCATGCCGGTGCGCGTGGTTGCGGTCAGCTCGGTATCGATCGCACCGCCTCGAACGGGATTGAGGCGGACCGAGTAGTACCCCGGGTGGCCGCTCTCGCGGCGGTGGGAGAAGCCTGGCTGGAAGCGGCCGTCGAGCTCCGAGCCGTCGCCCGCCGGCGAGGCGTCCAGGGGCTCCGTGGTCGGCAGGAAGGGAAAGTCGCCGTAGAGCGCACAGCCGGCGCCGGAGAGGTGCGTGAGGCTGAAGCCGCGCAGGTGGGAGTCGCGGTAGTCGTAGCCGCCGCGGCCGTTGCGGTCCGCGGGCGTCGTATCGGGGCTCCACTGCACCATGCCGAAGGGCGCCGAGGCGCCGGGGAAGTTGTGGCCGCCGCCGAAGGTGTCGTGGCCGGGCTGGGTGCCCGCAAAGACGCGCACGTGGTCGGCGAGCCCGCTGCCTGATGCGGCTGCGGGCAACGCGGAGACGGTGAGGGCCGCAATCACAACGGCGATGCGCAGGCGGCGAATCAAGGGCACAACGTTAGAGACGCAATCGCGCCACCGACGATGCGGTCGCACTTGTTGCCGGGTATCGGGAGGTAATGCGACCGCGGTGCTCGCTTAAGGTTCGGGCGCGATGAAGACCCGCAACGCCATTCTCGTCGTCCTCGCCACAGCCGTGATCGCGACGGGCGTCGTGCTGGCGCTCGGCGGTGGCAAGGACAGCTCGCGCGCGCAGGCGGCGACCGAGGCGATGCCAGGGGAACCGAGCGTGAGCGTGATCTCCCCGCGCAGCGGCGCCCGCCAGACCAGTCACGCGGTCGTGGTCAAGGTCGACGTGCACAATTTCCTGCTCTCCGCCCGGCACTTCGGCGGTGAACCGCTGCTGCACGAGGGCCACATCCGCTTCGGGCTCAACCGCGTGCCGGACTGCGTCGAGCCGGCCAAGCTGCAGCGGGCGATCGAGAGTCCCTTCGGCAACGGTCGCCTCGTCGGCCGCTCTTTCGACTTTCCCGAATATGCCGGCCCCAACGGCGTGCTCGCTGAGCGGATCGGCTCGGAGGGCAGCTACTCGCCCGCCACCCGGCCGGAGATCTACTACCACGCCCTCCCCCCCGGCTTCTACCGCCTGGTGATCAACCTCGCTCAGAACGACGGCTCGACTACCCCGTTCCACGCCGTGACCAACTTCCAGATCCTGCCCAAGCCCGGTCACGGTCCCAAGTGCATCAACGGCAAGGTGCCCAGCGCCAAGGCCGCGGCGTTCGGCTGAGGCATTTCGACCCCGACGTACGGTCGCCAATACTTCACTTTGTATAGTGAAAGGTCGTGCGTACCTACCGGCGCTTGATGGGCTTCCTGCGGCCATATCGCCGCCAGCTCTGGGGTTCGCTCGCATTCGCATGGGCGGCGATGGGGATGACGGTGCTGATCCCCTGGTTGATCGGGCGCGCGGTCAACGCGATCCAAGATGGCGACAAGCCTGACCTGCTGCCGCTGGCGCTGGCGATCGTCGGCGCCGGGATCCTGCGACTGGGACTGACCGTAGTGCGGCGCCTGGTCGCGGGACGGGTCTCGCTCGCGGTCGAATTCGACCTGCGCCAGCTCTTCTACGCCCACCTGCAGCGACTCGAGCTCAGCTTCTTCGACGGCCAGCAGACCGGGCAGCTGATGTCGCGGGCAACCGTCGACCTGCAGGCGATCCGCTTCTTCCTCGGCTACGGGTTGATCTTCATCACCCAGAACCTGCTGACGATCACCCTGGTCACGATCGTGATGGTTGCGATCAATCCCGTGCTGGCGCTGATCGCCCTAGTTCCGGCGCCGCTGATCGTCTTCACCGCCTCGCGCTACAACCGCGTCTCGCGACCGGCGCAGCAGGAAGTGCAGCAGCGGATCGCCGAGCTGACCGCGGAGGCCGAGGAGAACATCTCGGGGATCCGCATCGTCAAGGCCTTCGCGCGGGAGGAATACCAACTGCACCGCTTCCAGCGCTCGGTCTCGCGGGTCTTCGACCAAAGCATCTACTCGACCAAGCTGCAGGCCTTCTTCTCCCCTCTGATCGGACTGCTGCCGCAACTGGGGATCGCGCTGGTGTTGCTGATCGGCGGCCGCGAGGTGATCGACGGCAGGCTCAGCCTCGGCGACTTCACCGCCTTCTACACCTACCTGGTGATTCTGGCGGGGCCGATGCGGATGCTCGGCGTGGCGATGGGGATGGCGCAGCGGGCGGTCGCTTCCGGCAACCGGCTGTTCGAGATCCTCGATCGCGAGCCGCAGATCGACAGCCCACCGGGGGCGCCGCCGCTGCCTGCCGGCGGCGGCAGCATGCGGATGCAGGGCGTGACGTTGCGCTACGACGCGGCCGGCGCCGGCGCATCCGATATTGACCACACTGGAGGTGCGTCAATGTCGGATGCGCTCAGCGACGTCGACTTCGAGGTCGCGGCGGGGAGCACGGTGGCGCTGGTCGGGCCGTCGGGCTCGGGCAAGACGAGCCTCGTCGCCTTGATCGCGCGGCTCTACGACCCAAGCGAGGGATCGGTGCTGGTCGACGGGGTCGACGTGCGCTCGGTCGAGGTCGAGTCCCTGCGCGCCGAGATCGCCTTTGTCAGCGACGAGAGCTTCCTCTTCAGCGCAAGCGTCGCCGAGAACATCGCCTACCCGCGCTCCGACGCACCGCGCGCGGAGATCGAAGTTGCGGCTCGGCGCGCCCAGGCTGCCGGGTTCATCGAGGATCTACCCGCCGGCTACGACACGGTGGTCGGCGAGCGCGGTCTGACCCTCTCCGGCGGACAGCGCCAGCGGGTGGCGATCGCACGAGCGCTGCTGGCCGATCCCCGCATCCTGATCCTCGACGACGCCACCTCTTCGGTCGACGCGACCACCGAGGGCGCGATCAAGTCCGGCCTGCGCGAGGTGATGGAGGGACGGACGACCTTCATCATCGCCCACCGCCTCTCGACCGTCTCGCTCGCCGACGAGGTGATCGTGATGGACGGCGGGCGCATCGTCGACCGGGGCACCCACGCGGAGCTGCTCGAAGGCTGCAGCTTCTACCGCGAGATCGCCGAGCACGGCCTCGCCGACTCGGTCTTCCTCCAGCACGACCTCGAGCAGCGCGAGGAGGTGGCGCGGCTGTGAGCGAGCAAGCCCCCACAGATCGGGAGCCCGGTCGCCTGCGCAGCATCGTGCTGCTCTTCGTTGCGGTCTGGAAGCTGCTGCGCGGACAGGACCAGCGCGCCCGCAAGGTGCGCTGGATGCTCGGACTGCTGCGGCCCTATCGCGGCAAGGTGGCGCTGATGTTCGTCGCTCTGCTGATCGCCACGGGAGCCGGTCTGGCGCCTCCCTACCTCGCCGGCCAGGCGGTCGACAACGGCATCGTCACCGGGGACGTCGCCGCTCTCGACTGGATCGTCGCCGCCTTCGTCGTCGTCGCCACGCTCTACGCGGCCTCGACCTACCTGCAGACCTACCTGGTCGGCTGGGTCGGCACTCGCGCCCTGCAGGACCTGCGCGAGCGCGTCTTCACCCATCTACAAACGATGTCGATCGGCTTCTTCACCCGGCGCAGCCCGGGTGTGCTGATCAGCCGCATGACCAATGACATCGAGGCGCTCAACCAGCTCGTCACCGACGGCGTGGTGACGATGTTCTCCAGCGTGCTGACGCTGGTGGGGGTGGTGGTGATCCTGCTCGTGCTCGACGTCAAGCTGGCCCTGGTCACCTTCATCACCTTCCCGCTGATCGCGGCGGCCAGCATCGTCTTCCGCATCGTCTCCCACGGCGCCTACCGCGAAACCCGCGAGCGGATCGGCGCGATCACCGGCTACCTGCAGGAGACCCTGAGCGGTGTGCGGGTGGTGCGCAGCTTCGGCCAGGAGCCGCGCCACGTCGACGCGATGACCGAGCTCAACGAGGCCAACCGGGCGGCGAACATGCGCACGGTCTTCCTCAACGCCTCCTACTTCCCCGGGGTCGAACTGCTGGCCTCGGTCGGCACAGCGGCGATCCTGCTCTACGGCGGCACTCAGGCGATCGACGGGGCGATCCAGATCGGAACGATCATCGCCTTTGTCGGCTACCTGACCGTCTTCTTCGAACCGATCCAGCAACTCTCACAGCTCTACACGACCTACCAGCAGGGCATGGCCGCCCTCGACAAGATCTTCGACCTGCTCGACACCGAGCCGGACATGGTCGACGCCGAGGGCGCGATCGACCCGGGGACCCTCCGAGGGGAAATCGAGATGCAGAGCGTCTGGTTCTCCTACGCCGACGACGCTGAGGGGGTCGAGTGGGCGATGCGGGACATCGACCTGCACGTGCCGCCGGGGCAGACGCTGGCCCTGGTCGGGACGACGGGGGCCGGCAAGTCGACCTTCGCCAAGCTCGTCGCGCGCTTCTATGACCCGCAGCGCGGCAAGGTGCTCGTCGACGGCCACGACCTGACCGGCGTACAGCAGCTGGCGCTGCGGCGTCAGCTCGGCATCGTGCCGCAGGAGGGCTTCCTCTTCTCCGGCAGCGTGCGCGAGAACATCGCCTTCGGGCGGCCCGAGGCGTCGCTAGAGGAGATCGAGGACGCGGCGGCAGCGGTCGGCGCCACCGATTTCATCGCCGCCCTGCCGGAAGGGATCGAGACCGAGGTCGGCGAGCGCGGCGTGCAGCTCTCGGCGGGTCAGCGCCAGCTCGTCGCCTTCGCCCGCGCCCTGCTGGCCGAGCCGCGCATCCTGATCCTCGACGAGGCGACCTCCAACGTCGACGTTCGCACCGAGAAAACGATCGAGAAAGGGCTCAATCGCCTGCTCGCCGGCCGCACCGCGATCGTGATCGCCCACCGCCTCTCGACGATCCGCCGCGCCGGCAAGATCGTCGTCCTCGAACACGGCCGCATCGCCGAGTCCGGCACGCACGAGGAACTGATCGAGGCCGGTGGCCCCTACGCGCGGTTGTACGGCGCCTGGGAAGAGTCCTCAGCGGCCTGAGCCACCGTCCGACCTCCGTTTCCGTCGCTATACGAGGGAATGGGGGCCGCGTCGCTAACCGGGACCGATGCCGCCGGAGCTGCCGCCGCCAGAACCGCCATCCGCTTCGGGGGCGCCGCTGCCGCCACCTTCGGTGGCACCGCCGGCACCGCCGGTTTCGGGGGCGACTTCTTCGGGCACCGGTTCGGGCTCGACTTCGGGTTCCAACGCTTCCGGTTCGACCGCTTCGGGTTCTTCGCCGCCGGCTTCGGCTTCGCCGGGTTCGCCACCCGGGGCGGTCGCCGTCGGCGCGCTGGGCCCTTCGCTGCAGTCTTTGAATCCGTATTCGCCGGCCGCGTTCTGAAAGGTAGTGAGCGCGGAGGAGGCGCTCGACTCGGCGGCTTCGAGGGTCGTCGTGTCTTCGCGTTCGGCGGCGAGTTTGACTTCGCCCTCGGCGGTCGCCAGCTCTTCAGCCGCTTCGGAGAATTCGGGATATCCCTCTTTTTCCTGCGGCGTGCCGAGGTTGTTCAAGCTCGCGACCATGCCGCTGTAGAGGTCCGCGACCTGAGCCGTCGCGCCGCTCCCTTCTTCGCCCGCGCCGGCGGAACCGACCGCTGCGTTGACCTCACCGCAGATCGCGTCGCCCTGTTCGATCAGCTCGGCCTTGCTGAGCGCGGTGGGCGCCGCCGTAGTCGTGGCAGTCGATTCGGTCGATTCGTCGTCGCCTCCACCGCCGCAGCCGGCGATGAGCAGGGCCGCCACGGGCAGCACGACGATCCATGTCCGACGGAGACTCACGATTGAGGCGAAAGTAGCAAAGGGATTAGACGGCTTTGCAGGGGTTTGGAGTGTCTCCGGGGAGACCTGCGAGCTGCGGCCCAGGGACTCGAACCCCGACTACCTCGTCCAGAGCGAGGCGTGCTGCCATTACACCAGGCCGCAACGGAACAACCTCAGGATATAGACGAGAGGTCGGCGTCGGGGTCCGCGATCTGGTCTTTGACCGCGGAGACGTCGACGCCGTCGGCGAGCATGCGGCGGGCTTCGGCGAGGTCTTCGGAGCGCTCGACGCTGAGTGCTCCGGCTACGCGGCCCTCCTGCAGATACCAGACCGAGAACTCGCCCTGCTCGCGGTCGCCGCGCCAGATCTCCTCGTCCCACTCGTAGGCGGGGCCGACGTACTCGAGGCTCGCCCAGTCGGCGAGGTCGCTGAAGAAGTAGGGCACGACCTCGTAGTCGGCGTCGGCGCCGAGCATGTTGCGGGCGGCGTGCATCCCCTGCTGCATCGCCACGTCCCAGTGCTCGACCCGCAGGCGACTGCCGTGGATGACGCTCTCGTATGAACAGCAATCGCCGGCCGCGTAGATCCCCTCGACAGAGGTCTGCAGCTTCGAGTCGCAGGTGATGCCGTCATCGACCGCGAGGCCGGCGCGCTCGGCCAGCATCGCGTCGGGTCGCACGCCGGCGCCGACGACGACAGCGTCACACTCGATCGCCAGGCCGCTCTTCGTCACCACGCCCTTGACCCGGCCGTCGCCCTCGTAGGCCTCGAGCTCCTCGCCTCCGTGAATGGTCACGCCCTTGGACTCGAGCAACTGGTGGAACCAACGGCCCGCTTCCGCGCCGAAGGTCCGCGAGAGGGCGACGTCCTCCATCGTCACGATCGTGCACCTGGTGCCGTTGGCGGTCAGCGAAGCGGCGACCTCGGCACCGATATAGCTGCCGCCGATAAGGACGACGTGCTCGGCGTTTTCGGCGTCGGCGCGGATCGCGTCGGAGTTGCCGTAAGCGCGCAGGTAGTGGATGCCCTCGTTCTCGGCGCCCTCGACGCGGAGGATGTTGACCATCGCACCGGTGGCGATCAGAGCTTTGCCGAAATGGACTTCGTCGCCGCCCTGCAGCTTGGCGGTGCGAGTTTCCGGGTCGAGCGCCATCACATTGGTGCCCGCCAGCAGGTCGACCTCGTTCTCCTCGTACCAGGAGGACGGGTTTACGTAGGCGTCGGCGCGCTCGGCCTCACCGCGCAGATACTCCTTGGAGAGCGGCGGGCGTTCGTAGGGCGGCTCGGGCTCGCGGCCGGCCAGCAGCACCGAGCCGTCGGCGCCGCGCTTGCGCAGCTCGGCGGCGCAGCTGGCGGAGGCGAGGCCGCCGCCGATCAGAAAGAAATCCGCCTCGCGGATCACGGGCGTGGCGAGGGTCGTGAGCGCCGCTCAGCCACCGTTACCGGCGCTGTTGCCGCTGGAGGGGCCGAACATCGTCTTCAACAGCTCCTCGTGTCCTGGGTCGAGCACGGCGAGTACCTCATCGCCGACCTCGAGCACCGTGTCGGCGACGGGCACGAAGCCCTTGCCGTTGCGCAGCACCGAGATCAAGAGGCTGCCTTCCGGCATTTCGAGGTCACCGACACGCCTTCCGGTTACCCCGGAGTCCTTGCCGAGCAACATCTCGATGATCTCCAGCTGCTCCTCCTGCAGGTCGAGCAGGTGGACCAGGCCGTACTCGGGCACCTCGTGCTCGAGCAGGCGCAGGATCAGGTCGGTGGCCGAGACCGAGGGCTTGATCCCGAGCAGGTCGAAGTGGGGGCGGTTGCGGGGGTTGTTGACGCGGGCGATGATCCGCTCGACCTCGTACTTCTCGCGGGCGACCTGGCAGATCAGCATGTTGTCCTCGTCGTCGCCGGTGACCGCGATCACCATGTCGGCACGTTCGATCCCGGCCCGCTCCAGGACCCAGAGCTCGGAAGCGTCGCCGTAGGAGACGTTGTGCTCGAGCTCCTGCTCGACGGTCAGGTAGCGGCGGCGGTCGCTCTCGATCACCGTCACCTCATGTTCCTTTTCGAGCAGCTCGCGGGCGAGGTTCCAGCCGACCTTGCCGGCGCCGATGACGATGATGTACATCAGGAAGCCTCTTGCGGTGCCCCGTCGGACGCCTCTCGCGGAGCGCCCTCGCGCACGGCGCTCTCGAGCATGTCGATTGCGACCCGGGTCGGGCAGACGGTGTGCAGGCCCTGGCGCTCGTACCATTCGGCCCGCAGCGGATCGAGGATGCGCGCGATCACCGTCGGCACCTCGTAGCGGCGCTGGGCGATCTGGGCGATGATGATGTTCGTGTTGTCGCCGTCGGTCGAGGCGATGAAGGCATCCGCCTTCTCGATTCCGGCGGCGACCAGCGCGTCGGTCTCCAACCCGGCGCCGACCGTGAACTGACCGCCGAGGTCCTCCCAGCCCTTGTCGAGCCCGACCTCGAGCCGCGCGTGCGACTCCGGGTCCTCGTCGAGGCAGGAGACTTCGTGCCCTTCGCGCAGCATCGCGCGGGCGACCGAGGAGCCGACGCGGCCGCAGCCGACGATCAGGATGAACATGGGCGTGAGTCTAGTCGCCAGTTCGCCTAGTCGCGGGGCAAGGACGCGCCGAGCGAATCACGATAGATTGATCGAGTCATTTTGATCACTTAGGGGTAGGGGGCTCAACCGATGAGACGACAATTGGTCATTGCGTTTGTATTCGCGGCCTTGGTTGCCGTGTCCGTCGGGTGCGGCGGAGGAAGCAGCGGCGATGCAGATTCCACGAACCTCACGCCAAAAGCCTTCACCGAACAGGCTGATGCGATCTGCACGAAATCCGAGAACCGGATCGCAGCCGAATTCAAATCATTCCAGGAAAAAGAACAGCCCAAAGAAGAAGGCGGCGGTAAAGGCAAATCGCCGAAAGAAGTCGAAGCCCGCACCCACGAAGCGATCGAAGCCGTCGGCATCCCCCAGCTTCGCCAACTGCTCGATGAACTACGGGAACTTGAGGCTCCGGCAAGCAAGGAAGCCGACATGACTGCCTACCTCGACGCCCTGGAAGAAGAGATCAAAGCGGGGGAAGACGACCCTCAAGCGCTCAACGGCTCTCCAGAAGAAATCTTCACCAAGTCGGAAGCCGCAGCCAAAGACCTCGGCTTCAAAGCTTGCGCCAATAAGAATCCGTAGCGGTGCTAGTGCGGGGCGCCGTTCCCCGCCTCGCTGGGAGCGAGCGACTCAGGCGGCGCGGTGAGCAGTACCCGGCACGGCGCTTTCTTCAGCACGTACTCCGTCGCGGCGCCGATCTCGGCGGGCTTGGCGGCGCCGATGCCCCCCAGCCTGGCGCCGCCCTTGATCTTGGTCGGGGGCTCGCCGCCGATCACGATCGCTTCGGAGTCGTAGCGGCGGGCGGCGTCGACGATGCCGGGCCCCACGCCGCGCGCGCGTACCACCTCCGCGGTGACGTTTACGTCGGCGTACTCCTCGCCGACGTCGCTGGCCCTCTTGAGTACACGCTGGGCCTCCCGCTCCACGTCGGGTGGAAGCTCGGCGTCGAGGGGCAGCGTCAGCGGAACCTCGATCACGTAGACGAGGGCGAGGCGCGTTTCCTCCTTCCCGCCTCCGCCGTCCTCCTGCTCGGCGGCCGCGAGCCGCCCCGCGGTGGAGACGATGTCATCGTCGAGCTTGCTGCCGAAGATCGGCACGAGGATGTTGCGGAAGGCCACTTCCGGGACCTGCTTGGTCAACGCCTTCTCGGAAACCGACACACGCTTCGTCAGCGTCGTGCCCTCGAACACCTTGCGATAGACGACGTAGAAGAGCAGGCCGAAGGTCATCCAGCCGAGGCCGACCCAGCGAGCGGTGTCGTGGTAGATCAGCACGCTGACGAAAGCGAGCGCGCTGACAACAGCGGCGAAGAGCGCCGGCGCCGGCAGGCTGTGTCCCTTCCAGTCGAAGTTGAGTGGGACGCGGAAAGGACGGCGCCGCTCAGGATCGGTGATGCGCAGGCGAATGATCGAGAGCTGGGCGATCGTGATCGCCAACATCGCGCCGAAGGCATAGAGGCCGGCGAGCAGCTTCACATTTGTCGGAATGACGAGGCCAATTGCGATCAGGCCACAGATCGCAATCGCTACGTGTGGGGTCGCATGGCGGCTGTTGAGCTTGCCCAGCCAGCTCGGGATCTGACGATTGATCGCGAGCGTGTACATGTGGCGAGAGACGCCGAGCAGGGCCGTGGTGGCAGCCCAGAAGAGAACGGGCGTGGCAATCAGCATGACCAGCCAGCGCATCCCGTCGGCGACCCAGAACGGGTGGTAGGCCGAGACGACCCCGAGCACCGGCGCCTCGACGAATTCGTTGCCGAGCGCGGTTTCCGGGCCATTGGGTCCGGCGACGACCGGCACCGCCATCAGGGCGATAGCCGCCATGCCCGCGTAGACGAGTGGCACGGCCAGCGCCCCTACAGAGACGATCCGCTTGAGGTCGCGCGGGCTGACCTCAATGTCGGGAGCCAGGTCCGAGGCCGCCTCGATCCCAGCGTAGGCGAGCATTGCGACGACGGCAGCGTAGACGATGTCGTGGAAATCGGGACTGGTGAGGAGATCGATCTGATCGGTGAGGCGGTCCGGGTGGAAGACCGCGAGAACGCCGACGCCGATCACGGCCAGCTGCAGGGCGATGTCGGCAAGGGCGAGGATCGCCAGCGGCCTCTCGCGCCCGCGGCCGGTGACGTTGAAGACGTTGAGCACGCAGGCGGCGGCGATGACCGCGGCGGCGATCCCGATCTCCCAACCCGCCTCCGAGAGGTCGCCCGAGATCGGCTCGAGGTAATGAGGCACCGAGATCGCCGCCAGAGCGGCGACGATCAGGTAGTCGATCAGGATCGCCCAGCCGGCGATGAAGGCGATCAGCTCATTGAAGGCGTGCCGGGCGAAGCTCGAGGACCCGCCCCGCTCCCGAAGCATTGCCCCGCCCTCGACGTAGCTGAGCGTGGTGATGACGAAGAGCAATCCGGCGGCGAGGAAGATCAGCGGTGTAAGGCCGAGACCCCGATCCGCGACAACGCCGAGGGCGAAATAGATCGAGAAGCCGACCGCCGAGTAGACGGCGACAAAGAGCCCCGGCACCCCGGTCGCTTGGCGCAACAGGGGCTCCAACCGCGGCTTTGCCGGTTTTTGGCCTTGCTCCTCGACGTTCACGTACGAGACGCTATCCAGAGCCGCCCCGCGCCGACCGCGAGAAAGGCGACGCCGAGCAAGGTGCCGACCGAAAGCGGCCCGCCACCATTGGCCAGCGTGCTCATCAGGATCAAGAGGCCAAGTACGAAAAAGACCAGCGAAAGGGCACGGACAGAACCTCGGTAGAGCCGCTCTGGAGAGATCACGCTCGGATTCTAGGTGAAGCCCGGCGGGGCCAGATCAGGAATGGATGACCTGGCCCCGCCGGATCGTCACCTGGACGGATTGTTGATCGCCTGCGGCTTGGGCTCGGCTACTCAGGTAAGCCGCTCCAAAACTCGTCTGACACGAGGTCGACTTTCAGTTTTTCTAAAAGAATTGCTTTATGTTCCACGGTTTTCGACAATGCCCACAATTCGGTTAACGGCCCTACTGTAAATTCATGCGCTAACGCTTCTAATTCCAGTCCCATATTGCCGCCGACGTCCTGTGCGAAAAACTCCCCGCCGATAATCGGCACATTCGAGCCTATCGGGCATTCTGGACCCATTCTGATACGAGCGTAGACGTGGGTGTTCACACCACCAATGATTTCGTCAACGTCTGATAAGAATAAGACCATACCATCGTGTTCTCCTTCGGGTAATGTGTGTAACACCAATAACTCTAAGAGTTCGTTGGTAACGATTACATCGGGTTCAACTCCATTGATAGGTAAGCAGGCTGGGCTGACCACTCCATCGGTACCGCTGATCGAGGAGTTGGGTGATGGTGGTGAGGTCGCCCCGGTGGTCAGGTTCCAGATGATCGGTGAGGAGCTCGAGCCGATGAAGCAGTTTTGCCCAGGAAGGGGTTTTCGTGGTGGACCTTGACCGGCAGTTTCAGCGCCGTGCCAAATTCACCGGGGATGCAGCTCGTGGCGGACTGAAGGCTCTTGCGAGTCGCAGGAAAGCCGTTTTCGCCGCTAAAAGGCTATGACCTTCCAACCTAAAAGGCCGGGCCGCTAGTGGAGCAGCCCGGCCTTTGGCGGTCATCGCCTTGGCGAGTGCTTGGCTACTGTCTGAGTGGCCTATTCAGGGGTGCCACTCCACGTTGCTCCCGTTGTTGTTTTGACTTTCGCCTTACCTAAAATGTTCGCTTTGTGTTCTTCGGTTTTGCTCAGCACCCAGAGTTCGGTTAACGGACCCTGTTGGATTAAGTGCGTTACCAGTTCTTCTAAAATTTTAATTCCGTTAGTGAAACCGCCGGTGACGTCGATAATGGTGAGTTTGCCGATGATCGGGATGTTGCTGCCGATCGGGCATTCCACGGACATTTTAATGCGAGCGAATACAGGCTGTTTCACGCCGTTGATCGTTTCTTCGACTAACGAGGTAATTTCCGTAATATCCTGTTTTTCCCCGGCTTCCGTTGTATGTAATACGATTAATCCATCACCTGCGTTAGTTAAGATCACACCGGTTTCACCCAAAGGACCGAGCGGTACACAAATCGGGTTTATCGTCCCGTTGATCCTGGTGACGCATTCGGAGAATTTAACGTCGCCGCCCTTGACTTTGCCTTCAGTCTCAAGGGACACGCCGACAAGAGCTCCGGCTTGGCACTCGAATAAGACAGTGTTGCCGCCGATTTTGGTGTGCATGATGCCGGTTTCATCGAGCGCGGCTTCGATTGGTTTGCTGGCCGCCAATTCGGCTCCTCCGACGTTCCAGTGCATCACCGCATGAGCCGGACTGGCACCGACCAAGCCCACTGCCAAGAGGCACAGGCCGAGCGCGACCTTGAGTCCACGTGTTGATCGAATCATTACTTTCCTCTCTAATTAATGAGTTACGGTTCGCATGCCCTGTGGGCATGCATGGGCGACCTGCGCCGCCCGAGGAAGAACATCCCATCACCTGATTGGCCTGTCAACTTTGCTCAGGATGTTCTCCAACCTTGCCTTAGAGAGTTTTCCAACTGCACGCTTCAGCCCGGCTGAATGAAGAGCGCCGCGGCCCCATGGCCGCGGCGCTCTCATACCTACCTACCCTCAGGCTCTCGCTTAGGGGTTTTCCGCGTTGTTTTTGCGCACCGCCGCGGCTGAGGCGACGTAGAGCGTGTTGTTGAGAATCGCGGTGTTCTTGCCAGCCGCGGCCGGGAGGCCGGCAGCAGTGTTGATGATCGGATCGAGTAGTAGTTCGACCAGAATGCCGCCGCAGCCCGTGGCACCTGGGGCGGACCAAGCGTTGTCAACCAGCCTGTTGCCGGTGACTTCGAGGATGCGTCCTTCTTCCAGAAAGGAGAAGGTGCCTACGATGCCGTGGATCGGCGTGTTGGGCGCGGGCGGGGAAGTTTCGCCCGAGGTTAGGTTCCAGATGATCGGTGAGGAGCTCGAGCCGACGTAGCAGTTGCTGCCCAGGAACGAATTTTCAAGGTGGACCTTGACCGGCAGTTTCAGCGCCGTGCCGAATTCGCCGGCGAGGGCATTTTCGGAGATCCTGATTTCTGAGGCTGGCTTTGCCAGTTCGAGGGTCGAGTTGAGCCCAGTGAGACCTTTTTCGAAGGTCAGTTCACACGAGATGCGCAGGAGTGGTTCGCTGATTTCTTTGCAATTGACCAGCCCCGCGAGTCCTCCGGGCACCGGCTGGGGTGTTTGGGAAAGCGTGACGCCGTTGGTCGCGCCGATGAATGGGGAGATTTCTTCGACTTCTTCGCTGAAGCCGCCCTGCAGGACGACCGGATTGACGATCGGGACTTTCTTTGATCCCAGTACCACTTCTCCAGATTCGGTCACGGAGTAAACGCATTTGATGGTTTCCGGATTGTTGTAGGGGCACTGGGTGAACTTCGTGTAACCGCCGGTGAGAGTGGCTTGTGCTTGCCCGGCGAGGCCGAGTGCTGCGAGCGCCATGACCAGGCATGCCGTCACTAGCGCTCTTCTTCGTTGCTTTTGCATGATTGTTGCCTCCTGTCTGTTGCTCAATGGACTGGAACGGGATTGAAAGTCCCTATGGGTCAAGCGAATGCGGTGGAAGCGTCAAAGATTTTCTCGGCACCGCTTCTCCTCTTGATGTCCTTACCCTGATTCGCAATCAAATGATCGCGACGACCGAGACCATCGGGTTCAGCTGTGGAGTCGAACCAAACTACGCGCCTCGCACCACAGACTGTTTCCCGAACGCCGATTTCACTCAGCGTCATACGGTTCATTCCCCAGTGACGAAGATGCCATCCGCTTACTGAATTGTCAAGATCGTCGATGCTGGGACCCAAGGTCGCGCCAATCCACCGACACCCGTTGAGTTCCTGCTCAGGTAATCGCCGGGACGAGCTCGGCCCCCCGCTGGGCTCCCTGTTCTGAGACGACGATGACGCGGCATGGCCGCTCCGCCAAGACCGTCTGCAGGGTCTTGTCGTAGAGCGGGCGACCACCGCGATAGCGCAAGCCGACGACAACCGCGGCGGCGTTGATCAGCTTCGCCTCGTCCGCGATGTCGTATCCGGACTGGCCCGGGCGCACTCGCTCCACGTGGCCCGTGACCCGCTGCCCGCCGATCAGCTTGGCCTGCTCGATCTTGCCCTGCGCCTCGGTCTCCTGTTCGGGCAACTCGGCGTCAAGCGGCAGGTGAGTGGGGACCGTGAGCATCGAGTGGATATGGATGCCTCGGCGCCGCTTGGAGGCGAGCTTGACGGCGGTTGCGACCATCTCCTCGGAGAATGGCTGACCATCCTCGAAGGCAACCAGAACGCTCCGGTACTCGATCTCTTCGACTCCCAGTGGCTCCGGGAGAAGGACCTTGACGGTTTCCGTCAATGGCAGGCGCTGGTTACGCCGGTAGAGCACGTAGACGACAATCCCCAAGGCCATCCATCCCGCCCCCACCGCAAGTGTGCGGGGGTTCAGCGCCATCACGACGATCCAGGCCCCGAAAGTCCCTAGGCCACCCAGGACCGCAGTGATCGGCAGGTCTGTGCCGAAAGCTCTGAAGTTGAGTGGCGGTTTCCAGGGACGCTCAACTCCCGACTGCCTGCGGCGCAGCTGTATCACTGAGACGTGCGCGATGGTGAACGACAGCATTGCCCCGAACGAGTACATAGTCGCGAGGAAATCGGTCTGGCCTGGAATCAAGGTGATCATCGCGATGCCGGCGAAGATCAGGATCGCGATGTAAGGAGTGCGGTACTTCGGATGCACCTGGCGCAGGCTTTCGGGCAGCTGACGATGCTGACCCATCGAATACGTCAAGCGGGAAACCCCGATCAGGCCCGCGTTGGTGGCGATCAGGAGGATCACCGCCGCTAGGACGCCTACGTAATAGCGAAGAGCTTCGGTGGGGCCCGATGAGAGCCCCAGATTCTCAACGATTCCAAGGATCGGATCGTCCGCGAACTTGGATCCAAGGGCAGTCGCGTAGTGCCCTGCTGCATCCTTCACGACCGGCATGGCAGACAAGGCCACGACCGGGATCAGCAGATAGAGACCCAGAACGGCGGTCACCACGAGCCCGACGCTGCGAGGAATAGTTCGAGCCGCATCTTTCGCCTCCTCCGCCATATTGGAGATGGTCTCGATCCCGGTGTAAGCGATCATGCCAACCGCGATCCCCAGTGCGAAGTCGCTCCAGGTTGGAGCCACCCCGAGGTGGACGTTGTCCACCAGGACCTGAGGACTGAAGACGAGAGCGAGACCGATCCCGACGAGCACAACCTGGGTAGCGAGATCCGCAACCGCGAGGATCAGATTGAGCTTTGCCGACTCCTCCGTGCCCCGAATGTTGATCAGGGCCAAAGCGACGATCAAGACCGCCCCGCCAATGATGTCCCCCGGGCTATTGCCCAGCCAAGGCCAAAAAACCGCCAGGTAGTGGGGCACGAAGAAGGCCGAGATCGCAACCGTGATCGTGTAATTCAGCATCTGCCCCCAAGCGGCCACGAAGCTGACCAGCTCGTTGAAGGCATGCCGCGCAAAGCTCGAGGACCCCCCCGCCTCCGGGAACATCACCGTCGCCTCGGCATAAGTCGCTGCCGTAGCCGCGAAGATCAGGCCCGATATGACGAAGGCGATCGGCGTGAGGCCGAGCGCAAATGCCGCCGTAACGCCGAGCGCGTAGTAGATCGAAGAGCCAACGTTGCCGTACGCAGCGGCAAACAGCGCCCCCACGCCATGGACCCGACTCAGGGATTCGTCACGCGGAATCCGCTGAGCCATCAGATCATGCAGCTTCCGTTACGGCCATAGAACATCATTTCGCCCTAATATACGTCACGCCACCCGCGTGACACGAACCCACGGATCATCCCTAATGGCTGGTCACGGCTAGGGTAGCTCTGTCTCCTTAGGGACCACCTATTCATTCGTCCGGGCAGCCCGGTCGCTGCCAAAGCACAGGACGCGGCCCCTGGCACCCGCAAGTCCTAAATTTCGCGAAAGCCGGACCGCTTCGTAGAGCGGCCCGGCCCTTAGCGGTCATCGCCTTGCGGCGAGTGCTTGGTGCTTCGTTCCTGCTTAGACTGGCTTATTCGGGCGTGCCACTCCAGTTTTGATCCGACGCCAGGTTGACTTTCCACTTACCTAAAATGGTCGCTTTGTGTTCTTCGGTTTTGCTCAGCACCCAGAGTTCGGTTAACGGACCTCTTTCGATTAAGTGCGTTAACTGTTCTTTTAATATTTCGCTGCCATTGGTGACACCGTTGGTGACGTCGATGGTGGTGAGTTTGCCGATGATCGGGATGTTAGCGCCGATCGGGCATTCGGCGGACATTTTGATGCGGCCTAACACGGGCTGTTTCACGCCGCCGACGATTTCTTCGACTAACGAGGTAATTTCGGTGATATCTTGTTTTTCCCCGCTCGCCGTTGTGTGTAACGTGATTAACCCATCGAATGGATTGGTTAAGATCACTCCGGGATTCGTACCGCTGTCATTCGGTTCACAGGCAGGATTTGTGACACCGTTGATTTTGGTGATGCATTCCGAGAATTTGATGTCGCCGCCCTTGACTTTGCCTTCAGTCTCAAGGGACACGCCGACGAGTTCTCCTTTTTTGCATTCCCATAAGACTGTGTTGCCAGCAATTGTAGTGTGCAGGACGCCGGTTTCGTCGAGAGCGCCTACGACTGGTTTGGTGACCGCCCAGGGAGCCCCTGCGACATTCCAGTGCATCGTCGCATGCGCCGGGCTGGCACCGACCAGGCCCAGTGCCAGGAGACACAGACCCAGCGCGACCTTCAGTCCACGTGTTGATCGGATCATCATTTTCCTCTCATGTTCGAGTTACGGTTGCATGTCTATGCATGCATCGGGCGACAGGCGCCGCCCGGTCACGAACATCCCACGCACCATTGGGGTTGTCAAACTGGTTGAGTATGTTTTCTACAGCTAAGTTTTCTAACTTCGCCAAGTTTCCATGTGTGTCTCGGCGTAATAAGCGCCGCGGCCTTTCGACCGCGGCGCCTTCCATTTACTCCGTATGACCTTCGGTCGGCCTTAGGGGTTTTCCGCGTTGTTTTTGCGCACCGCCGCCGCCGAGGCGACGTAGAGCGTGTTGTTGAGGATCGCGGTGTTCTTGCCGGCCGCGGCCGGCAGGCCGGAGGCCGAGTTGATGATC
>Ga0070677_10000090_pt1 | contig 29154 bp, 28 predicted proteins | sample KBSM63metaG_FD_64674 | JGI IMG/M metagenome (GOLD analysis project Ga0070677, IMG submission 64674) | Miscanthus rhizosphere microbial communities from Kellogg Biological Station, Michigan, USA - KBS M6-3 metaG | ecosystem: Host-associated > Plants > Roots > Rhizosphere > Soil ... | reverse complement strand
CTGCCCGGCGACACGATCGAGCTGATCGACGGGATCGTCTATCTGGACGGCCGGCCGTTGCCGCGCCAGGAGCGGCCCCCGGCGATGATTCCGGTCGACGCGAACGCCCCTTGCGGGAATGCGGACGGCTATGGCCAGTTTCAGATGCGGGGGCCTGACGGGGCCTTGTATTGTCGCTTGCCGGTCTTCCGCGAGACCCTGCCCAACGGCCGCTTCTACGACACGATCGACCTCGGCCACGGGGATGCCGATGATTTCGCCCGGATCACCGTGCCCGCGGGGCGGGTCTTCCTGATGGGCGACAATCGCGACCGGAGCGCGGACAGCCGGGTGTCGCTCGAGCAGGCCGGCCTCGGCGGGCCGGTACCCTGGGAGAATATCGGCGGCCGGGCCGAATTCATCACCTTCAGCCTGGACGGCAGCTCGTCCTACTGGAATCCGATCAGCTGGTTCACCGCGTTGCGCGGCGGCCGGGCGGGGACGTCGCTGCACGCGGAGCGGGGGGCGGCGCCACAATAGGAGCGGGGGCATGAGCGAGGAGCGGAGGGAGCAGGCCGGGCCGATCGAGCTCAGGGACCCGGTGATCCGCCAGGAGCTGAAGCGGGCCAGCGTCTGGATCGGGCTGATCCTGCTCGTCGTCGGGATCATCTTCCTCGCCCAGCCTTTGCTCCTGATCTTCGCCGGCATCGTCCTCGCCTCGATGCTGGATGGCGGTGCCCGCCTATTGGGCCGGGTGTTGCCGATCGGCCGCGGCTGGCGGCTCGCCATCGTCACTCTCGCCGGCATCGGCTTCGTTGTCTGGACGATCTATTTCGCCGGCGTCGAGCTCGCCGGCGAGGCGGCAAGGCTGCGCGTGACCGTCACCGGCCAGGTCGACCGGATTCTCGCCTGGGCGAACGAAATGGGCCTGGTCGAAGGCGGCATCGGCGTCGAGCAATTGAGCGGCCAGCTGATGGGCACGCTTGGCCGGCTCGGCAGCGCGGTGTCGAGCGCGCTGGGCGCGGTCACCTCGATGGTGATGATCCTGGTGATCGGCATCTTCATCGCGGTCGAGCCCCGTCTCTACCAGCGCGGCGTCGCCTGGATGCTGCCGATGGAGCAGCGCGACCGGTTCTACCGCACCGCCGAGCGGATGGGCTTCACCCTTCGCCGGCTGATGTTCGGCCGGCTGATCGGCATGGCGGTCGAGGGCGTCGGCACCTGGCTGCTGCTGCTGATCGGCGGCGTGCCGATGGCGGCCCTGCTCGGCATCCTCACCGGCCTGCTCGCCTTCCTGCCCAATATCGGCGCGATCATCTCGGGCGTGCTGATCGTGCTGGCCGGCTTTTCGGTCAGCGTCGACGCGGGCCTTTGGGCGGTCGCGGTCTATTTCATCGTGCAAACCGTCGACGGCTATTTGATCGTCCCTTACGTGGCCAAGAAGACGGTCGACATGGCGCCCGCCCTCGTCCTCGGCGCGCAGCTGCTGTTCGGCGCCCTGTTCGGCCTGATGGGCCTGGCGCTCGCCGACCCGATCGTCGCGATGATCAAGACCGGCCTCGAGCAGAAATCCAAGGAAGACGAGGCCGACGCGGTCGCCGAAGCCGCGTCAAAACCGAAACGGAGAGCACCGGCGTAAGGCACCGTCATTCCAGCGAAGCTGGAATTTCCTTCCTGCTTCCCGGAAGAAGGGAGATCCGGCTTCCGCCGGGATGACGATTGAGGGGTCCCTAGCGCCCGGCCGGTGGGCCAGGCCGAGCGCCCGGCGGCGGCGGTGCGCCCGGCGCGCCGGGAGGACCGCCGGGAGCGCCACCAGGCGCCGCGCCCTCGGGTCCGCCGCCGCCCTGCATCATCTGCTGGAGCTGCTGCATTTGCTGCATCTGCTGCGCGGCGGCGAGGCCGGGAGCGATGTCGAGCACCTCGATATCGAACTGGAGCGTATCGCGCGGGCCAAACGGCGCGCCTTGGGGGACGTTGCCGTTATAGCCGAGCTGGGGCGGAATCCAGAGCCGGTAGCGGCCGCCCTTGCGCATCAGCTGCAGCCCCTCGGCAAAGCCGGGGATGATGCCGCTGATCCCGGTCTCCATCGGCTGGCCGCGGGCGACCGAGCTGTCGAAGACGGTGCCGTCGGCGAGCCGGCCGGTATAATGGAGCCGAACCAGGTCCGGCGCCGCGACCGGCTGGCCGGTGCCTTCCTTCAGCACCTGATATTGCAGGCCGCTCGCGGTCGTGACCCGCTGCAGCGGCGCCGTCCCCACCCAGGCCAGGCCCGCGCCGGCCGCAAGCAGCAGGATCAAAGCGAGCCACAGCCTCAGCACGCTCCCCTTGGCGAGCGGGCGAATCGGAACGGCGGTGACTTCGGACATGCGGGCTTTCCCAAAAACGAGAACGGGCGGCGATGTCTATCGCCGCCCGGTCGTGATGCCAAGCTGTTCGCAGCCCGAAGGCTCAGCGAACGCCGTCGCGCTCCGCGCGCTTGCGCTCGAGCTTGCGGGCCCGGCGGATGGCGGCGGCGCGCTCGCGGGCGCGCTTCTCGCTCGGCTTCTCGTAATGACGGCGAAGCTTCATCTCGCGATAGACGCCCTCGCGCTGCAGCTTCTTCTTGAGCGCCCGCAGCGCCTGGTCGACATTGTTATCGCGAACGATGATTTGCATAAAAGCTCGCCACTCTTCCTGTTCTAAAAAGCTCGATTGTCTGAAAAAGGCATCGCCGCGAAGCGGACTCCGCGGCGCAGGGGCGTGCCCCTAACAGAGCACGTCCCTTTGCGCAAGTCAGCGCGAGGAGGCGCGGCGGCGGCTGTCGCCCATCGGCTTGACCCGGCCGGCATAGCGGCCCTGGCCGCGCTGCTGGCGCTGCGGCGCGAACCGGCGGCGGCCCTGCTCCTCCTCGCGCCGTTCCTCGCGGGACGGCGGCGGCGGCGCGGTGCGGGTCGCCTTGATCCGATTCGCCTCGGCGAGGAAGTTCGCGGGCAGCGGCTCTTGCGCGATCCGCTGGCGGGTCAGCTTCTCGATGTCCTTGAGATAGGCTTTCTCGTCGTCCGCGCAGAAGGCGATGGCGACGCCGGCCGCGCCAGCGCGCGCCGTCCGCCCGATCCGATGCACATATTGCTCGGCGACGTTGGGCAGCTCGAAATTGATCACGTGGCTGACGCCCGAGACGTCGATGCCGCGCGCGGCGATGTCGGTGGCGACCAGGATCTTCACCTGGCCCTGCTTGAACGCGGCCAGGGCGCGCTCGCGCTGCGGCTGGCTCTTATTGCCGTGGATCGCGTTGGCGGCGATGGAATTGCCGGCGAGCAGCTTCACCACCCGGTCGGCGCCGTGCTTGGTGCGGGTGAAGATCAGCACCCGGTCCATGTTGCCGCGCTCGGAAAAGCCGTGGCGAAGCATCATCGTCAGCAGCGCCTGCTTCTCGCCCTGCTGGACGAAGGTGACATATTGGTCGACCCGCTCGGCGGTGGTCGCCTGCGGCGCGACCGAGACCTGCACCGGATCGTGGATGAACTGGGCGGCGAGCTGCTGGATCGACTTGGGCATGGTCGCGGAGAAGAACAGGGTCTGCCGCTTCGCCGGCAGCATCTTCACGATCTGCTTGAGCGCGTGGATGAAGCCGAGGTCCATCATCTGGTCGGCTTCGTCGAGGACGAGGATTTCGACCTCGCGAAGGGTCAGCGCGCCCTGCTCGACCAGGTCGATCAGGCGGCCCGGCGTCGCGACGAGCACGTCGACGCCGCGGGCGACGTCGCGCCGATTGGCGGCGATCGAGGTGCCGCCGAACACGGTGGCGACCCGGGTGCCCGAGAACTGGCCGTAGGCGCGGGCGCTGTCGGCGATCTGGCCGGCGAGCTCGCGGGTCGGCGCAAGCACCAGCATCCGGCAGGCGCGCTGGCTGGCGCGGCGGTTGGCCGCCGCCAGCCGGTCGATCGACGGCAGCATGAAGGCGGCGGTCTTGCCGGTGCCGGTCTGGGCGATGCCGAGCAGGTCGCGCCCGGAAAGCACGGTCGGAATGGCATCGCGCTGGATCGGCGTCGGCTCGGAATAATTCTTCGAGGCCAGCGCCTGGAGGACGGGCTGCGACAGCCCGAGCGATTGGAATGACATTGGAAATTGACTCACTTCAGTGCGGCGCTCCGCGCAGCCGAAATGGCGCGCGGATACGCGGCGGGTAATGGCAACCCGCGTGAAAAGGGAAACCTTGGGAAAATGACGAGACGGAGCCTGGGCCTAAGCCGGTTCACGCTGCATGACGCCTCGCTGAGCGGCTATATGCATGCTGCGGCGCACAATGTCAATGGAGGCCGCCGCGCGCCTAAAGGTGGGCGCCGGGCCTGTTGCATGCATCATCGCCTGTCTCGCGGGCGGCGAGGAGGCGCATTCGCCCGGCGCGGCGGGTAAGGGTGAAGACGCCGTTGACACCGTCCGAGTTGAAGCAAAGCCGCCTAACATTCCCAACACGGGTCACTTGCCAGTAGCCGAGCATGCCTACGAGCGGCGTTTCCCCGGGCCGGGCCGGGCCGATCTGCTCGGCAGCCGCGCGAACCTGGCGAGCGAAGAATGCAGCGGCCGCCGCTTCGCTGAGATCGCTTACCGGTTCGTTGCGGAGCAGGCGCCCCGCGAGCCCATCCATGAAATCCAGCTCGGGCGTCAGGCTGGTCCGACCCAAATCCCGTACGCCGCCGGGCTCGACGCGAAAACGCCAGATCATCTGCCGGCCCTCGCAGGAGCCGCAGGCGTAGAAGTGACGAAAACTGCCTTTCACTTGAAGGATCAGCTCGGCCCCCCGCACGGTCAGGACCGGCGCGCTCTGGTCCACCATGAAGGCGAAGTCACGCACTAGCAAAGGCCGTGCACGGCGCCCGTCCCACTGCCAGATGCCGAGCTGTCCGCCCTTCGTCGCTCCCATCTCGCTGAAATAGGTGCCTTGGAGGTAGAAGCGGGATGCGCCGTTCGGACCCGGCGGTAGCGCACCCACGGCGTCGACACTGATCGCGCTGCAAGGCGTGCCGTCACAACCCTCGCCGATGGTCGCGTTCGGGGACCAGCTCGCCAGCGACGGGAAGGATCGTCGCTCAGCCGCGTCCGGCGCCGTGATCGTCCACAAGGTCCGCATCCGTCCCCCTTGTGGCGCGAGAACAAACGCGGTGCCGTGGCCCTCTCGGCTCGCGGAAATCAGTACCGCGCCGCCGCCCAAAGGAATCGCTGCCATTCTTAGCTCGGGATCGAGCCGGCTTGCTTCGGTCGGGAGCGTGTGGACGGAATCGGAACCGGTGCGATCGAGCTGCTCGGCTGCCCAGTTCATCAAGCCTGCCCACCAGCGTTCGATCAACCGAGGCCTTTCGGGGCCAGACACAAGGAAACCGCTCATATCCGCGGCAAAGGCTCTGTCGCCCAGCGCTCGGATGGGAACCGACGGCTCGGGTACGTTCGGGTGTGAAGCGGAGTCGGCCTTGGGAATGGCCAGGATCGCGGCAGACAAAGAGATCTTGGCGAGCAATCCCGGCATGCGTCGACAATCGCGCGCTCCGATTCACCGCGCAAGCCCGAACGGGCACGCTTTCGCTGGGCACACTTTCGTGTCTCTCACGGCCTTTCGCGGATGTCGGCGTTTCCCGCTCTTGGCCGGGCATCGGTCCGAAGGGCTCGCTCAGGCCGCTTCGTGCGCGGCCCGAACGCTCTCCAGCAGCACGTCCTGCCGGTGCTGCTTCTCGACCGCCTCGGCGCCGCCGCGGGTCTCGTGGAACAGATCGAGCGCTTTGAGCTCATTGTCCTCCAGCGGACGGGTGGCGAGGTCGGTGTAGGCGTGGCGGGTCGGGTCGCTCTCGATCCGCTTCAAGAGCGCCTTCGCCCGGCGAAAGCCGCGCCAGTAATTCCACGCCTTGCGCGCGCTCTCCAGCGCGAACTTGGGATAGAACAGAACCGCCGGCTCGATCGGCAGGCCCGGCCGGCGCGACAACCGCCGCTTGCGGCGGACGACGCCGCCTTCGAGCGTATGCACGCCTTCATTGTCGTAGAGCAGCTTGAACTCGATCAGATATTGCAGCGCCTTCTTTGGGCGGCCGCCCTCGATCCGGGCGTGGCGGCGGGTGACCGTCTCCATATGCTCCCAGGTGAAATAGGCGTCCCAGGCGGCGCGATAGGCGTCCTCCCATTCCGCGTCGGACATGGTGTCGTGGCGCGAGACCCGGTGGTGGAGGTCGTATTTGTTGAGGTCCGGATCCATCCACGCGCCCGCCTCGTGCAGTTTCTTGTGGTCCTCGGAGCCCGGCAGCGGGGTCAGGAAGAAGAATTCGAGGATGTCGACCGGAAGCTCGCGCTTGATGATCTCGATGTCGCGCAGGATCGACTCCTTGGTGTCGCCGGGGAAGCCGAGGATGTAGCCGGCGAGCGTGAACACGCCGCGCTCGTGCCATTGCTGGAAGAGGTGGCGATATTCGGTGATCTTGTTCTGGCGCTTGTTGGCGGCGAGGAGGTTGTCCGGATTGATGTTCTCGAGGCCCACGAAGGCGCGCATCACCCCGGCGCGCTTCGCCTTGTCGATGAAGTTCGGGATGCGGTGGCAGAGCGTGTCGACCTGGATGGTGAGGTTGGCTTTGAGCCCCTCCTCCTCCCGAAGCTTGATCAGCCGGTCGAAGAAGACCTCCCAATCCTTGTTGCGGGCGAGATTGTCGTCGGTGATGAAGAAGGCCTTGATGCCTTGCGCGAGATTCTCGCGGATGATGCCTTCGAGGTCGTCGGCGGTACGGAAGCGGCTCTTGCGCCCCTGCACGTTGATGATCGTGCAGAAGCTGCACTGGAATGGGCAGCCGCGGCCGAGGTCGAAGCTCGACCATTGCCCGGAATTGCGCTCGAGCGACTCCTTCGGCATCCACGGCACCGGCACGTTGGCGATGCTCGGCAGGTCCTTGAGGTAATTATAGACCGGCTGGAGCCGGTCCTCCCAGGCGTCGACGAACAGGCGGTCGAGCCGTCCCTCCTCCGCCTCGCCGGCGAAGAGCGAGCAGCCCATGTCGAGCGCTTCCTGGATCTCGGGCGGAAGCTCCTTGAGCATCGACAGGCAGCCGGAGACGTGGAAGCCGCCGATCACCACGGGCAGCCCGGCGGCGCGGAACTCGCGGGCGAGGTCGAGCGCGTGGTGGAACTGGTTCGACTGGACCCCGACCAGGCCGATCAGCGCCTTCGCGCCGCGTTTCCTGATATCGCGGATGAGCTTCGCCGGCACGACATGCCGGTTGCACTCGTCGATCGGCACCAGGTTGAAGGCGACGCCCGGCCCCAGCACCTGCCGCTCCGCGGCGTCGCGGGCGAGGCCGTTCAGCGCGGCCAGCGAATTGGAAGGGAGGATCGTCCGCCACCAGACGATCGGATAGCCGTCGTCGTCATAATGCGACGGCTTGATCATATAGAAGTCGAACTGTTCGGCGGCCCCCATGAAACGAGGCATAACCCTTTCCGCATCAAAGTCCTAGAGGCGCGGCTTGTCCGGAAGCGGACGGGCAGGGTGTCCGTTTTCGAACTCCCCCGGCGAGCGCGGCGGGGCCGCAAGAGAGAGACGCGCTGGCCCGCTCCTTGCATCGCGAAGCCGAACAGTTCTGGAGAATGCCCATGCGTCTTTCCGCCGCGCTCGCCGTCTTGCTGCTCATCCCCGGCTCCGCCTGCACCGGCGCGGGCAGCGCCGCCGCCCAGCCTTCGGGCCGGGTCACCTTCGAGATCGAGCGCAGCGGACAGCCGGGACGGGTGCAGCTCGAGATCAGCCGGCGCTCGGGCAACAGTCATTGGACGATCGGCCACACGGTCGACGCAGCCTCCCTGGAAGGGCTCGATCCTGCCCGGCTCGCCGGCGCGGGCGGGCCGGTCGCTTTCCGAATCGCCCGCGAGGCCGGGACTTTGGCCTGCGAGGGCTCGGTCGGGCACGGCCGCGGCCGGGGCGAGTGCAGCTTCGCCGCCGATCCCCGCTTTGCCGCCGCGCTGGCGGAGCGCGGCATCGGCCGGCCGAGCATGGACGAGCAGTTCTCGATGACCATGCACGACATCGGCCTCGCTTACGTCGATGAGGTGCGGCGCCAGGACTACGACACGCCCTCGACCGTCGATCTCGCCAATGCCGGCGATCATGGCGTCACCCTCGATTATCTGCGCGGCATGGGCGGCCACGGCTACCGGGTCCGCCGGCTCGGCGCTCTGATCGAGATGCGCGACCATGGCGTCACCCCGGACTACATCGAAGCGCTCGCCCGCCACGACGTCCGCGACATTTCGCCGGCCGAGATCGTCCGCCTGCGCGACCACGGCGTGTCCGCCGATTATGTCGGCGAGCTCAGGCAGCTCGGCTATCGCCGCCTTTCCGTCGAAGAGATGATCGAGCTTCGCGACCACGGCGTCGCCGCCGATTATGTCCGCACCCTCGCCGGGAACGGCATCCGCGACATCCCGACCGAGGAGCTCGTCCGAATGCGCGACCATGGCGTCACCCCGGAATTCATCGTCGCGCTTCGCCGCGCCGGCTACCGGCTGGAGACGGGCGAGATCATTGAGCTTCGCGATCACGGCGTCGATGAGAGCTATGTACGAGAGCTGCGCACGCTCGGTTATGCCGAGATCGGCCCCGAGCAGATCGTGCGCCTGCGCGACCATGGCGTCACGCCCGACTTCATCCGCCGCGCCAATGCGGGGGGCCGCCATTCGCCCGATGATCTGGTGCGGCTGCGGAGCGGCGGCTAGCGGCCTAGTCGCCGAGCGGGCCGAAGCTCGGCTCGGTCTTGCCGAGCCGCGCTCGGATCGCCTCGGTCAGGTCGGCGCTGACCAGGGTGGCGGCGTTCCACAGGGCGACGTCGCGCAGCCCTTCCTCGACCGGGCGGCCGCGGCTCCGGTTGAGGCTCTGCTTCGCGCCGGCGACGGCGAGCGGCGACTTGGCGGCGATTATCCGGGCCAGCGCCAGGCCGCCCTCGATCGCGCCGTCGCGGTCGGCGGCGAGCTGATTGACCAGGCCGTAGCGGGCCGCTTCCTCGGCCCCCATGCGGCGGCCGGTATAGGTCAGCTCCCGGAGCACGCCCTGCGGCAGCAAATAGCCGAGCCGCTGCAGCGTGCCGAGATCGGCGGTGATCGCGACGTCGACCTCGGCGATCTGGAAGAAGGCGTCGGCGCTCGCGACTCGAAGGTCGCAGGCGCTGGCGAGGTCCACCCCGGCGCCGATGCAGCCGCCGTGGATCGCCGCGATCACCGGCGGCCGCGCCGCCTCCGCCGCGCCGAACGCGTCCTGTAGCCACTCGATATGCCTCAGCCGCGCCTCGGCCGCCCGGCCGGGGCAGTCGGTCGGGGCGAATTGCCGCGAGGCATATTCCAGGTCGAGCCCCGCGGTGAAATGCTTGCCCCGCCCCGACAGGACGATCGCCCGCACCGCGGGATCGCGGCCGAGCGAGCGGAACGTGTCGCCGATCGCCTCGAACATCGCCTTGTCCATGGCGTTGAACTTGTCCGGCCTGGCCAGCTCGACATGCGCGACGCCGTCGCTGATTTCGACCGCGATCCTGCCGTCCGCCATGTCCCGTCTCCTCTGCGGTCTCACTCTACGCGCTTGCGCCGCGGCGTCCAATCTCGCCACTGGCGTCGGGCTGCGAATAGGAACATGTTGTCGGCGGGGATTCGCAGGCGGGGAGGATAAGATGACCGGTTTTCGCAGGGAATTGACAGATTTGATCAAGCCGAACCTGGCCGGCGGCAAATTCTCGGTGGTTCTCGTCAAGGAAATCGACCTAGTCCTGGATCGCGCCGGCGTGCCGCGCGACGACGGTGCGCCGCCCGCCGCAGCGAAGACCAACGATGTACCGCCCTTCTATCGCAAGGCGCTGGCCGACACCTGCCGTTCGCACCTGACGGGCGGCAAATTATCCACGGCGCTGGTCAAGGCGCTGGACGCCGCGCTGGATCGCGCCGGGGTGCCGCGCGATGGCGAAGCGCCAGCGCAAGCGCCAGCGTCTGCCGCAACGCCGACGAGTACGGCTCCGGCCGGCAAGCTCGACGTTGCCGGCCTGCGACGCTTCCTCGGTCTCGCGCCGGCCGGGACGATCGATGCGGAGGCGACCGCAGCCTTGTTCGCGCGATTCACCAACCCCAACCCCACGCGGTTGAGCGATGCCGATATCAAGCGGGGCGCGGACCGGCTCGGGGTCAGCCCCAAGGTTGTGAAGGCGGTCCGCGACGTCGAGGTGAAGGGCAAGGCCTTCGACGCGACCAATCGGCCCACGATCCTGTACGAGAGGCATATCTTCGCCGAGCGGAGCGGCAACCGCTTTAACGCCAGCCATCCGGACATCTCTTCGAAGGTCGCCGGCGGCTATGGCAAATTCTCCGCGCAATATCCGAAGCTCGCGCGCGCCTGCGCGCTCGATCCCGATGCCGCCTTCCAGGCCTGCTCATGGGGTGCGTTTCAGGTGCTCGGCTCGAATGCGGTGGCGATCGGCTACAAGTCCGCTTTCGAAATGGCGCTGGCCCACGTAACGGGCGAAGGCGCGCACCTCGACGCGTTCATCGCCTTCATCATCGGCAATCAGCTGGTCGACGAGCTCAAGGCCTGCCGCGCCGGCGATCCGGCGAGCTGCATTCCGTTCGTCAAGCGGTACAACGGCCCGAATTTCAGGAAGAACGACTATCACACCAAGCTGGCGAACGCGCTGAAATGACCCGGGTCGCCCGGCTTTACATGGCCGGGCGATCACCTAGGGTCGAGCCATGACCAGCTTCACCGTGAACGGCCAGCCCGTCCACTATCGGATGGATCCGGCAACCCCCCTGCTCTGGGCGCTGCGGGACGCATCCAACCTCACCGGCACCAAGTTCGGCTGCGGCACCGGCCATTGCGGCGCCTGCATGGTCCATGTCGACGGCAATGCGGTACGCTCCTGCCGGGTGCCGATCGGCCGGCTGGAGGGCAGCTTCGTCACCACTATCGAGGGCCTGTCGCGCGACCGCTCGCACCCGGTCCAGCAGGCCTTTGCCGCCGACATGGTCGTGCAATGCGGCTATTGCATCCCCGGCGTGATCATGGCCGCGGCGGCTTTGGTCGACCGCAACGACAGCCCGACCGACGACCAGATCGACGCCGCCGTTCCGAACCTGTGCCGTTGCGGCATCTATCCGCGGCTGCGCGAAGCGATCCGCCGCGCCATCCGCATCAAGACCGGGCGCGAGCAGGTCGAAGCGCCGCCGCCGCCGGGCGTCGACCCGCGCGACGCCGCCCGCGAAGTGCCGGCGCTGCGGCCCGACCCGGCGCGGGTCCGCGACTCCCCGCCCGCAGGCCGTTGATTTCTTTCACGATGCTTTCGGCGCGGTTCAGCAACCGCTCATCCGGTTTCGGGCACAGGTCGTGCGTCCAACGGGCGGATACGCCGCCGCAGTAACAGGAGTATCTCGATGCGAAAGGCATTGATTGGTTTGGTTTTGGCGGCGACGGTTCTGACCCCGGCGGCCGCTTTGGCGCAACGGCACGGCGCCCGTTCCCACGATGATGGCGAAACCCGCGCCGAGCAGCGGGCGGAGCGCGTCCAGCAGCGCAGCGAGGCGCGTCAGGAGCGCCAGGAAGCGCGTCAGCAGCGGCAGCAGGCGGCGCCCCAGCCGCAGCAACAACAGCAGCAGCAGCAGCAGTACGTGCAACGCAACCGGGGCGGCGACGGCAATCGCGGCGACGGCAACCGCAACTGGCGCGGCGCCGACGGCAATCGCGGCGGCGATCGCGGCGGCCGCAACACCCAGCAGAGCGTCTATCCGCAAGCCTGGCAGGGCAATCCCAACGATCCCCGCCTGCAGCATTATCGGGAGCTCGAGCGCCGCAATCAGCAGCAGGGCGATCGCGGCGACTGGCGCCGGGACCGCCGGGACGACCGGCGCGGCGACCGCCAGGATTGGCGGCGGGACGGGCGCAACGACCGCGGCGACTGGCGCGGCGATCGCCGCGGCGACCGGCGCGACTGGAACGGCGACTGGCGCAACGACCGCCGCTACGACTGGCGCAGCTGGCGCAATTCGAACCGCAACATCTTCCGCGGCTCGCGTTATTACTCGCCCTACCGGGACTGGAACTACCAGCGCTTCTCGATCGGCATCTTCCTGGAGCCCTTGTTCTACAGCCAGAACTACTGGATCGGCGATCCCTGGCAGTATCGCCTGCCGCCGGCCTATCCGGGCACCCAGTGGGTCCGTTATTACAACGACGTCCTGCTCGTCGACACCTATACCGGCGAAGTCATCGACGTGATCTACGACTTCTTCTGGTAAGCTTACCAGCGAGGCGAAAGAAAGCCCGGGCACCGCGAGGCGCCCGGGCTTTTCGCTTGTCAGGCCCGCACCTGCTGTCGCATGGCTTGCCCCCTGCTTCCGCCGGAGGGATTCGACCGATGATCGCACGCTTGCTCGCCTTCTTGCTGCTGCTCGTCGCCGCGCCGGTCTCGGCTGAAACCATCATGATCCACGCGGGACGATTGATCACCGACGCTTCGCGCCCGGCACAGGGCCCGTCCACCATCACCATCGTCGACGGCCGCATCGAGAGCGTCACCGCCGGCCTGACGCCCCCGCCCGCGGGCGCCCGGCTGATCGACCTGTCCGACAAGACGGTGCTTCCCGGCCTGATCGACATGCACGTCCACCTCGCGGGCGATCCGGGCGGCGACTATCGCGAGGAAGCGGTCGACAGCGACGAATATCTGGCGCTGCGCGGGGTCCGGAACGCCCGGGCGACGGCGCGCGCCGGCTTCACCACCGTCCGCGACCTCGGCTCGCCGCCTCTGGTCGGCTTCGCCCTCGCCCGCGGCACCGCCGAGAATCTGTTCCCGGGCCCGCGCATCATCGCCTCGGGCCCGCCTATCTCGATCATCGGCGGCCATGGCGACGTCAGCGGTTTCCGGCCCGAGGTCGTCGAGGCGCTGTCGGCGAACAACACCTGCACCGGCGCCGTGCAATGCGCCGAGCGCGTGCGGCAAATGTCCCGCGCCGGCGCCCAGGTGATCAAGTTCACCGCCACCGGCGGCGTCCTCTCCCAGCAGGCGCGCGGCCTCGAGGCGCATTTCACCGACGAGGAGATGCGCGCAATCGTTTCGACCGCCCATTCGCTCGGTTTGCGCGTCGCCGCCCACGCCCATGGCGCGCGGGGCATCGAGGCGGCGGCGCGGGCCGGCGTCGATTCGATCGAGCACGGTACCTTCGCCGACGCCGCCGCGATCGCGGCGATGCGCCGGTCGAACAGCGCCTTCGTGCCGACCCTGATGGCGTTCACCGGCATCCGCGAGGGCCTCGCCCAGAACCGGTTCACCCCGCCCGTCGCCGCCAAGGTGCGCGAGACCCTCGCCCAGGTCGGCCGCGCCGCCCGCGAGGCGCGCGCGGCCGGCGTGCCGATCGTGTTCGGCACCGATGCCGCCGTCTACGAGCATGGCCGCAACGCCCAGGAATTCGCGCTTCTCGTCGACCTGGTCGGCATGAGTCCGTCCGAAGCGATCGCCTCGGCGACCGTTGCCGCCGCCCGCTTGCTCGGCATGGAGAACGAGATCGGGAGGATCGCGCCGGGCTATTCGGCCGATCTGATCGCCGTTTCGGGCGATCCGCTCGCGGACGTTCGGGTGCTCGAACACGTCGATTTCGCCATGGTCCGCGGCCGTCCCGTCGAATAAGCGCGATGAGCAACGCCGGCTACAGGATCCGTATCGGCGACTCCGTCCGCCAACGGCTGCGGGGTCACCCGAACACCTTCAAGCTGCCGACTCCGCACCTCGATATCTTCGTCGTCCGCAATTTCCTCAACGCGGCGGAATGCGGCGAGCTGATCCGGTTGATCGATGCGGACCGGGTGCCTTCGGCCATCCTGGCGCCGACCAGGGACCCCGAATACCGGACCAGCGAGAGCTGCAATCTCTCGCCCACGGACCCGGCCGTCCGGCGCGTGGAGGCCAAGCTCATCCAGCTGCTCAGCATCAACCCCGAGCTCGGCGAGACCATCCAGGGCCAGCGCTATGCGCCGGGCCAGCAGTTCAAGCCGCATCACGATTTCTTCCATGTCGGCGAACCCTATTGGCCGGAAATGGAGAGGACCGGCGGCCAGCGCACCTGGACGGCGATGGTCTTCCTCAACGCGCCCGATGAAGGCGGCCACACCAACTTTCCGAAAGCCGGGGTGAAGGTGGCGCCGGTCGCCGGCAATCTGCTCGCCTGGAACAATCTCGACGGGATCGGCGAGCCTAATCCCTATTCGCTGCACCAGGGCATGCCGGTCGTCGCCGGCGTCAAATATATCATCACCAAATGGCATCGCGAGCGGCCCTGGCTCTACTCGGACATGCCAACCTACTGAGCGGCTTGCCGGAATTCGCGAAGGCCTTATAGGCCGCAGCTCAGCACGCCGGAGGGGATTTTTCGATGGCCGTACGGACCGCCGCGCTCGCGCTCGCTCTGCTTCTCGCCGGTTGCGCGGCTGGCCACGCCGCGCCGCCCGCCGCGGCCAGCGACCGGAGCGAGAGCGCACGCCTGCACCGGCTGTTCCACGAAAGCGACGAGGCCAATCTCCGCCGCAATCCGCTCTCCGCCATCTTCCGCGGCGACCTGCGCTATGCCGACCGGCTCGGCGACTTCTTCACCGATGAATATACCCAGGCCGAGAAGGCTGCCGCCGAGCACGAGCTCGCGGCGCTGCGGGCGATTCCGCGCGATTCGCTGAATCCGACCGATCGGCTCGCTTATGACGTCTTCCAATATAGCCGCGAGTCCGACCTTCGCGACCTCCAGCCCGACCTGCTGGCGCTGACCGAGGTCCGCCCGATCAACCATTTCTCGGGCTTCCATACCTTCTATCCGGTATTCGCCTCGGGCCGCAGCGCTGCACCATTCGCCACGGTCCGCGATTACGACAACAATCTCAGCCGCCACCGTCAGTTCATCGCCATCGTCGACCGCGCGATCGGCAGATTCCGTCAGGGCCTCGCCTCGGGCGTGGTCGACACCAAGCTCACCGTCCGCAACGTCATCGAGCAGCTCGACACCCAGCTGCGCGACGCACCCGAGGCCTCGCCCTACTACGCGCCACTGCTCAACTTCCCGGCCGCGGTGCCGCAGGCCGAGCGCGCGCGGCTCCGCCGGGAGTATCGCGCGATCATCGCGGACGGCATCTTTCCCGCCTACCGGCGGCTGCGCGATTTCCTGCAGAACGAATATCTGCCGTATGCCCGGGAGGGCGTCGGCCTCGTCCACATGCAGGGCGGCGACCGCCTCTATGCGCGGCTGATCGAATCGAACACGACGCTGCCGATGACCGCCGATGAAGTGCACAATCTCGGCCTCTCCGAGGTCGCCCGGATCCGTGGCGAGATGGACCAAATCCGCCGGCAGACCCAGTTCGATGGGGACCTCGCCGCCTTCTTCGCCTTCATGCGCACCGACCGCCGCTTCGAGCCGCCGAGCCGCGAATGGTTGCGCGAGCATTATTACGCGATCGGCCGCCGCGTCGACGCGCGCATCCGCGAATATTTTTCGACCATCCCGCGCACGCCGCTCGAGATCCGCGAAGTCGAGGCCTTCCGCGAGCGCAACGAGGCCGGCGGCTCCTATCAGGACGGCTCGCCCGACGGCACCAGGCCCGGCATCTTCTACTACAATGCCTACGATCTGCCCTCGCGGCGCACCTCGGGCATGGAGACGCTCTATCTCCACGAAGGCTCGCCCGGCCACCATTTCCAGATCATGCTCGCCGCCGAGAACGAGCAGCTCCCCGCCTTCATGCGCTTCGGCGGCAACACCGCTTATGTCGAGGGCTGGGCGCTCTATGCCGAAACGCTCTGGGACGAGCTCGGCATGGAGACCGACCCCTATCAGCGCTTCGGCGGGCTCAACGACGAGATGCTTCGGGCGATGCGCCTCGTCGTCGACAGCGGCATTCACGCCAAGGGTTGGACCCGCGAGCAGGCGATCCGCTACATGCTCGACAATAGCGGAATGAGCGAGACCGAAGTGGTCGCCGAGGTCGAGCGCTACATCGCCATTCCGGGCCAGGCGCTCGCCTACAAGGTGGGCCAGCTCACCATCTTGCGGCTGCGCGCCGAGGCCGAGCAGGCGCTGGGGAACCGCTTCGACCTCAAGGACTTCCACGCCCAGGTGCTGATGAGCGGCGCGCTGCCCATGCCGGTGCTCGAACGCAAGATCCGCGACTGGATCGCCGGCCGGCGCGCCGCCTGACTTTTATCCTCGACGCACAGGATCTCCGATGACCCGAACCGCGCTGCTCGCCCTCCTCCTCCTGAGCCATTCCGCTGCCGCCCTGGGCCAGGCCGTCCCGGCGGCGCCCGCAGCCACGGCTGAGCAGACGGTTAGCGAGCGTCTTCACCAGCTGTTTCGCGACAGCGACGAAGCGACCCTCCAGCGCAATCCGATCCAGGCCATGTTCCGGGGCGACTATCGCTATGCCGACAGGCTGGGAAACACGCTCAGCGACGCTTATCTCGCCGCCGAGAAGGCAGCCGCCGAGCGCGACCTCGCGGCGTTGGCGACGATCGACCGCAACGCGCTCGCTGCCACCGACCGGCTCGCCTACGACGTCTTCAAATATCAGCGCGAAGACGATCTGCGGGACCTTCAGCCGGACCTGCTCGCGCTGACCAGCGTCCGCCCGCTCAATCATTTTTCGGGGTTCCACACCTTCTACCCGGTGTTCGCCTCGGGTCGCAGCGCGGCGCCGTTTCGCAACGTCGAGGATTATGAGAACAATCTGCGGCGCCACCGCCAGTTCCTCGACGCGTTCGACCTCGCCATTGCCCGCTTCCGGCAGGGAATGGCGTCCGGAGTCATCGAAACCAGGCTCACCATCCAGAACGTCATCGGTCAGCTGGACACCCAGCTCGCGGCGCCCCCCGAGGAGTCTCCTTATTTCGCCCCGGTTTTGAACTTCCCCGACGCGGTGCCGGAGGCGGAGCGCGCGCGGCTTCGCCAGGCGCATCTCGAGATCATCCGCGACGGTATCTATCCCGGCTACCGGCGGCTTCGCGATTTCCTGCAGACCGAATATCTGCCTCGGGCGCGCGAAGGCGTGGGGCTCGTCCACATGCGCGGCGGCGACCTGCTCTATCGCCGGCTGGTCCAGCAGAACACCACGCTGCCGCTCACGGCCGAAGAGGTGCACCAGATCGGCCTGCGCGAAGTGGCCAGGAACCGCGCCGAAATGGAGGCGATCCGCGAGCGTGTCGGCTTCCAGGGCACGCTCCGGGAGTTTTTCGAGCATCTGCGGACCGACCCGCGCTTCGCCGCGCCGAGCCGCGACGCGATGCGGGAGGGCTATTATGCGATCGGCCGCCGCGTCGACCAGCGCATCGGTGAGCTGTTTTCGACGCTGCCGCGTACCCGCCTCGAAATTCGCGAAGTTGAGGAATTTCGCGAACGCAACGCATCCACCGGCTCCTACCAGAACGGCAATCCGGACGGATCGCGCCCGGGCGTCTTCTACTACAATGCCTTCGATCTGCCCTCGCGGCGGACGCACGGCATGGAAGCGCTCTATCTGCACGAAGGCGCGCCCGGCCATCATTTCCAGATCAGCCTGGCCAATGAGAACGAGGCGCTACCCGCCTTCATGCGCTTCGGCGGGAACACCGCCTTCGTCGAGGGCTGGGGGCTCTACGCCGAGACGCTCTGGGACGAGCTCGGGATGGAAACCGATCCCTATCAGCGGTTTGGCGGGCTCAACGCCGACATGTACAGGTCGATCCGGCTCGTCGTCGACACCGGCATCCACGCCAAGGGTTGGACCCGCGAGCAGGCGATCCGCTACATGCTCGACAATAGCGGAGTCAGCGAGACGCAGGCGCGGACCGAGGTTGAACGCTATATCGCGATTCCCGGCCAAGCGCTCGCCTACAAGATCGGCCAGCTCAAGATCCTCGAGTTGCGCGCGCGGGCCGAGCGGGCGCTCGGCGACCGCTTCGATCTTCGCGCTTTCCACGAACAGGTGCTGATGACCGGCGCGCTCCCGCTGACCGTGCTCGAGCATAAGATCGACGACTGGATCGCCAGCCGCCGCCCCGCCGCCTGAATCCCAAAGGATCCAAGATGAACGCCAAGCCGCACATGTCGATGACGAAGCTCGTCCTGCTTCTCGCCGCCATCATGCTGATCCCCGTCGCCGCCTTCGGCAGCTTCTTCTTCTGGGAGATGCGAAGCCATGGCGCGCTCGACGAGATCCCGGTCCGCGCGGCCCTGATCGACGCCGACAATCTCGACCGCGGCAATCCGGCCGGCGGGCCCGTGCTCTGGCACGAGCCGGACAGCAACCTCGTCCTGCTCGGCATCCCCGGCGTCGGCGCGCCGCTGGAGGAGGTCGCCAATCCCCCCGCGCCGACGCGGTCCTGGCTGGTGCTGAACGAGCATTCGCCGACCAAGGAGGTCAAACAGCGGATCGGCTTCCGGCGCTATGATCTGTCCTGCGCCTATGTCGAGAATTTGCGCCGCGCCGTGCCCGACATCGACGACTACGCCCTCGCCCGGCTCGAGCGGATCTGCCGAAGCGGTCGTCACGCCTGACGGGCGAGCGCCTCGGCGATCAGCTTGCGGCTGTTGGCGATCCCGTAGAGAGCGATGAAGCTGCCCATGCGCGGGCCCTGGCTGGTGCCGAGCAGGGTCTCGTAGAGCGCCTTGAACCAGTCGCGCAGATTTTCGAACGGATGCGCCTTGCCGACCTCGTAGACCTCGGTCTGGATGGTCTCGGCGTCGGCATCCTCGGGCAGGGCGGCGAGCCGGCCGTCCAGGTCGCCAAGGGCGGTCGCTTCCAGCTCGCTCGGCGGGCGATGGAACAGCGAATCGGCGATGAAGTCGCGGAAATAGGCGAGCGCATAGTCGAGCCGGCGGTCGAGCTCCGGGTGCGTTGCGGGCGAGGCCTCCGGGCAGTAACGCTTCACGAAGGCCCAAAGCAGGTCCTTGTCGTCGGTCGAGGCGACGGCGACGAGGTTCAGCAGCAAGGCGAAGCTGATCGGCATCCGCGCCGGCGGCACGTTACCCGCATGGACATGGTGGACCGGATTGCCGAGGCGCTTGTCCCATTCCTGCGCCGGATAGGCGCCCAGGAACTGGTCATATTCGTCGACTGCCTTGGGAATGACGCCAAAGCTGAGCTGCTTCGCCTTCCGCGGATCGCGGTAGATGTAGAAAGCGAGGCTCTCCTCGGGCGCATAAGCGAGCCATTCGTCGATGGTGACGCCATTGCCCTTGGTCTTGGAGATCTTCTCGCCATTTTCGTCGAGAAACATCTCGTAGTTGAAGCCTTCGGGCGGGCGGGCGCCGAGAATCCGGGCGATCTTGGAGCTCTGCGTGACCGAGTCGATCAAATCTTTGCCGGACATCTCGTAGTCGACACCGAGCGCGACCCAGCGCATCGCCCAATCGACCTTCCACTGCAGCTTGGCGCCGCCCGACAGGATCGACTGCTCGACACGCTCGCCCTCGTCCTCGAAGGCGACGAGACCCGTTTCCGGGTCGAGCAATTCGATCGGCACCTGCAGCACCTTGCCGCTCTTCGGACTAACCGGCAGCACCGGCGAATAGGTCTTGCGCCGCTCCTCGCCCAGCGTCGGCAGCATCACGCCCATGATCGCGTCATAGTTGCGAAGAACGCCCTTCAGCGTCTCGTCGAAGCGGCCCGAGGCGTAACATTCCGAGGAGGCCATGAATTCGTAGTCGAAGCCGAACCGGTCGAGAAACTGGCGCAGGATCGCATTATTGTGGTCGGCATAGGAGGCGTGGCCACAGCCGAAGGGATCGGGCACCTTGCTGAGCGGCTGATCGAGATGCGCCTGCATCATCTCGTGATTGGGCAGATTGGGCGGGACCTTGCGCATCCCGTCCATGTCGTCGGAGAAGGCGATCAGCCGGCTCGGCCAGTCGACCAGCTCCGTAAGCGCGTGGCGGACCATCAGCGTGCGCGCGACCTCCTGGAAGGTGCCGAGATGCGGCAAGCCCGATGGGCCATAACCGGTTTCGAACACGATTCCGCCCGCCGCCGGCCCGTCCGGATAGCGCTTCAGCAGCTTGCGCGCCTCCTCATAGGGCCAGGCCTTGCTGACCTTCGCGGCCTCGCGCAATTCGGGGATGATCGGCATGCTGCCGCCAATGCGGCCTCGCCTCGCAAGGCGCAAGCCGCAAAGCGGCGCGACGGAGTCTCAGCCGTCGAAGCGCAGGCCCTCCTGGCGGGCAAGTCCGTCCCAGGCGGCTTCGTCGACCCGCATGCTGGCGTCGCCGACGATTCGCCAGACGCCGTCGCCTTCGCGCCGCCAGGTGACGAGAAAGCGGGAATACATGGTCATCGCCTGGCCGTCCGGGCGGGTGAGGGTCTGGCGCATATAGCCTGCGTCGAGCGCGATATCCTCAAGGACGGAGCGGCGCTCGACGCGATAGGCGGTCTCCATGCGCACATTGTCGGCGCGTATCCGTTCCGCCATCGGCCGTAACTGTGCCGCAAGCTCGGCCGTCGCCAACGCGGGCCGCGGGCGCTGATCGATCAGAATGCCGCCTCGGCCGAAGGCGGCCGCCATGCCGGCTACGTCGCTGTCGGCGCGCGCGGCGGCGAGGCGGCCGTACACGGCGTTGATCGCTTCGTCCTGCGGATGAGCGAAAGCGGGGCAGGCAATCAGGGCATTGGCAAAAAACGCGATGAACCAGAATTTCGACATTCTTCAACTCCCGTAGATGCGCCGACGTTTACATCTGTAGTCGATCGCTTCGCCATCGGATCGACGGATACCGGCCGCATTTCGACGAACGACGCAGGCGATCCCTGTTGCTGTTTCGTTCCCGCTCCGCCAAGACTGGCGAAGTGACCGCGCCGCTTCCCTATCCCGCGCTCCACGCAACCCATGGCGGCATCTGGCTCGCCTGGCCGGACGGCGGCGTCGAGGCCGTCGGCCGCGGCCAGGCGATCGCCCGGGCGGCGGAAACGCCGATGATCATGCTGAATGCGCCCCTGGTAGGTAACCGCCTCGGCTATCCGGAGTTGAGCGGCCTCGATTTGCTGGAATTGTTCGCCTTCGTCCATCCGGCGCGGTTCGCGGTGCCGACTCCCAAGGGTATCGCCCACGCGCTTGGGCTGGAGGAGCCCCAGAGCGACGAGGCGGCGGCGCCTTTCCTGCGCGAGGCGGCAGCGGAGCTGCTGCAGACCTTGGCGGCGGGCTGGCCCGAGCGGCAGGGCGCCTGGGCGTCGGCGCAGGCTTTGTACCGACTGCGCTGGCCGTGGAGCGGGCCGGTCGGCGAGCGGCTGATGCGGCCCGAGCGCGACGAGCCCTGGCTGTTCAGCCGACTGCCCGAATGGGAGGAGAGCGGCGGCCGCGCCCAGCCCAAAGCGGTGCGGGTCGGCGCCGACGAAGCAACCGGCCGGCTGGAGACGCTGGTCGGCCGCGATGCCGAAGTCCGCACCGGCCAGCGCGATTATGCCGCCGCCGCGGCCGCGATCTTCGCGCCGCGCCTCGCCGAGGATCGACCCAATTTGTTGCTCGCCGAGGCGGGGACGGGGATCGGCAAGACCCTCGGCTACCTCGCCCCCGCGTCGGTCTGGGCGGAGAAAGCGGACGGCGCGGTCTGGATCTCGACCTACACCAAGGCGCTGCAACGCCAGCTCGACCGCGAAGGCGCGCGGCTGTTTCCCGACCCGGGGACACGCAAGCGCAAGATCGTGATCCGCAAGGGGCGGGAGAATTATCTCTGCCTGCTCAACCTCGAGGATGCGCTGCAGGGCGGCTTCGCCGGGCGCGCCGCGATCCTCGCGCAGCTGGTCACGCGCTGGGCGGCCTATTCCAAGGACGGCGACATGGTCGGCGGCGATCTGCCGGGCTGGCTGACCAGCCTGTTCCGCCGCGCGGGGGCGACGGCGCTGACCGACCGGCGCGGCGAATGCGTCTACGCCGGCTGCCCGCACTACCGCCGATGCTTCATCGAGCGCTCGGCCCGCGCCAGCCAGGACGCCGACCTCGTCATCGCCAACCACGCCCTGCTGATGGTCAACGCCGCGCGCGGCCGGGACGAGGGGCGGGCCCCGACCCGGATCGTGTTCGACGAAGGCCATCACCTGTTCGACGCCGCCGATTCGACCTTCGCCGCCGCCTTCACCGGCCAGGAGGCGATCGAGCTGCGCCGATGGATCGTCGGCCCCGAAGGCAGGACGCGCGGGCGTCGGCGCGGGCTCGCCGCGCGCCTGATGGACGTCGCCTCCTATGACGAGGCCGGCGCGCTGGCGCTCGACACGGCGGTGCAGATGGCGGCGGCGCTGCCCGGCGACGGCTGGCTGCAGCGGATCGCCGAGGGCGCCGCGTTCGGGCCGATCGAATCGCTGCTCGCGGCGGTGCGCGGCAGCGTCTACGCCCGCGCGACCGCCCAAGACGCGGGCTACGGCCTCGAAACCGAGCTGGCCGAGCCCGACCCGGCGCTGGTCGAGGCGGCGGCGCCGGCGGTCGAGGCGCTTGAATCCCTGCTCCGCCCGCTGGTCGCGCTCGGCAAACGGCTGGAGGCGGTGCTCGAAGACGCGCCGGACTGGCTCGATTCGCAGGCCCGTGCGCGGGTCGAGGGCGCGATCGGCGGCCTCGCCTGGCGGGTGCAGACGTTGCAGGCGTGGATCGCGCTCACGTCGCGGATCGGCGGACCGGCCGACCCCGATTTCGTCGACTGGCTGGCGGTCGAGCGGGTGGAGGGCCGCGAATATGATGCCGGCCTCCATCGCCACTGGCTCGATCCGACCCGGCCGCTGGCCGAAGCGGTGCTGAAGCCGGCCCATGGCGTGCTCGTCACCTCCGCGACGTTGCGGGGCGGCGAGGATTGGGCGAGCGCCGAGGCGCGCACCGGCGCCTGCCATCTGGGCCGTGACGCCGACCGCTTCGAGACGGCGAGCCCGTTCGATTATGCCGCGAACAGCGAGGTGCTGGTCGTCACCGACGTCAAGAAAGGCGATCTGGCCGCGCTCGCCGGCGCCTATGCCCGGCTGATCGAGGCGGCGGGCGGCGGCACGCTCGGCCTGTTCACCGCGATCCAGCGCCTCAAGGCAGTGCACGCGCGCATCGCAGACCGGCTCGCCCGCGCCGGCCTGCCCCTCTACGCCCAGCATGTCGACCCGATCGACACCGGGACCCTGGTCGACATCTTCCGAGACGATCCGCGCGCCTCCCTGCTCGGCACGGACGCATTACGGGATGGAGTCGACGTCCCCGGCCATTCGCTTCGGCTGGTGGTGATGGAAGGCGTGCCCTGGCCGCGCCCGAACGTGCTGCATGCGGCACGGCGGGCGAGCGGCGGCGGTTCGGCCTATGACGATCGGGTGGTGCGGGCGCGGCTGGCGCAGGCGTTCGGCCGGCTGATCCGGGGGCGCGACGACAAGGGCATGTTCGTTTTGCTTTCTGCGGCGACGCCGTCGCGCCTGCTTTCTGCTTTTCCACCGGGGGTTCGGGTGTCGCGCATCCATTTGGCGGACGCGATCGATCGGGTAAGGGTGCGGCTGTCATCCACGACCGAGCCCGCGCATGAAGATACTGACCCTGCTGAGGCATGCTAAGTCCGACTGGGACGATCCGTCCCAGCGCGACTTCGACCGGCCGCTGAACGCGCGCGGCCGCGCCGCGGCGGCGGGGATGGGCGCCGAGCTCCGCCGGCTCGGCCTCGGCTTCGACCGGATCGTCGCCTCCCCGTCGAGGCGAACGACGGAGACGATGGAGCGGCTCGCCGCGGCCTATGGTCCGCTGCCACTCGTCTATGACGAGCGCGTCTATCTCGCCTCGGTGCCGACCCTGCTCCATATCGTGCAGGCGGCCGACGACGCCGACGACCGGCTGATGATCGTCGGCCACAATCCGGGCATGGAGCGGCTGGCGCTCGCGCTGGCGCGGGAGGACGACCTCCGGGATCAGGTCGCCGCCAAATTCCCGACCGCAGCGCTCGCCGAGGTCCGTTTCGACGTGGCACGCTGGGGCGAGGTCGACGAGGGCACGGGAACGCTCGCGCGCTTCATCCTGCCGCGCGACCTCGCGGCCTAAGGAGACGCTGCCTTATTGAGCCGCGGGCTGGAACCGCGCCTGGAACTCGGCGAGGCGGGCGTCGAGCTCCGCCTGCTCCTCCGCCCGAAGCCGGCCCTCGAGCATTCGGAAGCGATAGCGCCCCTGGTCGAGCTCGAGCACGCCGAGGCGACCGGGGCTGCCCATTTCGGCGATATGAAGCGGCAGGCCGAGCCAGAGCACCTTGTCGTCATTGGCCGCGGGGACCAGGTGGTTGCGGCTGCACATGATGCTGACCACGCCGTCGTCGAGCCGCGGCTCGAACGGTTGCGACATGGCCGTGTCGCGCAGCACGCGAAGCTCCGGCGCCATCACCGTCTGCACCCGGCCCTCGTCCATCTGCAGCGTGTCGCACCTGATTTCCTGAAGCCCGCTCGGACGGGCCGCCGCGCTCGAACCGCCCAGGGCGGTCATGGCAAGCGCGCCCAAAGCGGCGAGCGCGAAAGTCTGCGATGCAAGTTTCATAGGTCTGTCTCCTCGACGGCTTGGGCCAGAAGCCGGCGCAATGCGCGAAGCTCCTCGGCGGGAAAGGCTTGATGCTGATTCGTCGGCGTGGGCGCCGTCGCGGCGACGGCCGGTTCCTGCTCGCTTTCGCCGCCGCCCTTGCCGAGCAATTGCTGGACGCCCCGGATCGTATAGCCGTCCTGGTTGAGCAGGCGGTGGATCCGGCGCGCCAGCGCGACGTCGTCGGGCCGGTAATAGCGGCGGTTGCCGGCGCGCTGCAGCGGCTTCAGCTGCGGGAAACGAGTCTCCCAATAACGGAGGATATGCTGGGGGACGCCAAGCTCGGAGGCGAGTTCGCCGATCGTCCGGAAGGCTTGGTCGCTCTTGCGGCTCGGCTCGAGCATGCCGGCCTCAACCGCTGCGGGCGATCCGCTCGCGCATGATCTGACTGGCGCGGAAGGTCAAAACGCGGCGCGGCGCGATCGGCACTTCGACGCCGGTCTTGGGATTGCGGCCCACCCGTTCGCCCTTGTCGCGCAGGATGAAGCTGCCGAAGCCGGAGATCTTCACGTTTTGGCCTTCGGACAGCGCCCCGCACATATGGTGGAGAATGCGCTCGACGATCCCGGCCGATTCGGCACGCGACAGCCCGATCTCGCGATGGACGATGTCGGAGAGATCCGCCCGGGTGAGCGTCCCCGCCGACGGTTTCCTGATCGCGCCTGCATCGGCCATTGGGACTCCCCCTCTCCTTCGAGAATTTCAGAACCATAATCGCGCTTTAGCTGAAGCGCAATCAGATGTTGTGTTCGAATTGTTACGGGCCAGTAAAGTTTTTTCTTAGTAGCGGACGACCGCCGCCCCCCAGGTGAAGCCGCCGCCCATCGCCTCCAGCACGAGCAGGTCGCCGCGTTTGATGCGGCCGTCGCGGACGGCGGCGTCGAGCGCGAGCGGCACCGATGCCGCCGACGTGTTGGCATGCTGGTCGACGGTGACGACGACCTTGGCCGGATCGAGGTTCAGCTTCTTGGCGGTCGCGTCGAGGATTCGCTTGTTGGCCTGGTGCGGCACCACCCAGTCGATGTCCTCCGGCTCGTGGCCTGCCGCTGCCAAAGTCTCGGCGAGCACCGCGGCGAGGTTGGTGACGGCGTGGCGGAACACCTCCTTGCCCCTCATCCGAAGCTTGCCGACCGTGCCGGTGGTCGAGACGCCGCCGTCGACATAGAGCAGCTCGTTGTGCCGCCCGTCGGCATGGAGGCGGGTGGCGAGGATGCCCTGGTCGTCCGTGTCCTCGGCCCTCAGCACCACCGCGCCGGCACCGTCGCCGAACAGGACGCAGGTCGCCCGGTCCTCCCAGTCGAGAATACGGCTGAACGTTTCCGAGCCGATGACGAGCGCGTGGTCGGCCATGCCGCCCTTCACCATATTGTCGGCGATGGAGAGGGCGTAGAGGAAGCCGGTGCAGACCGCCTGGACGTCGAAGGCGATGCAGTCGTCGATGCCCAGCGCGGTCTGGACGCGGGTCGCGCTGGCCGGGAAGGTCTGGTCCGGAGTCGCCGTCGCGAGGACGATGAGGCCGATTTGCCGAGCCTCGATGCCGGCGGCGGCGAGCGCCTTGCGGGCCGCCTCGGTCGCCAGGGTCGCCGTGGTCTCGCCGTCGCCGGCGATGTGGCGCGCCTCGATGCCGGTGCGCTCGACGATCCATTCGTGCGTGGTATCGACCCGCGCCGCGAGCTCGGCGTTGGTGACGCGCCGCAGCGGCAAGGCCGAGCCGGTGCCGGCGATCAGTGCGCGCCGGCTCATTTCGCCGCCGCTAATTCGGCGCTTTTGGCGGAGACGTTGGCGAGATCCTCGGCGATCTTGCGGGTCAGGTCCTCGCGCACCATCCGCGCCGCGACCCGGATCGCGTTGGCGACGCCCTTGTCGGTGGCGCTGCCGTGGCTCTTCACGACCAGGCCGTTGAGGCCGAGGAAGACGGCGCCATTATGATTGTTCGGATCGAGATGATGGCGGAGCAATTCGGTCGCCGGGCGCGAGATCAGGAAGCCGATCTTCGAGCGGACCGAGGAGGTGAAGGCGCGCCGCAGCAGATCGGTGACGAAGCGCGCCGTCCCCTCCAGCGACTTCAGCGCGATATTGCCGGAAAAGCCGTCGGTCACCACCACGTCGACGTCGCCGCGCGAGATCTTGTCGCCCTCGATGAAGCCGTCGAAGCGCATGTGCAGGTGCTGCGAGCCGCGCAGGATGGCGGCGGCGTCCTTCAATTCGTCGGTGCCCTTCAATTCCTCGGTGCCGATGTTGAGCAGCTGCACCCGCGGCCGCTCGAGCTCGAGCACGACCCGGGCATAGGCCGCGCCCATCACCGCGAACTGGACCAGGTTGTTGACGTCGCATTCGGTGTTGGCGCCGAGATCGAGCATGACCAAATCGTTCTCGCCCAGCGTCGGCAGCAGCGCCGCCAGCGCGGGCCGGTCGATCCCCGGCATGGTGCGAAGCGCGAGCTTCGACATCGCCATCATCGCGCCGGTATTGCCGCCGGAGACCATCGCCTGCGCCTCGCCTTCCTTCACCGCGGCGATGGCGAGGCCCATGGAAGAGGTCTTGGCGCGGCGGATCGCCTGGCTCGGCTTGTCGTCGCCGGAGATGACGTCGTCGCAATGGACGACCTCGCTCACCTCGGCGAGCGCAGGGTGGCGCGCCAGCTCGGGCCGGATCGCGGACTCCTCGCCGAACAGCAAGAAGGAGAGGTCGTCGCGGCGCTCATAGGCCAGGGCCGCGCCGGCGATCATCACCGCCGGGCCGGTATCGCCACCCATCGCGTCGATCGCGATCCGCGGGGCGCCTGCCACTTTCGCCGTCTCCCGTGTTCGAGGCCGGCTTGTCTTTACGCCTCGGTCTTCAGGATTTCACGCCCCTTATACTGCCCGCAGCTCGGGCAGATGTTGTGCGGCAGCTTCAATTCGCCGCACTGCGGGCATTCCTGATACTGGGTCGCTTTGAGCGAATCGTGGCTGCGGCGCATGTTGCGCTTCGAAGGCGAGGTTTTTCTCTTGGGGACGGCCATCGTGGCACCTGTTTTGGGTTCAAAATTGAAAATAAGCGAGCGCGGGTCTTGGCGGTCAACGGCCGATGCGGCCGCTGGCCTCGCGGCCTGATGCTCTCGCAGAAGGTTGCCGCCTATAGCAATTCCGCCCGCAGTTGCAAGCCGGTGCGGGCCGTGCGAGTCTCGGGGACGAAGGGGAGAATTGCAATGATCCTGCCGATCACGCTCACCATCGCCGGCGCCGCGGCGATCCTGCACGTCTGGCTGAGCCTCAGGGTCAGCCGGCTTCGGCGCCCGCTCAAGATCGGGGTCGGCGACGGCGGCAATGAAGTGCTGGCCCGGCGGATGCGCGCGCACGGCAATTTCGCCGAGAACATGCCGATCTTCCTGGTCCTGCTCGGCTTCCTGGAGCTGGCGACCGGCGGCAATTTCTGGCTCTGGGGCGCGGCGATCCTGTTCATCCTCGCGCGCATCCTCCACGCCTTCGGCATGGACCGGCCGGGCGCGAACGTCCTGCGGGTCGGCGGCATCGGGATCAGCTGGCTCGTCCTGCTCGGCCTCGGCGGCTATGCGATCCTGATCGCCTATCAGAGCCCGCCCATCCAGCGCGGCTTCGAGGTCGGGCCGGGACGGACGGTGCAGGCAGCTCCGTCCAGGATTTGACCGTCATTCCAGCCAAAGCTGGAATCCCTTTTGCCTTAAAGACAGGGAGATTCCAGCTTTCGCTGGAATGACGGAATCGCCCTCATGCGATTGCGCCTCACGCGCGTGCCAGGACCCGGTCGGCGACGAAGGGATTGGTGCGCCGCTCCTGGCCGAAGGTGCTCATCGGGCCGTGGCCGGGGACGAAGGCGGTGTCGTCGCCCAAGGGCCAGAGCCGGCCGGTGATCGCGTCGATCAAATCCTGGTGATTGCCCATCGGAAAGTCGGTGCGGCCGATCGAGCCCTGGAACAGCACGTCGCCGACGATGGCGAGCTTCGAGGCGGGATGGTGGAAGACGACGTGGCCGGGCGTGTGGCCGGGGCAGTGATAGACGTCGAACGTCAATTCGCCGACCGTCACCCGGTCGCCGTTGACCAGCCAGCGGTCCGATTCGAACACCTTGCCGGTGATGCCGTAGGCGCGGCCGTCATCCTCGAGCCGCGCGATCCAGAAGCGGTCGTCCTCGTGCGGCCCCTCGATCTTCACGCCGAGCTCGTCGGCCAGGATCTTGGCCGAGCCGCAATGGTCGATATGGCCGTGGGTCAGCAGGATCTTCTCGATGGTCACGCCATGCTCGGCGGCGGCCGCCTTCAGCCGGTGGAGATCGCCGCCGGGATCGGTGAAGGCGCCCTGCATCGTGCGGGTGCACCAGATCAGGCAGCAATTCTGCTGCAGCGGCGTCACCGGGATGATCGCGGCTTTCAGGGGCGGTTGGGTCATCGCCGCCAGATGGCCTTGGCGGGGCGGCGATGCAAGCTATGGTCCGGGCGATGACTCTGACGCGCCGCGAAATCCTCGCCGCCGCCTTGCTGCCGGCGCTCGGCGCGGCGCGCGCGCCGGAGCTCGAAGTGCCGTTCGTGCCGACACCGCACGCTTTGGTGCAGCGCATGCTCGACCTCGCCGAAGTCGGCCCGTCCGATTACCTGATCGACCTCGGCTGCGGCGAC
>Ga0070677_10000084_pt1 | contig 30042 bp, 20 predicted proteins | sample KBSM63metaG_FD_64674 | JGI IMG/M metagenome (GOLD analysis project Ga0070677, IMG submission 64674) | Miscanthus rhizosphere microbial communities from Kellogg Biological Station, Michigan, USA - KBS M6-3 metaG | ecosystem: Host-associated > Plants > Roots > Rhizosphere > Soil ... | reverse complement strand
CGGCAACGGCGTCGACGGCACCTTCACGCCGCCCGTCATCGACCCCGAATAAGGGACAAAGGCCAGGAGCGGGCGGCTTCGCCCGCTCCTGCCGCTCCCGGCAGGTCGCGGAATGGCCCGTAACTATCAGGCCAGAATCGCCGCGACCGAATGATTGGAACGGCTTGCCCAGCCAAGCCGGCCGGCCTGAGGGAGCGGCCGAAGGCCGTCCGCTATCTCGGTACCGACGCCCCGGCATAGGGGTCCGGGTTGGCGAGCGGATAGGGCTCCGGCGCCGCCGGCGGACCGGACAGCTGAGCCGGAGCCGGCGCTGTCGGCACACCGCCACTGCTCAACGAGGATCGAATCCCGCCCGCTATGGCCGGCGCTCCGAACAGGATGAAGCAACCGCCGATGACGGTCAGCCCCTGCCGGACCGGCACGCGTCCCGCCAGCATCATCAGGCCCACCGCGGAGACGGCGATGATCGCGATCGTCGTGGCGATCGTCCCGAGCAAGGTTGCCTGGAGCCATGAGACGGCAGCGGCGATGACGTTGGATCCGGCCGGGCTGGCGAGCGATTCGTAAGTCGACGGCTGGCCGGCCAGCAACAATAAGTGCATCGCGCATCTCCCGCATCGCCGAATGTGCCACGACGAACCTGCCGCGGCAATTCTTGAGCCGAGATTGGCCTCCGCTCGGCAGCCATTCGCGAGGCCATTGAAATTCTGGTGACCCCTACGGGACTCGAACCCGTGTTTTCGCCGTGAGAGGGCGACGTCCTAGACCGCTAGACGAAGGGGCCAATGAAGCGGAGAGGGGCGCATATGGGGCGCGGCGGTCCGCTGTCAAGAAAAGGCGGGACGGCCGGGCCCCGGCCGCCCCGTAAAATGCTTTATTCGGGCTTGTCGCCGGCGGCCGGCTCGGGCTGCTCGCCCGTGGCGTCGGCCGGCTTGTCGCCGCCGGCCGCGGCCGGATCGGCCGTCGGCATCGCCTCGTTGCCGGCGGCGTCGGCGGGCTTGGCCGCATTGGCGTCGGCCGGCGGCGCCGCCTCGTTGGTGACGGCGATGTTGTCGGCGACGTTGGCGGCGCTGTTGTTGGCGTTGTCGCCCATGCCGAGCTGGCCGCAGGCGGCGAGGGCGAGCAGGGCCGTGCCCGCGAGGGTGATGTTCATAAGCTTCATGTGGATCCCCAAGGTTGAAAGACGGGCCTGTTTAGCCGAGCCGAAGCGGCGAAGGAAGAGGGTCGGGCCTCGGATATGGCCGCTTTATCCATGGCGGAAGCTGTGCTTAGATGGTTGCCCAGCCGGCCGGGGGACATGGATGCCTTTCTCGATCCAGCTTCGCGCATTGCATGTTCTCCGGGCGGAGGCGCCGCGGTGAACTTTGCGCCGTTCCGGATCGAAAGTTCGGCGCTGACCCACCAGGGGCGGGTCCGGCAGCAGAATCAGGACAGCTATTGCATCCGCGAGCGCGATTCCCTTTGGGCGGTCGCCGACGGCATGGGCGGCCATGAGGGCGGCGAATGGGCCTCCGCGAAGCTGGTCGAGACGCTCGACGCGATCGCGGTGCCGGCCGGCCTGGAGGCGGCCTGCGACGCGGTCGAGCAGGCGATCCGCGAGGCCAACCGCGCGATCGTCGCCGAGGCCGAGCAGCGCGGCCGGCAGATGGGCACGACCGTGGTCGCCCTGCTGGTCCAGGAACAGCGTTACGCGGTGCTCTGGGTCGGCGACAGCCGCGCCTATCTGCTGCGCGGCGGCAAGCTCCTGCAGCTGAGCCGCGACCATACCCAGGTGCAGGAGATGGTCGACCGCGGCATCATGCGGCCCGAGGACGTGGCCGGCCATCCCATGGGGCATATCCTGTCGCGCGCGGTCGGCGTCCGCGAGGAGGTTCAGATCGACCGGGCCGTCGGCGAGATCGAGCCGGGCGACGTCTTCCTGCTCTGCTCGGACGGGCTGCACGGCTATGTCGAGGAGGCCGAGATCCAGCGCCGGCTCGGCCGCGGCTCGCCCGAGCGGGCGCTCGACGACCTGATCGCGCTGACCCTGGACAACGGCGCCCCCGACAACGTCACCGGGATCGCGATCTGGGCCAGCGATCCCACCCTCCTTTCCTTTGCGGAATCGGTGCAATCATGAACGACGACAAGGACAAGGTGCCGCCGGAGGAAGAGCGCACGGTGTTCGTGCCGAGCGGCGGCGGCGAGCCTCCCGCGGAAAAGCCGGCAGACAAGCCCGCCGCCGAGACGCCCGCCGAAGCCCCGCCGCCCGCGCCGACTTCGCCGACCTTCGTTCCGCACGGCGACGCGGTCGGGATCAAGGTCGGCGACGTGCTCAACCACATCTTCGAGGTGAAGCGCTTCCTCGCCCGCGGCGGCATGGGCGAGGTGTTCGAGGGCTGCAACGTCAACACCGACGAGAAGGTGGCGATCAAGGTGATGCTGCCCGCGCTCGCCAATGACGAGAAGGTGATCGCGATGTTCCGCAAGGAAGCGCGCACCCTCACCAAGCTGCACCATCCCTCGCTGGTCCAGTACCGGGTGCTGGCGCAGGAGCCGCAGCTCCACGTCCTCTACATCGTCACCGATTTCATCGACGGCGTGAACCTGGGCAACGTGCTCGGCGAGACCAGCCGCTCGCCGGACGAGCTCGCCGGGCTGCTTCGCCGGCTCGCTTCGGGGCTCGGCGCGGCGCACCAGCTCGGTGCCGTCCACCGCGACATCTCGCCCGACAACGTGATCCTCGCCGACGACGACATCCACAAAGCCAAGATCATCGATTTCGGCATCGCCAAGGATCTCGACGCCAGCTCGGCGACGATCGTGGGCGACGGCTTCGCGGGCAAGCTCAACTATGTCGCGCCCGAGCAGCTCGGCGATTTCGGCCGCGAAGTGGGCCCGTGGACCGACGTCTACAGCCTCGGCCTGGTCATCCTCGCCGTCGCCCAGGGCAAGAATGTCGACATGTCGGGCTCGCTGGTCGACGCGATCGACAAAAGGCGGCGGGGGCCGGACCTGTCGGCGATCCCGGACAGCCTCCGCCCGCTGCTCGAGGCGATGCTCCGCCCCGACCCCAAGGAGCGGCTGCGCTCGATGGACGACGTGCTCGCCATGCTCGACGGCGCCCGGGTCCCCTCCGCGCGGACGGCGCGCGAAAGCCTGCCCCCGGCAACCGAGCTGTCGACGCCGGCGCCGGCGGGCAGCGGCAATGCGACCAAATGGGTGATCATCGTCGTCGCGGTCATCGCCCTGCTCGTGGTCGCGGCCTTCGCTTATTCCTATCTCAGGAACAACAATGTCTTCGGTCCCGGCGACAATGTCGTCGAGAGCAACGACGTGGCGCCCGAGATCGTCACCACCGGCGATCCGGTCGCCCGGGCGCGGAGCGCGATCAATTCGGTGCTGCCCTCGGTGAGCTGCACCTGGCTCGACATCGCCGACATCCAGGGCGGCGAGACCGGCATGACGGTCAAGATGCGCGGCGTCGCCGGCGACCGCAACGTCGCCATGGACGAGATCAGGAGCGCGCTCGCCCAGGCGAATCTGCAGAACCCGAACGTCGTTTTCGACGACGTCGCGCCGATCACCCAGGCCGGTTGCTCGGCGCTCGACGCCTTCCGGCAGATCCGGGCGCGCGAGGGCGGCCATCTCACCACCAACCAGCCACGCTTCGAGATGGTCAGGCAGGAAACCGGCGATTATGCCGGCCGCGAGGCGGCGACCGCGCAGATCAACCTCGACGTCGGCGACGAGGGCCGTGATTTCGCCCTGCTCGCGATCGATCCGTCCGGGGAGATCACCGTGCTTCTGCAGAACCGGGCGATGTTCGATCAGGTGCTGGCCAATTCGCGCGGCGGCCGGCCGATCAGCCGGGTGGGCAATGGCCGCTACGTCGTCAGCATCGACGCCGACCATCAGGGCTGGTCGGGGGTGATGCTGATCTCCGGCCGGGGGCCGTTCGACACCAATCTGATCCAGCCGGGCGTCGGCCAGCGCGGGGCCGAGTGGAGCGCGCAGCTGCGCAGCATCGCCGCCGCACGGGACTGGCGCACCGAGATGGTCTGGTACGAATCGGTCAATCGTCAGGCCGAAACGGCCCGCCCGGCGGTGGCGCCGCCGCCTCCGCCTGACGAGGACGTCGACGCCGAGCCGGTGGACGAGAAGCCGGTGGAGTGAGCGAGGAGCCTATTTGAGGCCGGCGCGCAGCTGCCTTTCATAGGCCTTGCGGAATTCCTTGGCGAAGACCTCCATGAAGGCCTCGTCGGATTCCTTCTTCACCGCGACGAACTCGCGCTCGTAATTCCGCCACAAAGCGGCGTCGCGAAAGGCCGGGAGGAACTTGGCGAGGAAGCCGAGCGAGTCGGCGCGCCGCCGCACGGAGCCGGGCGAGAAGCGGTCCAGCGTGGCGCGGAGCGCGCCCGGGATCGCCTTCAGCGTCGCCACCTGGTGCGACTGCAGGTCGAGATAGGCGTCCTCGACCGCCCGGTCGGCCTCCATGAAGCCGGGCTGGGGCGGGCTCAGCAATTGGGCGAGCGCCTGATCGGGCGAGCGGGCGAACTTGATGGGATTGTTGCCTTCGAGCTCCAGCCCGGTCATCTCGGCGCCCATCTGCGCCTTGGCGCGGGCCCGCGCCTCGACCATGACGAGCAGGCCGGCGACCAGCCGCTTGAGCAGCGAGCCGGCCTTGCCGACCAGCTCGGGCGACCGCTCGACACCGGTCTCATTGAGGCCGCTCGCCTCGACCAGCGCCTGGACCAGCTCGTCCACCGTCGCGCCGGCGGCGGCGGGCGCCGAATCGCGGACACCGAAGCCGCCGCGGGCCCAGTCGACCTTGTTGATGTCGGCGAGCGAGTCCCACATCACCGTGACGTTGTCGGGCACCTCGTCCGGTGCTTCCACGGCGGCTTCGGCCGGGGCCGGCTCGGCGGGCGGCGGCGGCTCCGGCGGCGCGGGCGGCGCCGGCGCCGGCACGAACCGGGTCTTGGCCTCGGCCTCGGCGAAGCTGGCGACCAGCTCGTAGGGGCCGATGCGGACCAGGTCGCCATCGGCGAGAGGATGCTCGTCGGCCAGCCGGTCGGCGCTCTCGTTCAGGTAGGTGCCGTTGGTGCTGATGTCCTTCAGCAGCCAGGAATCGCCCTCGCGGCGGATCTCGCAATGGCGCGATGAGACGGTGTTGCTGGGATCGGGCAGGGTCCAGTCGCAATTGGCCGACCGGCCGAGCACGACATGATCCGCGGCGACCGTGTAAGCGGGGTCCGCTCCCCCGGCCAGGGCTTCGCTGTTGCGAACGGTGAGGATCAAGGTCATGCGCTCGGATCACCTTTTGAACGAGCCGCAAACTAGCAACCAAGCCGGGATGCGACAATGACCTGATGGCCGGCGCCCGAAGACGCTCAGCGCCGGTTCAGCCGCATCCTTGCAGGGGACGTGGCCATCGGATAATTGCCGATCCGCGTCGCGGCGCCCTCACGCGCCCGTCGACCGTGAAGGAGTTGCCATGCGCCCGCTCGCTTTCACCCTCCTGGTCTCGGCCTTCGCCGCCATGCCCGGCGCCGCCTGGGCGCAGGCCGAGCCGCCCGCCACCGCGGACGACTATGTCTGCGAATTCACCGGGGACTGCCCCGAGGAAGCGGCGCCGGAGGAGAATGCGAATGGCGACCGGCCGCGCATCACGGCGTCGCGCGGCTTCGCCCTCTCGGGCTCGGGCAATAGCGGCGGCGCCAGCCCGCCGCGCTCGACGCCGCCCCGCCGCACCACCCGGCGCCCGGCCGCCGGCCAGGCCGCCCACCGCCCCGCCGGTCCCGGCCAGCGGGTCAATCTGCGGCTGAGCTTCGAGACCGGCTCGGCCGTGCTCACCGCAGCGGCGCAGGCGCAGGCCGAGGCCTTCGCCCAGGCGCTGCAACGGCCGCAGCTGCGCAACCTCCGTTTCCAGATCGAGGGCCATACCGATTCCGTCGGCTCGCGGGCGAGCAACGTCGCGCTGTCGCAGCGGCGCGCCCAATCCGTCGCCGATTTTCTCGCCAACAAGGGCGTGGAGCGCAATCGGCTGGCGGTGCGCGGCTACGGCCCGGATCGGCCGTTGCCGGGCATGCGTGCCAGCGCGGGGGAGAATCGGCGGGTCGAGGCCGTCCGGATCAACTGACCGCGGCGCCGGCCAGCTCGGCCGCGACCAGATCGGCGAGCTCCATTGCCTGCGCCGGGTTGAGGCGCGGGTCGCAATGGGTGTGGTAGCGGTCGGCGAGGTCGGCCTCGGTCAGCCGCCCGGCGCCGCCCGTGCACTCGGCGACGTCCTGGCCGGTCATCTCGAAATGCAGGCCGCCGCAGCGCGCGCCTTCGGCCGCCGCGATTGCGAAGAAAGCGCGGGTCTCGGCGAGGATATGGGAGAGCGGCCGGGTCTTGGTTCCCGTTTCCGAACGCATCGTGTTGCCGTGCATCGGATCGCAGGCCCAGAGCAGTGGATGCCCTTCGCGCGCGGCGGCGCGAAGCAGCGGCGGCAGCGTCTCGCCGATCCGGTCGCGGCCCATGCGGGAAATCAGGGTGATGCGGCCGGGCTCGCGCTCCGGGTCGAGGATGGCGAGCAGGCGCAGCAGCATGTCCGGATCGAGGGTCGGCCCGCACTTGATCCCGATCGGGTTGGCGAGGCCGCGAAGGAACTCGACATGGGCCGAGCCCGGAAAGCGGGTGCGGTCGCCGATCCACAGGAAATGCGCCGAGGCGCCATAGCAGCGGCGCGATTCCGGGTCGCGGCGGACCAACGGCTCCTCGAACGGCAGCAGCAGCGCCTCATGGCCGGTGTAGAAATCCCGGTCGAGCTCGCGCAGCCGGGCGAGGGTCGCGGCCGCCTGGGCATAGGCGCGGAACATCCGCTCCGGATCGGGCCGGCGCGCGGCCGCGTCGAAGGCGATGGCGTTGACGATGTCGCCCCGATAGGCGGGCAAGGCGAGGCCGTCCTTTACCTCGAGCGGCGCCGAGCGGGGCTTGGCGAATTGCCCGGCCATTCGGCCCACCCGGATCACGGGCAGCCCCGAAGCGGCGGCGATCCGCTCCGCCATCGCCGTCAGCAGGGCAAAATTCGCGTCGATATTGGCGCGGGAGAATTCGGCGAAGCTTTCCGCGCAATCGCCGCCCTGCAGCAGGAAGGCGCGCCCGGCCTGGGCCTCGGCGAGCGCGGCCTTCAGCGCATCGGTTTCGCCGACCGCCACGAGCGGCGGATAAGCGGCCAGTTCGCGGGTCGCGGCGGCGAGCGCCTCGGCATCGGGATAATCGGGCTGCTGCCGCGCCTCGCAGCCGCGCCAGCTGCCGGGGGACCAGGCCATGACCTCAGCCCGCGCCCGGGACGCCGAGCGCGCGCGCGGCCTCGCGCAGGCGGCCTTGGGTCGCGGCATCGCCGTTGAAGGCGGCGAGGCCGGCGCGGAGCGCTTCGCCGGCGGCATTGGGGTCGTTCAGCACCATGCGCGAGCGCATCAGCTGGATCCAGCCCTCGGCGTTGCGAGGGTTCTGGCGAAGGCGCGCGGCGAGCCGGTCGACCATGCCTTTCACCATCTCGTCCTGCCGGGACGGCGGAATGGCGCGCGCCTGCTCCATCTGCTCGCTCGTCGGGCCGGGGATCGCGGCGGTCGCGCTCGCGATCGGCGCCGCGCGCGGCGGCGGCAGCCGGCCCTCGATGTCGATGTCGTGCTCACGGGCGATGCCGACGAGGGCGGTGCGTACCTGGGGCTCCCAGGTCGCGCCCGGCGGGGCGCTGCGCAGCAAGGCGATGAGGTCGTCGACGGCGCCGCGATGCTGGCCCTTGATGTCGCGAATCGTCGCCAGATAGAATTTTGCCTGAGGATTGTCGGGTTCCAGCTCGATCACCCGGCGGAGCAGCCGCTCGGCCTCGGGCGGGACTTCGTCGTTGCGTGCCATGACCAGCAGGATCTCGGCCCGGTAAGCCAGGTAATTGGCGTTGTTCGGCGCGAGCTCCGCGGCGCGGCGGAAGGCCTGTTCCGCCTGCAGATAGCGGCCGGTGTTGCGCAGCAGGAAGCCGAGCTGGAACCAGCTTTCGTGATCGTCCGGGTCCTGGCGCACGCGCTCCGTCAGCGCGGCGATCATTCCCGCCATGTCGCCGGGTTGTTGCGGGGCGACGGCATTGGCCGAAACATTGCCGGCAGCCTCGGCATCGCCCCCGCCTCGGAACAGGGCGACAGCCACCGCGGCCAGCGCCAGCAGCCCGGCGACGATGAGGGCGATCGTGGCCGGAGCGATCCGGCGCGAAGCGGGCTTTGTCTCTGTCATTTGGCGGCGATCATCGCGGCAAAAAAGCATGGGTCAAGTCTGGCGTCTCTCAGATAAGCTGCTAGATTGATCGTCTAAACGTGCGCGCTTTTGGGGTTTGTGGGCGCCGCGCGGCTTGAACGAGCTGTCTCGGGGGGATCGCATTCAAGTGTCGTCGGCTTTCAGAATCGCGATCGTGGGCTCGGGGCCGGCGGGTCTCAGCGCCGCGGCGCGGGCCGCCCAGCTCGGCCTCAGCCATGTGCTGCTGGAGAAGACCGACCACCTTTCCGACACGATCTACAAATACCAGAAGGGCAAGCATGTCATGGCGACGCCGAGCCAGCTCGTGCTGCGCTCGGACCTCGATTTCGAGGCGGGCAAGCGCGAGAAGGTGCTCGGCACCTGGGACGACCAGACCGCCGGCCACAAGGTGAACGTCAAGCTCGACGCCGACATCGTCTCGATCAAAGGCGCCCAGGGCGATTTCACGCTGAAGACCAAGGCGGGCGAGGAGATCAAGGCGGAAACGGTGATCCTCGCCATCGGCACTCAAGGCAATCCGAACCTGGTCCGCTGTCCGGTCGGCGAAGGCGCCCAGGTCCAGTACCAGCTCAACGACCCCGGCGAATATATCGACGAGCATATCACCGTGATCGGCGCCGGCGACGCCGGCATCGAAAATGCGCTCGGCCTCGCCGCCGATCCCGAGCAGCGCAACACCGTCACCATCGTCAACCGCTCGGCCGATTTCGCGACCGCCAAGGACGCCAACATCAAGCTGATGCTCGCCGCCGAGGCGGAGGGGCGGATGACGATCCTGCGCGAAACCACCGCTTCGGCGATCGACAAGGGCGAGATCACCTTCGACACCCGCGACGGCGAGCTGAAGATGCCCTGCGACCGGGTGATCGCCCGGATGGGCTCGGCGCCGCCGCGCGCCTTCGTCGAGGGCTGCTGCGCCGAGTTCGTCGAGCAGGACGGCAAGAAGGCGATCAAGCCCGGCACCGGCATCGAGTTCATGAGCCCCGACCGGGTCTCCTACCCGAAGCTCTCGCCTCTCTTCGAATCGACCGTGCCCGGCATCTTCGTGATCGGCGCGCTCGCCGGCTATCCTTTGATCAAGCATTGCATGAACCAGGGCTACGACGTCATCGAGTTCATCAACGGCAATACCGCTCTCAAGCCCGCCGACGAGCCGATCCTGGAGAAGAAGTTCTCGGTGCTGCCGGGCCGGCGGAGCGTCGAGGAATGGCTCGCCTTCCTCCGGCGCCGGGTCTCGATCTTCAACGAGATGTCGATGCTGCAGATGCGCGAGTTCATGCTCGATTCCGACCCCGTCTCCTACCGGGCCGGCGACGTGATCTTCGCGCGCAACGAACCCGGCTCGTCGCTGTTCGCGATCGCCGACGGCTCGGTCGTGGTCGAGGTCGATCCGACCAATCCCGCCGTGACCGTGCCGATCGACCAGGGCTCGATCGTCGGCGAGGTCGGGCTGATTTCCGGCCGCAAGCGCGGCGCCACCGTGCGCGCCGCATCGGGCGCGATCGTGGTGGAAATCCCTCGCAACGCCGCGCTGAAGCTGATGTCGACGGTTCCCGCCGCGAAGCGCGAGATCACCCGCATCTCGACCGAGCGCCAGCTGCTGCAGATGCTCGGCTCCGGGGTCAGCCGCGAGGACCTCGTCGAGGTGTTGGAGAGCGCCGAGATCGTCAGCGTCCGGGCGGGCGAGGCGATCATCAACGAGGGCGAGGAGAATTACGACATCTTCGTCATCCGCCAGGGCTCGATGGTGGTCGAGAAGGATATCGGCGGCAAGCCGGTCTTCCTCTCCTATCTCCCCGCCGGTTCCTATGTCGGCGAGATGGCGCTGATCGACGGCGGCCGGCGCACGGCGACGGTGCGCGCCGCGATCAAGTCGGAAGTGATCAAGATGAACGGCGACGCCTTCCGGCACCTGCTCGAGGTCAAGCCGGAGCTGTTGCGCCGGTTCAAGGCCGACATGGAGACCCGGCAGGAGCTCACCGCCTATATCGAGGACCACAAGCACGGCTTCGGCGGGGTCATCGACCTTTATTCCAACGTCGCCTCCTTCCTGGTCGACAACGGCATCGGCGAGGCGACCGACTTGTTGCTGATCGACGAGAAATTATGCGTCGGCTGCGACAATTGCGAGAAGGCCTGCGCCGACGCCCATGAGGGGCTGAGCCGCCTCAACCGCGAGGCCGGCAAGACCTTCGCCCACCTGCACGTGCCGACCTCCTGCCGGCATTGCGAGCACCCGCATTGCATGGCCGATTGCCCGCCCAACGCGATCCACCGCGGCCCCGACGGCGAGGTCTATATCGACGAGACCTGCATCGGCTGCGGCAATTGCCAGCGCAACTGCCCCTATGGCGTGATCCGGATGGACAAGGTGCCGCCGAAGAAGCCGAGCCTGCTCGCCTGGATGCTGGCGGGCCTCGGCCCCGGCCCCGGCGAGCCCAACAAGAAATGGACCGAGGCCCGGGTCAGCCCGGAGACGCCCAAGAAGGCGATCAAGTGCGACATGTGCTCGGGGATCGAGGGCGGCCCGGCCTGCGTGCGCGCCTGCCCGACCGGCGCCGCGATCCGGGTCGCGCCCGAGGAGTTCCTGTCGGTGGCCCGCATGGAACGGGGGGGCTGAGGGAGCGTGGCGACCAGGGGGATCGAGCGAACCGATCTGGGGGATTCGGGCAGGCACGAAAGCTTCCTGCGCCACCGCCGCTTCTACTGGTTCAAGGTCGCCGCCGCGATCTCCTTCCTCGCGGTCCTGGTCTATCTGCTGACCGACGTGCAGCCGCGCCACAACGGCGGCAGCTGGTACGGCTATATCCTCGGCACGGCCGGTGCGGGAATGATCCTGTGGCTGACCGCGCTCGGCGTCCGCAAGCGGGCGATGACCCGCAAGAAATGGTCGCTCAAGGCATGGACCTCGGCGCACGTCTATCTGGGCCTGTCGCTGATCGTGATCGCGACCCTGCACACCGGCTTCCAGTTCGGCTGGAACGTGCACACGCTCGCCTACGTGCTGATGATGCTGGTCATCGTCTCGGGCGTTTACGGGATCACCGTCTACGCCTTCCTGCCGAAGGAGCTCAGCGACAATCGCGGCGAGATGACCGCGGTGCAGATGATCGACGCGGTGCACAGCATCGACAAGCAGATCCAGATCTCCGCCCAGCCTTTGTCGGATGAAGACACCGAAGTGGTGCTCGGCTCGCTCGGCGAGGACCCGTTCGGCGGCGGCCTCTACCGCCGGCTGACCGGGACCGTGAAGCGCGGCGGCAATGCCGAGGCGCTCAAGGTCATCCGCCGGCGCCTGTCGGAAAGCGAGGGCGAGGAGGCTATCGCGCTCGACCAGGTCGCGGTGCTGCTGCAGCGCAAGGCGGCGGCGCTGCACCGGGTGCGCCGGCACGTGCGGATCCGGGCAATGCTGGAGATCTGGCTCTACGTGCACATTCCGGTGACCTTCGCCCTGATCGCCGCGCTCGCCGCCCACATCCTCAGCGTCTTCTTCTACTGGTAGGCGGCGAGAATGGCTTTTCTCCTCCGCCACAAGAGCCGAAGCGCCGACGGCCGCGAGATCATCCGCACCGGCACCGTAGACGAGGATCTGATCCGGATCGGGCGCGACCCCAATTGCGACATCCGCCTCAACGACCTCGCCGTCGCGCTCCACCATGCGACGATGGAGCTGGTCTCCGGCAACCGCCTCGGCGTCTCGGCCGAGACGGGGATGACCATCGAGATCGACGGCGACACGAGCGGCTTCGGACAGCTCAACCTGCACACCGGGGGCGACGTCCGGGTCGGACCGTTCCTGCTGCGCATCCTGCCGACCCCGGCCGGCAGCGACGACGTCTCGATCGACATCGAGCGCGCCGAGGACGACGCGGCCTCGGAGAAGGTCGACGTCGGCCGCTTCGCCTTGTCGTCGGTAATGCCCGGCAAGCGGCCGATGGCGTGGGTCTCGGTGCTCCTGATCCTCGCCGTGTTCCTCGCCTGGCCGATCTGGTCCTTCTACCAGAACCGGAGCGAATCCGCCCGCTACGCCCAGGGCTTCCACGCCGACCGGATGTGGCTCTCGGGCAGCCTCTCGCAGGGCCATGCGGCGCTTCGCGACAATTGCCAGGCCTGCCACGTCCAGCCTTTCGTCTCGGTCCGCGACGATTCCTGCAAGTCCTGCCACACCGCCATCCACGACCATGCCGACCTCAGGCGGCTGCAGCGGGCGACGCCCGATCTCTCCGGCTTCCGCCGCTTCCAGCAGAGCTTCGCCGCCTTCTTCGGCCAGGATGCCGGGCGCTGCGTCGATTGCCATACCGAGCATGAGGGGCCGCAGGAGATCCCGCCGACGCCGCAGCGTTTCTGCGCCGACTGCCACACCGACCTCCGTTCGCGGCTGCCCGACACCCGCCTCGCCAGCGCGTCCGATTTCGAGACCGGCCATCCCGAGTTCCAGCCCGCCGTCCTGATCGACTGGAACGGCGAGCAGCCGCGGATGCAGCGGGTCGCGCCCGGGGCGATCGCGCGCGAGCACAGCAACCTCAAATTCCCGCACGCGCTTCACCTCGACACGCGCGGCGGCGTCGCCCAGATGGGCCGCCGGCTCGGCGCCCGCTACGGCTTCGGCGACAGCCTGCAATGCGCCGATTGCCACGTGCCGACGCCGGACGGCGTCCGCTTCCAGCCGGTCGACATGGAGGGCGATTGCGGCATGTGCCACAGCCTCGCCTTCGACCAGCTGGGCGGCACCATCCGCACGCTTCGGCACGGCTCGCCGGCGCAGGTGATCGGCGACCTTCGCTCGCTCTACCGCGCCGGGGGCCCGGAGCGGCCGGCCGAGCTCGGCGCCGGCGCGCGCAGCCGGCCCGGCGACGTCGCCCAGATCCGCGCCGCGGTGCAGTTCGCCCGCGCCCGGGCCAGCCTCGGCGCCCGCTCCGACCAGGCGATCCGCGCGGTCTTCTCCGCGGGCGGCGCCTGCTTCGACTGCCATGAGGTGGTGCAGCCGCCGCCGGGCACGCTCGATTACCGGATCCGGCCGGTCGCCTTCCCGAGCCGCTACATGCTGCACGGCTGGTTCGACCATCGCGCCCACCAGATCGTCCAGCGCCCCGGCCAGCCTCGGGCGGAGGGCTCGGAGGCCTGCGCCAGCTGCCACGTCGCCCAGCGCTCGAACCTCGCCAGTGATCTGCTGATCCCGAACCTCGCCTCCTGCCAGGTCTGCCATGGCGGCGAGACCACGAGCCGGCCGGTCGCCTCGACCTGCGCGATGTGCCACGATTTCCACATGGACGGCGGCACGCCGGCGATGCTGCTGCGGCAGCGGGTGCGCGGCCGGCGCTGGGAAACGACGGTGATCCCGGTCCAGCCGCAGCCCACGCCGCGAAGGCGATGAGCCGATGCTGGTCGCGCAGATCACCGACATTCATCTCGGCTTCGAGCCCGGCAATCCGGACGAGCTGAACCGCCAGCGGCTCGACCGCACCCTGCAGGTGCTGAGCCGGATGAATCCGCGCCCCGACATCCTGCTCGCCACCGGCGACCTCGCCGACAATGGCGACGATGATGAGTCCTACCAGCGCTGGCAGGAGGCGATCGCGGACCTGCCCTTCCCGGTCTATCCGGCGATGGGCAATCACGACAGCCGCGCGCCGTTCCTGGCGCTGTTCCCCGACCAGCCGACCGCCGGCGGCTTCCTGCAATATGCGATCGAGGATCATCCGGTCCGGATCCTCGTCCTCGACACGCTCGAGGTCGGCCGCCACGGCGGCGGCTTCTGCGAGATTCGCGCCGCCTGGCTCGGCGAACGGCTCGCCGAGGCGCCGGAGCGGCCGACCCTGCTGGTCCTCCACCACCCGCCGATCGAGACCGGGCTCAGCTGGATGACCGAGAATCCGGAGGCGGCCTGGGTGCGGCGGCTGCAGCCGATCGTCGAGGCATATCCGAACATCGTCGCGATGATCTGCGGCCATCTTCACCGCCCGATCGTCACCCGCTGGGCAGGGACGACGCTCGCCGTCTGCCCCGCGACCGCGCCTCAGGTCGCGCTCGACATGCAGCCGATGGACGCCGACGCGCCCGACAACCGGCCGATGATCGTCGCCGACCGCCCCTATTTCGCGCTCCATTACTGGAACGGCCGCCAGCTGATCAGCCATTTCGACACCGCCGAACCGCACGACGTCCTCGCCCGCTTCACCGCCAAGCGCAGCCCTTTGATCCGGATGCTGAAGGACGAGCGGGCGAAGGCTTAGGTCCGGTATCAGTCAGGTATCGATGATTTCGGAGTTATCCCGGCGAAAGCCGGGACCCATGCACCCGGAGGATGTCGAAGCTCTGAAGCCGAGATAGCACGGCTAGAAGGACATGAGCCGGAGGAGAAGCGGGATGAATTCACCGCACAGCGAAGATCGCCGAACAATCTATGAGCAGGACATGGAGTCTGTTCGATATCGGCATGCGGCGAAATGGAGCAGATTTCAAACGGTGTCCGCGATCGAGGGCGCTGCACTTTACGTGAGTTTTCGGGGAGGATTGAGCGGAACCGAAAGCGTTCTGATCATGGTTCTGGGGACCCTGCTGCTCGCTCTGATAGCTGCGCTGATCATTACAGACGATAGATGTATGGCCGCCTATTGCGATCGTGTCCGTGAATTCGAGACTTTGGCTGGGGTATCCTCTCTCTCTGGAGTTTACCACCCTGTCTCGTGGATCAATCCGACCCACACTTTGATAGCGGGAACTCTGGTGTTCAACGCTGCCGTCACAGTGCGCTTGGCGTTCTGGCCAGTGGGTTTGTAAAGAGCAGAATCGCCACTATTCCAATACGCTCGACAAATGCAGCTGAGCAGCGGCGGAGCGATCGCGTGGGGAACCAACGAGGCGTAAACCGGGTGGAGAAGCCTGAGTGAGAATTCTCGCCATTGCGCTGTTGTCGGCCGGTTGCGCATCGAACGGGACCGGCCGCTATCTTGCGGTGACGGAGACTCATCACGGTCCGATCATATGGTACCGCTACGAAACGCGGGAGGCCTGCGAACGTGCGACGGTTCAAGTTCGGAGCGACACGCGATGCGTCACGAGACAGGAGTTGCGGCGGGGCCATTCCGCCCGCTAGCCCTGTTCCGCCGGCGGTGTCGTTTCTCCAGCTGCGTCATTCCAGCGAAAGCTGGAATCTCTTTGTCTTCAAGAGAAGGGAGATCCCAGCTTTTGCTGGGATGACGGTTGGGGGCGAGCTTTCGCCGGATGACGGTTGGGGTGCAAGGGAGGGACGGTCAGGGCGCCCGCTGCGCGACGATGCGCGGCGGCTGGCCAGGCGCGCCGCAGACGGCGTCGCTTCGCCGGGCGGGGGAGGGGGGGACGTTGCCGCCGCGCGGGACCCATTCGGTCATCTCGCCGGTGTCGCTCACCCGATAGGGGAAGCATAAGCTGTTCATGTAGAGCCATTGCTGCTCGGCGCGGTTGAAGGGGCGGGAGCCGAGGCGGCCGAAGACCGCGATCTGGCCGCCGGTCTCGTCGACGCCGCGGTCGCGGTCGAGGCCCTTGGCTACCGCCAGAGCGGCCGAGGCGGTCCGCGCCCAGGCGATCAGCTCCGGCTGCGGCCGCGGCGAGAAGCCGTAGACGGTGTTGCTGTTGCCGAAGGAGGTGAGCTGCAGCACCTTCATGCCGTTCCGCCCGTCGGCGACATAAGCGTAGAGCGCGGCGTTGGTGGAGGCGACGACCACGTCCTCGACGTCGTTCATCCGCCCGTCGAAGGTGACGAAGACCGGCGGCTGCGGCCGCTCCGGATTGGTGACGTTGACGATCGCGAGGCCTTGGCTCTTGGCGGCGACGTAGGCGTAGGTGCGGGCGAGGTAGATGCGCTGCGCGTTCTCGAACGGGACCGTCGCTTCGGGGACGGCGCGGGGATGTTCGAGGTCGGTGACGTCGAACAATTTCAGCCCCTCGGCGTCGGTCACCCAGAGATAGCGGAATTGCAGCGCCGAGGCGCGGGCGTCGGTAAGCGGGATGGTCGCCAGATGACGCGGCTCGAGCGGGTTGTCGAGATCGACCACGACGAGGCCGGCGGTGGCGGTGATGTAGGCGTAATGGCCGGCCAGGGTGACGTGCCGCGCTCCCGCCAGGACATTGTCCGGGTTCCAGGTGATTGCGCGGCGCAGATGGTTGTTGCGCGGATCGCCGTCGGCGAGCGTGTCGACGTCGACGAGGTAGAGGCCCTCCTCGGCGTCGGTCACCACCGCATAATCGTAGATCGGATGGAAGGGCTGTTCCTGGTTTTCCTGGCGCAGGCTGATCGTGGTGCCGTTCGGGCCGGGGCGGGTGGTCGCGGCCATGTTGCGGTTGCGCTCGGGCGCGATCGGCTGGTTGGTCGGCAGCGCCATGCAGGTGGCGTTGCGCGAGCGGACATGGGTGTCCTGGCCGAGCGGGGAGACCGGCGCGGTGACGATCCGCTCGGAGAAGCCTTTGTTGCCGATCGAGGCGATGTCGTAGACCCTGAAGCCGCCGCGGCCTTCGGCGACGAACATATATTCGCCGCGATTCTGCAAACAGCCGACGCGGCCGTCCGTGCCCTGGACGATGTTGCGGAACTCCTCATTGGCGTGGGTTTCGCCGGAAAGGTTGCGGTCGAAGGTGCGGCCGCGGGTCCAGTTGACCAGTTCCCGGTTGTTGCGCTCGACGTGCAGCCGGAAGAAATCGGGATAGGCGAAGCGGTGCAGGTAGGAGCCGATCACCGCCTGCGGCTCGTCCCATTCGGTGACCCGAACCGCCTCGAAGCCGCCGGCGAGGCCGACCCAGGAGTGCATGCCGACGAAGTTCACGAAATTCGTGCCGTGCAGCAGCAGCTGCGCCATGATCGCATTATTGTCGTTCGCGGCCGACAGGTGGCAGTCGGTGCATTGCTTGGTCTCGGCGCGCCTGACGGTGTGCGGAAAATGCGGCGCGAAGGCCTGGCTGGAGAAGCCCGAGGCCGAGATCGGCGGCTGCTGAGCGTAGATCCGCTCGCGGTTGATGTTGGTCGAGGACAGGATCAGGGCCGAAGTCGAGCGGATCGGCGCGACGATATTGCCCTTGCTGGTCTGGTGGCGGCCCAATTGGAACATCTCGTCGCGCGCGACCTGCGGGTTGTAGGTCGCGAAGTTGCGGGTCTCCTCCTCTTCGTAATGGTGCGTTGTCGAGCGCCAGTTCGCCTCGATCGGCAGGTGGCAGCCGCCGCAGCTCGTCGTCCAGCTGAGGTGGCAGGTGAAGCAGGCCATCTCGCTTTCGGGATGGGCGAGCTCGCCGTCCGGAACGCCCTCGCCGAACAGATAGCGGCCGGTGTCGGCGCCCGAGCGGGCGAGCAATTTGGCGCGGGCCGAGCGGCGGCTGAAGCAGGGGCCTTCGGTCGGCCGCTCGCCGTCCTCGTGGCAGGCGGGCAACGAGGCGTCGGTGCTGTCGCGGACCTGGCTCACCGCCCAGACCAGGTTCGGGTCGACGATCGAGCGCTGCAGCAGGACTCGGCGCTCGCCCGAACATTCGATTCCCGGCACCTCATCCTTGGCGCGCTCGCAGGTCACCCATTCGAAGCGGCGGCGGCCGTCCTCGTTGCGGATCGTCTCGAGGTTGCGGCCGCGCGGCGGCGCAGCGGGGCCGGAGGTGCGCAGATTGGCGAACTCTCTCGCGCTGCCGTGGCAGTCGCGGCAGCCGATCTCGACCGCATTGGCGACCTCGCCGTAGATGAAGCCGTTGCCGTGGGCATCCTGCGCGAAATGGCAGTCGGCGCATTGCAGGCCGCGCTCGGCATGGATGTCCATCATGTGCACGGCGCGGCCCGGATTGACGCCCGCCTGGACGAACAGGCCCTCATTGTCGCGGCGGAAGGTGTCGGGGTCGCCGGGCGGGATGATATGGCCGTTGGCGTCGACCAGATTGCCCTCGCGGTCGCGGCGGAAGACGCCGCGGAAGTTCCAGCCGTGGCCGTGATAGTCGGCGAACTGGGTGTTGCGGGCGAGCGGGTTCACCCGGTCGTAGACCTCGCGCAGGAAATCGACGTCGGACCACAGGCCGCGCGGGGAGGCGCCCTCCGGGTTGCGGTCGAGCGTGGCGCGGACCTGCTCGGCGGTCGGGTAATGCTGGCGGCGCAGCAGCGCCTCTTCCTCGGGCGTGCGCGCCGGCAGGCGGTTCTCGGGGCCGGGCCACATCAGGTCGGCGTCCACCTCGTAATCCCACATCGTGTAGCCGAGGAACGAGTTCAGGAAGATGTTCGGCTGGTGCATGTGGCAGGTCATGCACTGGGCGGTCGGGATCGCGCGGCTGAAGACGTGGCGGATCGGGTGGCCGCGCTCGCCGACCGCGGCGTGAGCCTCGTCGGCCGGGGCCTCGTGGCCGGCCGCTTCGCCATGCTCGCGGCCCTGGCGGAGCGAGGCGATGGCCGGGTCCGCCGTCGCGGTTTGGCCGTCACGGCCGTAGCGCGCATAGGTCAGCGAATGGCGCGGCTCGCGGTCGTTGGCATAGACGACGTGGCAGCCGGCGCAGCCCGAATGGCGATAATCGCCGGGCTGGTCGTTGGTGCCCATGAACCACATGTACGGGTCGTTGAGCCGGGTCTTGTGGATGTTGAGCACGGGGATGGCGACGCGGATGCCGGTGCCGGCGCCGCGGTTCGACTGGCGCAGGTCCGGCCGGCCCGGCTCCTCCAGCCGCTGGATCGATCCGGTCGAATTGGGCAGGCCGATCTCGGGGAATTGGGTGCCGATGTTGCGGCCGCCGCGCTCGAACACGCGGAACACGTCGCCGGGCGGGATGACGTGCCAGGTCGGCAGCGGATAGAGCTCGGCGAGCACGCCGCGGGCGCGCTGCTCGTCGGTCAGGCCGCCGGGGCCGAGCGGCGAGGTGATCCGCGCCGGCTCACCGGCGCGGGTATAGGCCTCGCCGAACAGGTAGTTTTTGAAGGGAACGATGCCGTTATTGTAGGCGGCGCCGCCGAACAGCATCGCGCCCGAGGCCATGAGCGAGCGCTCGGCCGATTCGATGATCTCGATATGGCAGGCGCCGCAGGAATCGCGGACGACGCGGTAGTCGCTCGGGTTGGTGAAGCGGACGAACTCCGGCGCCTCGACGTTGAGCAGGGCATAGCTGCGCTGGGGGTTGGCCGAGGAGGGGAAATGCCAGGCGCCCGGGAAGCGTGGCAGCACGTGCGCCTGGTTCTGCGCCAGCACATAGGCGGAGCCGCCCTGCGCGGAGCCGGCCGGCTGGGCGATGCGCGGATTGCCGCCATGGCAGTCGGTGCAGCCGAGCACGACCGCGGGCGAGCGGTGCATGGTGTGGGCGTCGCTTTCGCTGTGGCAGGAGACGCAGCCCGTGCTCTTGGCGTCGGCATCCTCCCAGTCCTGGGTGCGCGGCGCCGGCGCGGCGCGGACCAGGCTGTAGTCGCGGACGACCGGCGCTTCCTTCTCCGAGGCGCCGAGCTGGCTCACGCCGATCCCGGCCGCGGCGGTCAGCGCGGCGGCGAGCAGGGAAAGGCGGGCGAGGCGGATCATCTCAATAGCTCAGGATCGCGTTCAGCAGGACGGAGTAATAATAACGGTCGCGATTCTCGTTCTCGAACAGGTCGCGAAAACCGGTGCCGGAGCGGAGCACCGCGCCGGACAGGCGGAAGACGACGTTCTGGATCGCCTTGGGCCGGTAGATCGCGGCGGCGCTGATGTCCCAGCCGATGTCGCGCCGGATCGTACCCTGCATGCGCAGCGCCTCCAGCGTCTCGGTGCGGTGGAACCAGAGATGGTTGACGTTGCCGGAGATGCGCAGGCGCGGCGTGATGTCGAAATCGGCGCCGACGCCGAGCAGCATCGTGCCCGGATTGACGAAGTTGGACTGGCCCTGTTCCTTGGACGAGCGCAGGTTGACGAGCATGCCGTTGCGCCCGTTTAGCGAGACGGCGCGGCCGCCGCCGGCGAAGGGGATGGTCTGGCGGATCCAGTAGCTGGTGTCGGCGCCGGCGAAGATCGGATTCTCGAAGATGTTGTCGAAGCCGCGCTGGACGCCGTCATAGGGATCGCCGTCGCCGCTGGCGAAGAGCGCCGAGCCGCGCAGACGAATCCAGTTGAAGTCGATCGAGGGCTCGGCGGCGGCGAAGAAGCCCTGGATCCGCGCATTCTCGCCGGTGAAGATGTTGCGCCGGTCGGAGCCGAGCACGGCGTAGGTGGAGGCGGTGAGGTTCACCCGGCCGATCCGCCCGTCGACGCTGTAGCCCAAGTAGAAGGCGTCGTAATTGCGGGCGCGCAGATTGCCGATCAGGGCCGGGCGGACCGGGAAGCCGTTGTCGTCGACCTCGATCTCGCCGCGCTCGCGGTTCATGTTGTAGGTGAGGCTCGCCTGGCTGGTCAGGCCGACGAAGGGGAAATCCTGGCGGAACAGGTTGGCGTGCAGGATCCAGTCGTCGCGCGGGCTCTGGAACAGGTTGTTGAGGCCCGAATTGGTGTCCTTCTCCAGCCGCCAGATCGCGATCAGATTGTACTGGAAGCGGTTGTTGTCGCGATTGCCGAACAGGCGGATGCCGAGCTGCTGGTCCTGGAACAGGAAGCCGCGGAAATCGAACTGGAAGGGCTGGATGCCGACGCGGAGCGAATCGAAGTCGAACCGGTCGGAGACGTTGCGGAGGTGATAGTCGACGAAGAATTCCTGCACGCCCAGCGCATGGTCGAAGCGGTCGGTGCCGCTCGACGGCTCGACGTGGAGGATCCGGCGCTCGCCGACGTCGACATAATTGACGTTGTAGGCGAGCGTCAGCCGGTATTCGATATGCGGCGGCAGGAAGGCGGTGTTGCCCTTGATCAGGGCGATGCTGGCGATGAAGGTCTGGGCGAGCACCAGGCTGTGATTGTTGCCGAACACGTCGAGATTGCCCGGCTGCTGGGTGGTCTGCACGCCGACCGGGATCGGGAAGGTGCGCGGTTCGACCACGGTGTCGGAGACGGCGCCGACGACGAAGAACCAGTCGTGGCCGGTCAGGCCGAGCGCGCGGTGGACCCGGCAGCCGAAGGCGCTCTGCCGTTCCTCCCGCTCGTCGGTCGGCACGCAGATCGGCCGGTCGCCCTTCAGCGTGTTCTGGTTGTACGGGTCCCACCAGCGCTCGCGCACCAGGCCGAGCGTCTCGATCAGCCGCCAGCGGTCGGGAATGGCGAAATGCTCGGCCGAAAACGCCTCGGGCGGCGGCGAGCGGATCGCGCCCGGGTTCACCTGGTTCACCGGATCGGGCAAATCGTGCTGCGGCACCCCGGGGCGGCGGCGGCCGTCGATCAATTCCTCTTCGGAAGGGACCGGGGCGGGGCGGGAGAAATCCTCGGGTGGTGTCTGCTCGGGCGGTGAAGGATCCTGAAGGGAGGCCAGTACCAAGGAGTCATCCTGGCGAAAGCCGGGACCCATGAACACTGGCGGCATCAGCATTCCCGAGGCGGTGTTCATGGGCCCCGGGTCAAGCCCGGGGTGACTCCGAGGGGACACGGTGTTCATGGATCCCGGATCGAGTCCGGGATGATTCGGAGGGGATGCCGACGCCATCAGCGACAGGAGGGCGGCGGCGACGCTCATTTTCCCTGGCAGACATTCTGCTCGTTCGTCCCGATGAACGGGTTGAACGGGCAGCCGACATAGCGAAGGCGCACGCCGCCGCCGGACGCGCCGGGCAGCGGCACGACGATCTGATCGGAGCGGATGCCGGCGGGCGCGTTGGCGATCGAGCCGAGCCTCAGGCCCGCATTGTGCGTGCCGAGGAAGCTGATCATGTCGTCCTGGTCGATGCCGTCGCCGGAGACGCCGATGCCGCCGACAAGCGTGCTGCCGCGGTAGATCGGCACCGAGCCGGGGAAGATCTGGATGCCGTTGGCGAGCCGGCCGGGGCTCGGATTGGCCGTGCATTGCTGCGGCGTGTCGGCATTCATGCCGAGGATGAAGCCGACATGCTGGACGACGTTGCCGGCGATCAAAGCCGATTGCAGGCCGGTCGAGAAGGGGTTGAACTCGGCGATGGGCCGCGAGAACGGCCCCGGCGGCCGGCCGAGCTCGCCGTCGGGGAAATAGGGTCGCGAGATATTGCCGTTGGCCCGGTCGGTGAAGGCGTGGGTGCCGGTCAGGGCGGCCGGATCGGCGAAGAAGGCCCGCGCCGCGGCAACCCGGCCGGAGACGTCGGGATTGGGATTGCCCTGCAATTCGGCGGCGGCGAACGCGGCGGAGAAGAACATCGCCGTGCGCGCCTTCTGCAGCGAGACGTCGGTACCGAAGATCGGCGCGTCGGGCGAGCGGACCAGGCCGAGCACGGCACCGTTGGTGTCGACCACCGAGATCGAGACCTGGGCGCGGCTGTCGAGCGGGCGGCGGATCTGGGCGCGGGCGGCGCTCATGATCTTGAACGCCTCCTCGAGCAGGGCGCGGACCTCGGCGGCGGTAAGCTGGCCGTCGGTGCCGGCGCGGACCGGGAAGCGGTTGGTGCCCGAGCCGTCGGTCAGCACATAGGCGTCGGGATTGGCGAATTCGACGGCGGTGGCGATCCGGATGCCCGACGCCTCGGTGCCGTAGGCGCGGCCGGCGAGGACGCCGTTGGCCGAATCGTAATAGCCGTTGACCGAGGTCAGCGCCCCGGGGAGCGTGCCGAAAGCGGGCGGCGAGGCGGGATTGCTGCGGAAATCGGCCGGCGTCGCGTCGCTGTAGCGCAGGGTGGTGCCGTCCACGCTGACCCGGTCGGCGGTGATCTCGTTGGACGCGGTGAAGCCGGTCGAGGCGGCGAGCGCGATCGCCTCCTCCGCGTCCTGGTCGATGTCCTGGATCTCGGGGTCGAAGCCGTAGACGCCGTCGGCCATCACGCCGATGCCGCCGACCACGACGCCGTTCTTGTAGAGCGGGAAGCCGCCGGCATCGGCGGAAAGGCCGAGCGGCGATCGCTTCGGGCCGATGAAGCTGTTCGGGAGGGCGATGCCGTTGAACCGCGCCGACAGATCAGAGCAGGGCAGCTGGCTGAACTGCACGCCGAACAGGGGACCGCTCTCCAGGCCCTGGGCGGCGGCCGAGGGCGGAAAATGCTGCTGCACGATCATCGAGGCGGTGCGGGTGGAGAAGGCGTTGCCGCTGGAGGAGAGATAGGCGCCGGTGATCGCCTTGGCGATCGCGCCCGCGACCGCGCCGGGGACGTTGACGCCCTGCAGATCGTGATTGTTGCCGTTGGGGGCCGAGGGCACGCGCAACTGCTGGTTGGCGCCGTTCATCACGAACACGGCGAGCACGTTGCCCACTCGGTCGACCACAGCGAACGTTCCCGGCAGCCCGCGCGCCTGCGCCTCGGCGACGCCTTGGGCGATGATCCGCTGCACGTCCGCCGGGGTCAGCGCGACCTGGGCCGGATCGGTGAACAGGCGGGTCTGGGCCGGGGTCGGCGGTCCCGGCGTCGGCACGGTGCCGCCGCCACCGCCACCGCCTCCGCCGCCGCAGGAGGCCAGGAGGAGGGCGGCAATGGCGATACTGGACGCTGTACGCTTCATCGGAGCCTTCTGATTCCCGCTGCCGCCCGGCCCAGGCTCGCCCGGAAGGCGCCGGGATCGTACGCATTCGGATCGCGGACCGCGCGATAGGCGGCGTTGATGTCCACCCGGATGTTGTTCGCCGCCGCGGCCGAAACGCCGTGCTGGTTGACGAGAGCGGAGAGCAAGGTGTCGGTCGCCATCACCGCCTGGACGCTGCCGGCATAATCGGTGAAGCGCTCGCGAAGCGCGTTGCCGGTGATCGCCTCGATGATCGCGAAGGTCTGCTCGCGGCCCATCGCGGCGGCGCCGAACGCGCTGGCCAGCGCCTGCGCGCTTTGCCTCAGCGCCTGGGCGGCGGCGACGGCGGCGCCGCGGTCGCGGGCGAGGGCGCTGTGGAAGGCGCGGCTGTCGCGCTCGAAGCGCTGGGCGACTCCCGGCGCCACGATCCGCGCCGCCGCGCTCAGCATGATCATGTTCTCGTCGTTGAACGGCGGCATGCCCGACGGGATCGGCCGGCCCGGATTGGCGAGCGCCGCCGGGCGGAAGCGCGGATCGTCGGAAATCTGCCGGTGGCAGGAGTGGCAGTCGAAGAAGTAGAATTCGGGGAAGACGCCCTCGGCGCCGCGGCGGCTCGTGAACAGGGACAAAGCGCGGTCGAGCGCCATCGCCTGGCCGATCGCCCACATCCTGGTGCCGTCGGAATCGGGCTTGCGGCGGCGATAGTCGGCGTCGTCATTGTGGTGCCGCTGCAGCGTCGAGAACAGGTCGAGCTCGAAGCTGATCCGCGGGTGGCCGGCGGCCATGATCCGGTGGGTGACGAACTGGCCCTCGCCGGCGCCGCCGAAATGGCAATCGAGGCAGACCTGGGCGCGGACCTGCGGCCGGGCGAGGTCGCGGAGGCCGCGGGCGACGTTGCCCTGATGGGTGGCGCCGACCGCATAATGGGTGGTCAGCCAGCCCGACGAGGGCGGGCCGGCGGGGCCGTGGCAGCTCTCGCAGCCGACGCCGTCATTCTGCTGGTAGCGCGGGCCGCGGTCGCCGGCCGCGCGGCGCAGGCTGGCGGGGCTGGCGTGACAGCCGAGGCACATGTCGGACGTGGACGGATCGCCGATGCCGAGCCGGCGCGCGATCTCGCGCGAGCGCTCCTCGCGAAGCACCGCCCAGGCGCGGCTGTGCGCGCCGGCGGCGGTGGCCGGGTCCTGCCAGAGCTGGATCTCGTCCTGGCGGACGATCTCGCCGTCGGCGCGGCTGCGGCCGTGGCAGGTTGTGCCGCCGCAGGTGGCGACGCCGACATAGCTCGCCTCGCCGCCGCCGCTCTGCACCAGCGCCTGCGCGCCCTTCGGTCCGACCAGGAAAAGCAAAGCGAGCGCGGCCAGAAAGCCGAGCGCACTCAAGCCGAACGCAATTTTGCGGCTGCCCCCCATCCGTCCTCCGTTGCCGCCTGTTCGGATCGGCCAAGAAGTCGCCGAAACTATGGGCGGAAAGACTTTTGCATGCAACCCGCAAAGCGGCTCGCAAGCCCCTGATGACAGCCGAAACAAAGCCCGGTAGAGCTTGTCTTTCATGGGGGGCGAGGGGGCCGGCGGCGGCCGATTCCACCGGCTTTCCAGGCTTGACGAGATCGGAGCCCAAGCGATGACCAAAGCCTCGGACCTGTTCATCCAGTGCCTCGAAGAGGAAGGCGTCGAATATGTGTTCGGCGTGCCCGGCGAGGAAAATCTCGATTTCCTGGACAGCCTGTCGCGGTCCAAGTCGGTGAAGCTGATCCTGACCCGGCACGAGCAGGGCGCCGGCTTCATGGCCGCCACCTACGGCCGCCACACCGGCAAGACCGGCGTCTGCGTCGCCACCCTGGGGCCCGGCGCGACCAACTTCGTCACCGCCGCCGCCTACGCCCAGCTCGGCGGCATGCCGATCCTGATGATCACCGGCCAGAAGCCGATCAAGAAGTCGAAGCAGGGCCGGTTCCAGATCCTCGATGTCGTCGACATGATGCGGCCGATCACCAAATATACCCACCAGCTCGCGTCGGCCGACAATATTCCGAGCCGGGTGCGCGAAGCCTTCCGCCTCGCCGAGGAGGAGAAGCCCGGCGCGACCCATCTCGAATTTCCCGAGGATATCGCCGAAGAGAAGACGGAATCGGTGCCGCTGAAACGCAGCCACGTCCGCCGCCCCCATGCCGACGAGAAATCGATCCGGGCCGCGGTGAAGCGGATCGAGGCGGCGAAGGCGCCGGTGCTGGTGATCGGCGCGGGCGCGAACCGGACGATGACCAGCCGAATGCTGCTGCAACTGATCGAGAAGACCGGCATCCCGTTCATCACCACCCAGCTCGGCAAGGGCGTGATCGACGAGACCCATCCCAAGTTCCTCGGCTGCGCGGCGCTTTCCGCGGGCGATTTCGTCCACCGCTCGATCGAGGCGGCGGACCTGATCATCAACGTCGGCCACGACGTGATCGAAAAGCCGCCCTTCTTCATGCAGCAGGGCGGCACCGAGGTGATCCACGTCTCGACCAACACCGCCTCGGTCGACCCGGTCTATTTCCCGCAGATCGAGGTGATCGGCGACATCGCCAATGCGATCTGGCAGATCAAGGAGGACATCGTCCCGCAGGGAACGTGGAATTGCGACCGGATGCTCAAGGCCCGCGCCGCCGAGCTCGAGCATACGTCCGGCCTGTGCGACGATCAGCGCTTCCCGATCTTCCCGCCCTGCCTGGTGCAGCGGATCCGCGAGGCGATGCCGGCCGACGGCATCATCTGCCTCGACAACGGCGTCTACAAGATCTGGTTCGCGCGCAACTATCCGGCGCGGCAGCCGAACACGGTGCTGCTCGACAACGCGCTGGCGACGATGGGCGCCGGCCTGCCGAGCGCGATGGCCTCGGCGATGGTCTATCCGGGCCGCAAGGTGATGGCGATCTGCGGCGACGGCGGCTTCATGATGAACAGCCAGGAGATGGAGACCGCGGTCCGGCTCGGCCTGAACATCACCGTCCTCATCCTGCGCGACGACGCCTACGGCATGATCCGCTGGAAGCAGGCCAATATGGGCTTCGCCGATTTCGGCCTGACCTACGGCAATCCCGATTTCGTCAAATATGCCGAAAGCTACGGCGCCCACGGCCACCGCGTGGAGAGCGCGGAAGGGCTGCCGGAACTGCTCCGGCATTGCCTGGACACGCCGGGCGTCCACCTGATCGACTGCCCGGTCGACTATTCGGAGAACGACCAGATTCTGAACAAGGACCTCAAGGCGCTGAGCGCGGGCTTGTGACGGCGCGGGAAAGGACGTCATTCCAGCGAAAGCTGGAATCTCCCTTCCTTTTCCCGGCGTCGGTAGGAAGGCAGTGAGATCCCAGCTTCCGCTGGGATGACGTAAGGTCCCCATTGTGAGGCGAAGATGGTGAAGCTCAAGGACGTCTACCCGCTCTACCTCAACAACAAGGCCGAGCAGCCGAACACCGACCTCGAGGTCACCGACAAATATACCGGCAAGGTCGCCTTTCGCTGCGCCCAGGCCGACGCGAAGACGATCGATGCGGGGATCGCCGGCGCGGTCGCCGCGGCCGAGCCGATGGCGCGGCTGCCGAGCTACCAGCGCCAGGCCGTGCTCCAGCATTGCGTCGACCGCTTCAAGCAAAGGTTCGACGAGCTCGCTTATGCCCTCTGCGTCGAGGCGGGAAAGCCGATCAAGGACAGCGAGGGCGAGGTCTCGCGGCTGATCGACACCTTCCGCATCGCCGCAGAGGAAAGCGTGCGGATGACCGGCGAGGTGCAGCCGCTGGACATCAGCCCGCGGGCCAAGGGCTATCAGGGCATCTGGAAGCGCGTGCCGATCGGGCCGTGCAGCTTCATCTCGCCGTTCAACTTCCCGCTCAACCTCGCCGCGCACAAGATCGCGCCGGCGCTCGCGGTCGGCTGCCCGTTCGTGATGAAGCCGGCGAGCCGCACGCCGCTCGGCGCGATCATCATGGGCGAGGTCCTGGCCGAGACGGACCTGCCGGAAGGCGCCTTTTCGATCCTGCCCGCGCACCGCGAGGGCGCGGACCTGTTCACCGAGGACGAGCGGCTGAAATTGCTGAGCTTCACCGGCTCCCCCGCCGTGGGCTGGGACCTCAAGGCCAAGGCCGGCAAGAAGAAGGTCGTGCTCGAGCTCGGCGGCAATGCGGCGGTGATCGTCGACAAGGACGCCGATCTCGACGATGCGCTCGAGCGGGTGATCTTCGGCGCCTTCTACCAGTCGGGCCAGTCCTGCATCGGCGTCCAGCGCATCCTGATCCACGCCGAAATCTATGACGCATTCCGCGCGATGCTGGTGAAGAAGACGAAGACTTTAGTTGCGGGCGATCCCAAGGACCGCAACGTCTTCATCGGCCCGATGATCGACGTGAAGGAGGCGCAGCGGCTCGACAATTGGATCGAGGAGGCGGTCGGCAAAGGCGCGAAATTGCTCTGCGGCGGCAAGCGCGACGGCGCGATGCTGGAGGCGACCCTGCTCGAGGACGTCGATCCGGCGACCAAGCTCAACGTCGAGGAGGCGTTCGGGCCGGTCGCCTTCCTGATCCGGTTCACGGATTTCAACGAGGCGCTGGACATCGTCAACGACAGCAAGTTCGGGCTTCAGGCGGGCATCTTCACCCGCGACCTCTTCCAGATGTTCGACGCCTGGGACCGGCTCGACGTCGGCGGCGTCGTCATCAACGACGTGCCCTCCTACCGGGTCGACAACATGCCCTATGGCGGGGTCAAGGATTCAGGGCTCGGCCGCGAAGGCATCCGCTTCGCGATGGAGGACATGACCGAAATCCGCAACCTGGTCATCCGCCGCCGTGACGAAGGGCCGACGAAGAAGCACACCGGCAGCTGACCGGCTAATTGGTCGCTGGCGCCGGGGGTTCCGCTCCCGCCGTCAGGTCGAGATATTCGATCCGCGCCCTCGGGGAGCGGTCCGGGATATGCGAGCCCGTCGACGTGTTGTGAAAGGTCGCGGTATAGCTGTAGCGCTCGAGCCGGTAGGTCGCCCGGTCCGCCGGGGAATAGCGGCGGCCTCTGATCGATTCGAGCAGCGGCGCCTCCCAGCCGCCGCCGCCCGGGCCGCGGCGAAGCAGCTGCAGATCGTCGACCTGGCCGTCGGGCTGGACCCAGAAGCCGACGTCGATCCATTTGTCGTCGAACGTATCGGTGAGCCGTTCGGCCAGATTGTCCGTCTTCAGGCCGTTGGTGTCGTAGACGGCGCTCTCCCGGTGCGCATTGCCGTCGACATTGGTCTGCTGGACCAGCTGATAGGGAGGCGAATAGAGCAGCTGGCGAGTTTCGCCGCCGCCCATCGTCGCGATGAGGGCGTCCGCGCGCTCGTCGTCGCCTTCGCGGCTGTAGATGCGGATCAGCAGGGCCTTGGCGCCATAAGCGAGCAGCGCGCGCTGCGGATCCGTGAAGCGCGACATTTCGAGCAGCCGCCGCCGCGCCGGCCCGTAGGGCGTCTCCATATAGTCGAGCCAGAGCGAGCGAAGCTCGGCGAGGTTCGCCACGTCCTCGCGACCGCCGGCACGAGCGGCCTCCACGAGCCTCCCGAGCTCCCGCCGCGCGATCTCCGGCCGCCCTAGCGCCGCGAGCGAGCGGGCGATCTCCAGCCGGGCGGTGAAATGACGATGGTCCTCGACCGGGAGGCCGGCCCGAAGCGACCCAAGGATCTGATAGACGTAGATCTCGGCTTCGCGATCCCGGCCGAGATGCTCCGCCACCCGGGTCCCGGCGCGGTAGAGATCGGAGACCGGCTCGGGATAATTGCGCGCTTCGTCGCGATTGCGCGACATGGACGATCGGATGGCGCGGCGAGCGTCGCCATATTCGCCCTCGACGAACAAAGCCTCGGCGAGCGCCAGGGTCGCATCGATATCCTCGTCGGGCGGGCAGTGGCGCGCCAGGCAGGCGGCGAGCCGGTCGCGATAATCCTGAATGCGGGTGCCGGTGACGACGACGTTCTGGCCCTGGGTCGGCTGGGCGAAAGCGGGGCCGGAAAGGCTCGTCAGCAGCGCGAGAAGCAGGGTAGGGCGCATCGCATCCTCCATGGCTCGGGACATCCTAATCGACGCGTGCCTGCCTGGGAAGGCGCCGTCGCCAGTTTCGCAAGACCGGTCACGGGGACGGCGGCAGGTTGGTCTCGCTGAGCAGGGTGTATTCCACGCGCGCGCTCGGCGTACGATCCGGGATATGGGTGCCGGTCACCTGGTGCGTCAGCCGCGACGTGTAGGTGTAGCGTTCCAGCCGTTGCGTCTGGCTTCCGTCCGCGGTCG
>Ga0070677_10000081_pt1 | contig 30569 bp, 31 predicted proteins | sample KBSM63metaG_FD_64674 | JGI IMG/M metagenome (GOLD analysis project Ga0070677, IMG submission 64674) | Miscanthus rhizosphere microbial communities from Kellogg Biological Station, Michigan, USA - KBS M6-3 metaG | ecosystem: Host-associated > Plants > Roots > Rhizosphere > Soil ... | reverse complement strand
GCGGTGATGATGATGTCCTTCTTGCGGCCGGTGATCTTGATGAAGCCGTCGGAGTCGATCTCGCCGATGTCGCCGGTGTGCAGCCAGCCGTCGACGATCGTCTCCCGGGTCGCCTCCTCGTTCTTGTAGTAGCCCTGGAAGACGTTCGGTCCCTTGACGAGGATCTCGCCGTCGTCGGCGATTTTCACTTCGCAGCCGGGGAAGGGTTTGCCGATCGTGCCAACCTTGAATTCCTCCGGGGTCGAGACCGTCGCCGCGGTGGAGGTCTCGGTCATCCCCCAGCCCTCGAGCACCAGCACGCCGGCGGCGTCGAAGAAGCTGAGGATGTCGGGATTAATCGGGGCGGCACCGGAGACCGCGAGGCGGATCTTGCCGCCGAAGAGGCCGCGGATCTTGGAGAGCACCTGCTTGTCGGCGAACTCGTACTGCTTGCGCAGGAGGAGACCCGGTTTGCGACCCGCGCGTTCGGTCGCTCGCACCTTCTTGCCGACCTTGATCGACCACTCGAAGATTGCCTTCTTGATGCCGCCCTCCTTCTCCATCCCACTTGTCGCGGCGGTGTAGATCTTCTCGAAGATGCGCGGCACCGACGGGAAGTAAGTCGGATGCAGTTCGCCGAGGTTGGGAAGGATCTTCAGCGGGTCGCGCTCCCAATAGGCGATCGTCGTGCCGAGGTCGAAGCTGCCGAACTGGATCAGCAGGGCGAAGGAGTGGGCGAGCGGCAGGTAGAGGTAGGCGAGGTCTTCCGGCTCGATCACGCTGGTCGTGTTGACCATGTCGAGCATCGCCCGGTAGTTGCCGTGGCTGATGATGCAGCCCTTGGGCGGCCCGGTGGTGCCCGAGGTGTAGATGAAGGTGCAGATGTCGTCCTTGGTCACCGACTGCCAGCGCGCCTCCCACTCAGAGGCGTCGCGGGCGGAGCCGCGGGCGGCGAGATCCTCGAGCGAGATCGCGTCCTCGCTGCTCCCGGTCATCCGCACCACGTGCTCGAGCAGCGGCAGCTTGTCCCGCACCGCGCGGATCTTCTCCAGCTGCTCGTCATCCTCGACCACGACGACCTTGGCGTCGGAGTTCTCCAGCACGTACTGACACTCCTCCGGCGAGTTGGTCTGGTAGATCGGCACGACCACCGCGCCCGCCGAGAGCGCCGCGAAGTCGAAGTAGGTCCACTCGGGGCGGGTGTTGCCGAGGATCGAGACCTTGTCGCCCTTGGCGATGCCGAGATCGATCAATCCGAGCGAGAGCGAGCGGACGACCTCCAGCACCTGGTCGTAGCTGCGATCGACCCAGGCCTCGTTCTCCTTGTAGCGCACCGCCGGAGCGCTGCCGTACAGCTTGGCGGCGAGCGGCAGAAGATCCGCCAGTGTCGACGATTTGGTCCCCCTCGCCATGCCGGGGAGGGAGTCTAGTTAAAGATTTAGCTGGGGCGGGCCTCGCGCCGCTGCTGCTGACCGGTCATGCTGCGCAGTGAGGTCTCGAAAAGGGACCTGTCGATGCGGCCGTGGAAGATCGGTATGCCCATCTGCATGCACTTGCCGATCACCTCCTGTCGCTTCATCTGAAGCTCCTCGGCAAGCTCGGACGGAGTGAGGTGATTGGCCACAGCGGACCTCCCTTTATCGTTGAAATTGGGTAGGCACTGTTTACTCCCGGTGGCGGACGCTGTCAACCGGAATACCCCACATGACCGGCAGCCCGCGCACCAAAGCCGGGATAATGCGGTCGGTGCCCACCGCCACTGAGAACCAGACGCCGGAGCCGGCAATGGTGCCGATCCCCAGGCGGGGTCGGATCTGGATCGCCCTCGCCCTCGCCCTCGGCCTGCTGGCGCTCGGCTACGCGATAGTCAGCATCTCCACGCAGAAGGCGGGGAAAGCCATCGTCCACCTTGCCGGCATCGCCGAAGCGCAGGAAATCTTCGGCGGCGTACCCCAGGAAGGGGACCGGCTCGGCTCCTCCGATGCGCCGGTGACGATTCAGATCTTCAACGACCTGCAGTGCTCCAGCTGCCGCGAAGACTTTCTCAGCACGATTCCCGGCCTGGTCAATGCCTACGCGCGCCCGGGAGACGTGAAGCTCCTCTACCGCCACTACTCGAACAGCGAAAGCCCGGAGGAGTTGGGCTTCTACGGAGCCGAGGCGGCGGCGGACCAAGGCTACGGCTGGCAGTACACCTATCTCTTCTTCCGCAATCAAGATGAAGCGGAGCGTTTCGGGGTCGACCAGGACTTCCTCGACTCGGTCGCCGGTGGAATCGAGGAACTGAACGAGCCCGAATGGCTCGAATACCTGGAAGACAACGGCGGCCCCGACGAGGCGATCAGCGAAAAACTGAAGGGCTACGAGGAACTCGGCCGCGACCTCAGCATCCGCACCGGCCAAGCGGCGATCGTCAGCGGCCCCAGCGGCACTGAAACGCTCCAGGACGGCCCCACGCTGCAGCAGATCGAAGCGGCGATCGAAGCCGTCGAATAGCTCCGGCGGCGCTTCTGGGATAATCGCGAGCCTCTCGGGGCGTGGCGCAGCCTGGTAGCGCGCACCGTTCGGGTCGGTGAGGTCCCCGGTTCAAATCCGGGCGCCCCGATGAGCGATGGTCACGAGCAGTTGCGCCTGGATCCATGCGATCATTTGGCGATCGTAACTCGGGATCAGGGGCGTAGCGCAGCTTTCGCCCTTTTCCCGGGTCTTTGTTGGGACGCATGCGCAGACTCCTGCTGATTCCACTGACGCTGGCTTTGCTGGCGCTCACCCCCGCTATGGCCGGCTCGCTGGTCGGGCCGCCGCGCGGCTTTATCGGCATCTCGCCCCAGGGCTTTCCCAGCAGCGAGGACTACGAACTGATGAGCGAGGCGGGCATTAGCTCGGTTCGCCTGCCGTTGAACTGGTCCGAAATCGAGCCCGATGCGAGGGCTCGCTTCGACCAGAACTGGGAATTCCTCGACGGTCAGGTGCAGTTTGCGGCGGAAAACGGGATGACGCCCTTCTTCTTCGTCTGGGGCACGCCGGCCTGGGTCTCACCCAAGCTCGGTGCGGAACCGATCGCCAGCGCCCGCCAGCGCCGGCAGTGGTTGCGGTTTCTGCGCTCCGCCGTCCACCGCTATGGCCCGCAGGGCAGCTTCTGGCGCGAACATCGCGACCTGCCGCGTCACCCCGTCCGTCAATGGGAGATCTGGAACGAGGAGAACATCGTCACTTTTTCCAAGGAACCGGATCCGGAAGCCTTTGCCAGGTTGATCCGCATCTCGGGCGGTCTCCTGCACCGGATCGAGCCCGGCTCGACGGTGATCCTCGGCGGTCTCTTCGGCCGTCCCCTGCAGATTCCACCCAACGTCGCCTCGGAGGGCTTCCTCGCCGACCTCTATCGGGTGCCGGGGATCAAGCGCTACTTCGATGGGGTCGCGCTGCATCCTTACGTCGCCGATGCCGGTGCTCTGCAGGGTCAGATCGAACGCCTGCGCACGGTGATGACCCTCAACGGCGACGCGGCGACGCCGCTCTACGTGACCGAGATGGGTTGGGGCTCGGACGGCTTTGAGTCGCGTTGGGAGCGCGGCCCGCACGGCCAGGCTCGTGAACTCGACCGCGCCTTCGCGATGCTCACCGGCAACCGGCACCGCTGGAACATCGGTGGCGTCTGGTGGTTCTCCTGGACCGATCAGGCGGGTTCTTGCCAGTTCTGCGATTCCGCCGGCCTGCTCACCTCTCACCGCGAAGCCAAGCCCTCCTGGTATCGCTTCAACGCCTGGACCGGCGGCGATTCGGCGACCGTGCCGCGAGCCTCGGCCAGGGCTCTGCGCGCCACTCGTAACTAGCGTCACTTTCGTTCTTCACGTTTGTCCGTCCCGATCGAGGGGAGTGGGGAAGCAACGGAAAGACGCGAGAAAGGAGTGGTCATGGCGGAGAAGCTGCAAGGCAAGAGAGTCGCCTTTTTGATGGCCAATGAGGGGGTCGAGCAGGTCGAGTTGACCGAGCCCCTGAAAGCCGTGCGGGAGGCGGGCGCCGAGGCCGAGCTGATCGCCCCCGAAGCGGGTGAGATCCAGGGTTTCAACCATCTCGACAAGGGCGACACCTTTGCCGTCGACGAGGCGGTGGGCGAAGTCGATGCCGATGAATTCGACGCTTTGGTGCTGCCGGGCGGCGTCGCCAATCCCGATCAGCTACGGACGAAACCTGAGGCGGTGCAGTTCGTGCGGGCCTTCTTCGAAACGGGCAAGCCGGTCGGCGTGATCTGCCACGGTCCTTGGACGTTGGTCGAGGCGGACGTCGTGCGCGGCCGTACGATCACCTCCTGGCCCAGCCTGCAGACGGATCTGCGTAACGCCGGCGCCGAGTGGGTGGACGAGGAAGTGCACGTCGATCAGGGCCTGGTCAGCAGTCGCAAGCCCGATGATCTCGAGGCGTTCTGCGCCAAGGTGGTCGAGGAGATCGCCGAGGGTGTCCACGAGGGCCAAAGCGCAGCGACCGCATAGCGGTATGGACTTATCCCCGACGGCGAGCTACGTTCCTTTCGGTACTGCTCGCCGATCGGGAGGCACATGGCTTGGATCGACATATCCGCGGTCTCGGCCGCGCTTGCCGTGCTTTGTGCCTGGCTTGCGGTGGTCCTGCTCTTACGGGCGCGGCGGGCGCAGCGGCGCTTCGAGCTGCTCGGCCAGGTAGCCGCGATCTCCGAGAGAGCCGGCTCCCTGGAGGAGACCTTCGAGGCTATCTGCGACATCCTCGTCCCCGAGGTCGCCGACTTCTGCATGATCGACATGCTCGAAGGCGGCGAGGTCAAACGGGTCGCCGTGCGCGTTTCCAAAGGAGGTCCCGAGGGAGCGGCGCGCGGCCTCGAAGAGCGCCGGCCGTCGCTGCCCGAGTGGATGACGAGCGAGGAGGACGGCTCGCTCCAGCCGCGCTTCTACGAGCGCATGTCCGAGGCGGATCTGCGCGAGATCGCTCACGATGACCGCGACGACCTGATCTTCCTGCGCAACCTGGAAATGCGCTCGGCGATCACGCTGGCCTTGCAGGCGCGGGGGCAGGTCAAGGGAACCCTCACCCTCGGCGTCGCCTGGTCAGGGCGCCGCTACCGCCACGACGACGTTCGCTTCGCCTGGGTGCTCTCCGGTCGCGTCGCCCTGACTCTCGACAACAGCGGGCTATTCGCCGATCTGGAGCGGGCGGAAGCCTCGCGAGCCGAGATCGCCGAGACGCTGCAACGGGGGTTGTTGCCGCCGCCGCTGCCGCACATCCCCGGTTGGTCGCTGGCCGCGCTGTACCGCCCGGCCGGCGCGGAGAACGAAGTCGGCGGTGATTTCTATGACGCCTTCCCGGTGGGCGACGGCTGGATGCTGGTGATCGGCGACGTCACCGGCCGCGGCGCACACGCCGCCTCGATCACGGCGCTCGCCCGCTACACGCTGCGCACGGCGACGGCGCTCACCAACGATCCCGTCATCGCCCTGGCGACCCTCAACCGAGCGCTGATCGCCCGCCACGACACCTCGCTCTGCAGCATCGCCGCCATCGCCATCGCCGAGGACCCCGCTCGCCCCGTGCGGATGGCCGTCGCCGGCCACCTGCCGCCGCTGCTCGTCGACGGCGAGGAAGTGAGTGAAGTCGGCGGCGCCGACCCCGTGCTGGGTGCCTTTGCGGACGGCGAGTGGCGCGTCGCCGAAAGTCGCGTCGAGCCGGGCCAGCAGCTGGTGATGGTGACCGATGGCATCGTCGAGGCCGCCGGCGAGGCCGGCCGCTTCGGTGAGGCGCGACTGCGCGCCGAGCTCTCCGGTTCCGCTTCGCCCGCCGGTGCGGTGCAACGGCTCGAATCGGCGCTTCGCACCTTCACCTCCGGCGCCCTCGACGACGACGTCGCGATCCTCGCGGTCGCCCGCTCCACGGGGGGCGATGGAATGGCAGAGATGGCACAGGCGCTCAGCGGTCACGGCAATGCCTGAAGCCCCGGAGGCGCTCGTCGGACGTCTCTTCAACGCCTTCAACCAGCGCGACGTGAAGTCGATGGTGGCGCTCTGCTCGCCCCGCATGGAGTTCTTCACGGTCACCGGCGAGGAGATCGGTCGTGGCGCCCCCTACGTCGGGCCCGAGGGGCTGCGCGACTACCTCGCCGACGCCGAACAATTCTGGGAAGAGCTGCTGATCACGCCGGGAAGCGTGGAGCGGCGCGGCGAGAGAATGCTGGTCCTCGGCCGCGTCTACGTGCGCAATCGTGAGCTCGGCATCCGCGACATGCCGGTCGCCTGGATCTGGCAGGTCGAGGGCGAGCGCTTCGTGCGCGGCGAGGTCTTCGCCGATCCCAGCGAGGCCGTCGACCGTTTCGCTCAGGCGACCGCCTGAGCCTCGGACTGTCGCCGCACGGCCTCGAGTACTTCCTCGGCCAGTTGCGAGCCGTCGTCCGGGCGCAAGGGGGTCGCGCTGACCCGCAGCACGACGCCGTTCTCGTCGACTTCCTCGAGCGTCACGTTGGGCGGGTAGCGGGTCGGCACCTGGATCGAGGAGAGCAGTTGTTCCTCGACCCGTCGCGGGCTCGCCGCGCGCGAGAAGCGGGCCCGGAAGTCGACTTTCGGCGGCTCCCGCAAGGGCACGACGACGAGGCTGATCAGCACGCTGTTGGGCACTTGCAGGCGGTCGGCTCCCTGCACCAGCGTCGCGTAGAAGAGCCCCAGCGAGCTCACCGTCCCTTCCAGCGAGCCGGCCAGGGCGCCGCCGACGAGGCGCACCCGTTCGCCGACCCGGAATGGCCGCGTGCTCTGCAGGACGATGCCCGCGAAGAGGCTGCCCAGAGTCTGCTGTGCGGCGAGGCCGAGGACGATCGCCGTAAAGGCCCCACCGACGGCGAGGGTGGCGGCGGTGACGCCGGCGATGCGCAGGGCCAGGACGACGACCGCGACCATCGCGAAAAGCCGGATCAGGAAGCCGAGGGTGCCGGCCGTGGCCGGGTCGACGCGACGGAAGAGTCGCGGCGAGACCCAGCGCACCAGCCAGTGGCTGCCGGCCGAGCCGACGATGATCAGGATCACGACCGTCGCCGCTCGCACCCAGGAGCCGTAGCCTGGGAAGAGCTCCCCACGCCGGTAATAGACGACGAGGGTGGCGGCGATCGTGATCAGCGCGACCAGCAACCAGCCCAGTGCACGCTGTGGCGAACGGGTCTCCAGTTCGTGACCGAGCCCGGCCTCGTGCCAGGAATGGGTGCGGGTCTCAAACAGCTCGCGGGGCAACCGCCTGCGTGGTGCGGGCATCGAAACGCGGCTACCCGGCGCGATCAACCGGAAACGACCGTTTTACCCGGCAGGGCCACGGGTACCGTTTGGCCTAGGACGAGACGGTTATGCTCGCGGTGCGCGGCGGCAGGCCTTCGGCGGCAACCAGGCGAATAGATGGCAAACGGCTCCACGACCAACGACAAGCCAACCGGGCTGCAGATCAAGCTGCCGGCCAAAGCGGAGAACGTCGCTGTCGTGCGGCACGCGCTCGCCGGCCTCGCCGAGCAGGTCGGCATGGACGAGACGGGGGTCGCCGATCTGAAGACGGTCGTCACCGAGGCCTGCATGAACGTGGTCGTGCACGCCTACCCGGACGGCACCGGCCCGTTGATGGTCGAGGCGGACCCCGACAGCGAGGGCCTCACGGTGACGGTCAGCGACGAGGGGGCGGGAATCAACCCGCAGGCGGACTCCGAGCGCAACAGCCTCAAACTCGGGCTTTCCCTGATCGCCGCCCTGTCCAGCAGCTTCAGCATCTCCGGCGGCCTCGACCGCGGCACCGAAGTGATGATGCGCGTCCCGCTCAGCGGTGGCGGCGCCAACGGGGCTGTCGCCGACAGCCACGAGGTCGCGGTCGAGACCGCTGTGACCGACGCGACCGAACTCACGGTCGCCCGCGCCGAGCTGCTCGAGCCGGTGCTGGCGAGGCTCGTCGGCGCCCTCGCCGCCCGGCGGGAGCTCTCGATCGAGCGGGTCTCCGACGCCGTCCTCGTCACCGACGCGATCGCCGACGCCGCCCCGGAGCGCTTTTCAGATGGCTGCGTCCGCCTCGGGCTGGATGAGACCGAGGCCGGCCTCGAGCTTCGCCTCGGGCCGATGGTGGACGGCGCGGGGGGTGAGATCCGCCGGCAGCTCGAGGTTCCGGAGGTGGGCGGCTCGCTGGAGGGGCTTGTCGATGAGATCGGGGTCGAGAGCTCCGACGAGGGCGACTACCTGATCATTCGCTTCGCCGCTGTGTCGGCGGCCTAGCCGCGACCCCCGTCCAGCGCCCGTTCCTCCTCGATCCGCTCGCGGATGCGGGCCAGGGCCCGGCGCAGGATGCGGGAGACGTGCATCTGCGAGTGGCCGATCTGCTCGGCGATCTGGGACTGGGTCATGTCCTCGACGAAGCGCAGGCGCAAGACGACCCGCTCGCGCTCCTCCAGGTAAGGGAGGGCCGCGTCGAGCGCGATCCGCCCCTCGACCAGCTCGAAGCGCTCGTCCTCCTCGCCGACCCATTCGGCGGGCGGCGCTTCGTCGGAATCTTCCGGTCCCGCCGGACGGTCGAGCGAGAGCGGTCGGCGGTTGTGGTTGGCCTCCATCACCTCGAGCACGTCGGTCTGCTCGAGTCCTAGTCGATCGGCGATCTCTCCCACCGAAGGGGATCGCTGCAGCTTCTTGGTCAGCTCGGTGACCGCTTTGTCGACTTCGGCCATGCGATCGTGCAGCCCGCGGGGCACCCGCACGGTCCAGACCCGGTCGCGGAAGTGCCGCTTCAGCTCGCCGAGGATCGTCGGCGAGGCGAAGGCGGTGAAGGGGATGCCGCGCTCGGGATCAAAGCGGTCGACCGCGTTGAGCAGGCCGAGGTTGGCGACCTGGAGCAGGTCGTCGAAGGACTCGCTGGCGCCGCGATAGCGCAGGGCGAGGCGTTTGGCGAAGGGCATGTTGCGTCGCACCAGCTCTTCGCGCACGGCGGGCTCGTGGTCACGCGCGAAGCGGTCCCAGAGCTCGCGATCGCTTGCCAGCCTCTCGTCCGCGTGCGGGGCGGAGGCGCTGGGGGTCGTCTCGTCGCTGTCGGGTTTAGCTGCCATCTGGTTCTGAAGCGGAGCGGTAGTCAATGCCGTCGCGCGCCGCCCTTGAGCCCTGTGCCAGGCCGTGCAGCCACTTGCCATTGCAACGCTAGCAGGGCCCCCTCACTTATCGGTAGGGGCGTACTGATCGCGTTTCAGCCGTTTGACGCGGCCATCGAGCACAGCCTCGTGCAGGGCGCCTCGGAAGCGGCCGGGCCCCCAGTAGCGACCGCCGACGCGCCGCGCCAGCTCGCGACGGTTGGCGCTCCCGTGCTCGGCCAGCGCCCGTGTGATGATCTCGATCTCGCGCTCGCGGTCGGCTGCGGCCGGTAGCGGGGCCCAGAGCGGCATGCCGCGGGAGCCGGCGGTCGCGATGCCGCGTTCCGGTTCCGCCCGCTTCGGCTTCGCGGCCTCGTCCTCCTCGCCTTCGGCGGTGAGCGGTTCGGCGATGTCCTCGAGCTGCTTCTGCTCCGCCCTGACCCCGAAGAACAGCTCGGCGATCCCCCCGATCGCCATCACGACGGCGCCGATGAAGAAGCCGGTGGCGACCTGGTCCTGGCTGCCGCTGGCGATCAGGTGACCGAAGAGCAGCGGTCCGGCGATGCCTCCTGCCGCCGTGCCGACCGCGTAGAAGAAGGCGATCGAGAGCGCCCGCGTCTCCATCGGGAAGATCTCGCTGACGGTCAGGTAGGCGGAGCTGGCGCCGGCCGAGGCGAGGAAGAAGATCGCCAGCACGAAGGCCATGAAGGACCAGGTGGTGAGCGAGTTGCCGAGCAGCAGGATGGCGAGCACCGCCGTCAGCGCCGCGGAAGAGAGGTAGGTGAAGGTGACCATCGGCTTGCGCCCGACCGTGTCGAAGAGCCGGCCGAGGGTGAAGGGGCCGAGGAAGTTGGAGAAGGCGAAGAGGGCGATGTAGATCGGGATCGTGCCGGAGGCGACGTCGAAGAATTCGCCGAGCAGCGTGCCGAGATCGAAGGTGACCGCGTTGTACATGAACGCCTGGCCGACGAAGAGAGCGAGGCCGAGCACGGTGCGGCGCGGGTATTTGGAGAAGGCCGTGTGGGCGATTTCGCTGAGCGGGATGCGCTTGCGCTGCTTCACCTTGAGGCTTTCGTCGACCTCCGAAAGCCGCTCGCCGGTCTCCTCTTCGACCGCCTGCTCGATCTCGCCGACGATCTTCTCGGACTCCTCCTCGCGGCCGTGGATGAAGAGCCAGCGCGGGCTCTCGGGCACGTTGCGGCGGACGAGCAGGATGCCGACGCCGAGGCCGGCTCCGATCGCGAAGGCGAGGCGCCAGCCGAGGTCGGCGGCGAAGAGCGCGGTGTCGAGCAGGGCGATCGAAGCGAGCGCGCCGCCGGCGGCGCCGAGCCAGTAGCTGCCGTTGATCATCAGGTCGACCCGGCCGCGCACACGGGCCGGGATCAGCTCGTCGATCGCCGAGTTGATCGCCGCGTACTCGCCGCCGATCCCGGCGCCGGTGAAGAAGCGGGCGGCGTAGAAGTACCAGGCGGTCCAGGAGAAGGCGGTGGCGATCGTGGCGGCGATGTAGACGCCGAGGGTGAGCAGGAAGAGCTTCTTGCGGCCGAAGCGGTCGGTGAGCTGGCCGAAGAAGAGCGCGCCGAGGCAGGCGCCGCCGACGTAGAAGGCGGCAGCTGTGCCGATCTGACTGGCATCGAGGGTGATCCCGCTGCCTTTTTCGGTCAGGCGCTGGGCGATGCTGCCGACGATCGTCACCTCGAGGCCGTCGAGGATCCAGACCGTGCCCAGACCGAGCACGACCATCCAGTGGAATTTGGCCCAGGGCAGACGGTCGAGTCGTGAAGGGACGTTCGTCTCGATCGTCCCTAGCTCGGCCGAATCTCCTCTCCCTCCATCGGTCATGCTTTCCGTAATCGTTACCCGCTTCTGCTTACTTCATGCCGCTATTTGGTTGTCCCGCGGCACCGGCGGGGTACGCAAAGCGTGGCGCCGTTAGGCTCCCCCCGACTTTCGAATACCGATCCAAAGGAGAACGCCCGATGGCCTTTTCGGTCCCCGACCTGCCTTACGCATACGACGCGCTCGAGCCCCACATCGACGAGGCGACGATGCGCGTTCACCACGACAAGCACCATCAGGCTTACGTGGACAAAGCCAACGCTGCCCTGGAGGGCACCGAGTGGGCCGACCGCGACGTCGAGGACGTCCTGCGCAACCTCTCCAGCCTGCCCGGCGACAAGCAGGGCCCGGTGCGCAACAACGCCGGCGGCCACTACAACCACTCGCTCTTCTGGCAGATGCTCAGCCCCGACGGCGGCGGTGAGCCCGGCGGTGAGCTCGCCTCCGGCATCGAGTCGACCTTCGGCTCCTTCGATTCCTTCAAGGAAGAGTTCAAGAACGCCGGCATCGCCCGCTTCGGCTCCGGCTGGGCCTGGCTGGTCAAGGACAGCTCCGGCCTGGCAGTCGTCTCGACCCCCAACCAGGACTCGCCGATCTCCGATGGCAGCGTGCCACTGCTCGGCTGCGACGTCTGGGAGCACGCCTACTACCTGAAGTACCAGAACAAGCGTCCCGACTACATCGACGCTTTCTGGAACGTCGTCAACTGGGACTACGTGGCCCAGAGGCTCAGCGAGGCCGGCTGAGCTAGGAGGCGACCGGCGTCGCGGGCCGCGCTGCCTCGGGGAGGTGGCGCGGCTCCTCTCCCGCCTTGGGCGGGATCAAGCTCATCGCGTGCTCGGCCTTGGCGGTAATCGTCAGGCTCGGGTTGACGCCGGGGTTGGCTGGGATCGCCGCCCCGTCGGTGACCAGCAGGTTCTCGTAGCCGAAGACGCGGTTGCCGCTGTCGACCACGCCGCTCTCGGGGCCGGCGCCGACGACGGCGCCGCCGAGGATGTGGGCGGTCGAGGGAATGTTGCGGACCGACTCGGTGATCGCGCTCTGGGCGACGCCGCCGGTGCGCTGCTCGAACCAGCGCGCCACTTTCTCTGCCGCAGGGATGTAGGTCGGGTTCGGCCGTCCCGGGTCTTGCTGGGTCTGCAGGCGCACGCCCTTGCCGAAGAGCTTGCGCTTGGGCTTGAAGTGCATGGCCGCGTCGACGGTCTGCATCACCAGGAGGATCACCGTGCGCTGGGACCAGCGGTGCGGGATCAGCATCCGCGCGGTGCGCAGCGGGTGGCGCAGAATTGCCGCCAGCCACTTGATCGGCCGGGTCAATTTCGAGCCGGGGCCGGTCATCGCGGTGAAGGTGCCCGACATCGCGTCGCCGCCGGTGCCGTAGGTGACGACCTCGATGTGGGTGTCGGGGTCGGGGTAGATGCTCGAGGTGATCGCGACCGAGCGGCTGAAGTCACGCTCGTCGTCAGGGGCGGTGACCGACTGGATCGACTCGGAGTTGGTGCGGACGAGGTCGCCGAGCCGGTCCGAGATCCGCGGCAGGGCGCCGGAGTGGCGGCAGTTGGCGAGCAGGTTGTTGGTGCCGAGGGCGCCGGCGGCGACGATCACGCCGCGCGCGGTCTGGGTTCGGCGCCGCTTGCGCAGCAGCGAACCCGAGCGCTCGCTGCTGACCAGGTAGCCGTCGGAGCCGTCGGCGGCGCCGAGCGGGCGGATCTCGGTCACCTGGCGCTCGGGCTGGATCTCGACCCCGAGCTTCTCGGCAAACCAGAGGTAGTTCTTCATCAGCGTGTTCTTGGCGCCATGACGACAGCCGACCATGCAGCTGCCGCAGCGCATGCAGCCGGTCCGCCGCGGTCCCTCACCGCCGAAGAAGGGATCGTCGACCTCGACTCCGGGCTTGTCGAAGAAGACGCCGACGCGGGTGTTGGTGAAGGTCTCGCCGACGCCGATCTCCTCGCCGTATTCCTGCAGCAGCTTGTCGGCGGGCCCGATGCCCTTGTATTCGACGACGCCGAGCATCCGCTCCGCCGTGTCGTAATGGGGGGCGAGCTCGCTTTGCCAGTCGCCCAGCTCCTTCCACTGCGGATCTTCGAAGAAGGCGGGACGCGCGCGGTAGAGGGTGTTGGCGTAACCGAGGCTGCCGCCGCCGACGCCGCTGCCGGAGACGATGAAGACGTCTTTGAAGAAGGTCATCCGCATCACCCCGCGGAAGCCCAGCTTCGGCAGCCAGAAGTAGCGACGCGGGTGCTTCAGGTTGGACTCGGCGAAGTCCTCGTCGCGGAAGCGGCTGCCGCACTCCAAGACGGCGACCTTGTAGCCCTTTTCGGCCAGCCGCAGGGCGGAGACGCTGCCGCCGAAGCCGGACCCAACCACCAGGTAGTCGTAGTCGTAGGTCACGGCCGGGGTTTGTCGGAGGCCTAGGCCTCGCCGGGCTCGAGCGGGCGGAAGTCCGACGTCCGCGCGCCGCAGACCGGACAGAACCAGTCTTTGGGGATGTCCTCGAAGGCGGTTCCCGGTGGGATGCCGCCGTCCGGGTCACCGATCGCGGGGTCGTAGATGAAGCCGCAGCTCTCGCAGATCCAATGCGTTTGCTCGGTGGCGGTTGTCATGACAGAAAGGTTAATCGGATCGAATCAGTCTTTACTGAAGTCGACCGCTACCGGCTCGCGATCCGCGGCGTCCTCGATCTCGAAGTACTCGCGTTTGGTGAAGTCGCCCTGGTTGGCGATGATCGAGCCGGGGAACTGTTCGATGTCGGTGTTGTAGGACTGCACGTTGGAGTTGTAGATCCGCCGTGAGGCCTGGATCTCGTCCTCGAGCTCGGAGAGATTGCGGCTGAGCTGCTGGAAGTTCTCGGTGGCGCGCAGGGTCGGGTAGTTCTCGGCGACCGCGCGCACGTCGGCCAGCGCCTGGGTCAGCTTCTGCTCCGCCTTGGCGGTTTCCTCGACGCTTTCGGCGGCCATCGCCTCGGCCCGCGCCTGCGTCGTCTTCTCGAAGGTCTGGCTCTCGTGCTCGGCGTAGCCCTTGACCGTCTCGACGAGGTTGGGAACGAGGTCGTGACGGCGCTTCAGCTGCACGTCGATCCCGCTCCAGGACTCATCGACACGGTTGCGCGCGGCGATGATCGAGTTGCGCTTGGCGATGTAGTAGAGGACCGCGATGACGATGATCGCGACCACCACGATGATGGCGATAGTCATAGAGCCATGCTACTTGGCCAGGCGGCCAACTGCATAGGATCGGAGGCGATGAGCGCCAAGGCCGAAGCGCAGGAGTGGGCGGAAAGCGTGCGCCGCTACGGCGAGCGTCACGAGCTCACCTACGAGCCCGTCGGCGGCATCAACCCGGTGGACGGGCCGGTGGCGCTCTGCGTCGGCGGCAGCAACCGCCTGACCGGGCAGCTTGCCCAGGGATTCTGGGGATCGTGCTGCGACGCCGACGAGAAGGAAGTCGGCGGCCTCTTCAGCAAGGCGATCCTGCCGACCGCGCTGCTGGCCAAGGCGCACATGCCTGACCTCGCCAAAGTCGTCCCCGCCTTCAACGTCGAGTCGATCGAGGGGCACGAGGTCGTCACCCAGCGCTTCGCCCGCAAAGTCGAGTTCGAGTCGATCGACTTCAACAAGCGCTTCCTCGCCACGGTGCCGAGCGAGTACGACCCGGTCGCCCTGCGCGAGCTCTTCAGTCCCGGTTTCTTGGCCTGGACGACGACGATGACCGGGCAGGTCGACTTCGGCATCAACGATCGCCAGCTCTGGTTCCTCTGGCATCTGGGTGAGCGCAGCGAGGAAGAGCTGAAAGCGGCGCTGAAAAACGCCGGTCAGCTGTTCAAACGACTCCAGGCCGAGATGGAAGAGAGCGGCATCCACACCTATGCGCCCGGGCCCTGGCACGCCGGCCTCGCCCCGTTCCCGGACGCCTAGCCGGCCTCAGGCGGGATAGTCGGGGTCGCCGGGGAGGACGACCCGGTTGTCCTCGGCGGTGCCGATCACCTTGGGCAGAATCGGCTCGACCCGGGCCTCGCGGTGGGCCGCGATTGCCTCCTCGGAGGTGCGAAAGGGGAGCAGTGCCTCCAGCTGTTTGATCGTCGGAAAGGCGAGTACGAGCTCTCCCGCGGCCTGGGCCTCGAGCGCATCGGCGGGCTCGAACCAGGCGGCGTCGGTCGTCTCGACCCCGTCCGCGCGGGGCGGAGTGTGGGCGGGCGCCAGGGCAAGGAAGAAATGCGCGTCGAAGCGGCGTGAGACGACCTCCGGCGTGATCCAGCGCGAGAAGAGCACCAGCTCCTCCGCGGTCGGCAGGGCGATCCCCGCCTCCTCCTCGAGCTCGCGCACGGCGCAGGCTTTGAAGCGCGCTTCGTTCTCGCCGTCGGCTGCGTCCACAGCGCCTCCGGGGAAGACCCAGACGTTGGGCATGAACTTCGCCCGCTCGCTGCGCTTCAGCAGCAGTACCTCGAGGGCGCGGTCGCTGTGCTTACCACCGCGTCGCAGTAGCACCACGGAAGCGGCCGGCCGCGGCACCGAGGGCTCACCGAGATTGGGCGCCTCCGCGGGACCGCGCATTCGCTCCTCCATCGATCCACCTTATCTCGGCGCATCCGAGATTCACCCACTCGGAGTGTGGTCAATCTCGGTCAGGCGTCGCGCAGCGCGCGCCGGCGCTGGGCGCGAACCCAAGTGCGGTGGGCGAGCCAGGCGAGCAGGGCGATCAGCGCCAGTGGCCCGAGCACCGCGAGGCCGATCAGCGTCACCCCGGCGGCGATGCCGAGGATGTGGCCGGCGTCGTGGAACGCGTCGCCGATGCCCCAGGAGCCGCCTGAGTCGGTCGAGGAGATCCCCGTTTCGATGCTGACCGAGACCCGCGAAAATTCCGTGCGCTGTTCGAGCTTGTCCAGCTGCGCTCGCAATCGAGACGCGTGGTGGCGCTCACGGTCGAGCTCGGCTTCGATCGCGCTCATCTCGGTTTCCGTTTCGGCGGTCGAGAGCTGGGCCAGCAGGCCGTCGATCCGGGCCCGCGAATCGCGCAGCTTTTCGCTCGTGGAGATGGTGGGCGCGGTGATGTCTTCGGTCGCATCGTGGCGGCTGCCGACCTCGTCGATCGCCGAGAAGGCGGCCAGCGCGTCGCCGAGCCTGGCGCTCGGGATCAACAGGTCGAAGTCGGCGCCCGCACGCTTGCCGCTGGTCGTCGTCGAGTGCAGGACGATGCCGCGCGCGTCGTGCACCGCGGCGAAGACAGCGGCCGAGTCGTCGGCGACATCGTCGGGATCGGCGATCAGACCGATCTCGGCAGAGCGTTCGATGTCGCGGTGGCGGGAGGGGAGGCTCGCCGCTCCTTGCTCTGTGCTCGCCGATTCTCCCGCGGCTGAGCTCTCTTCGACGGGAGGGGAGGAAACGGCCGGAGGCGCGACTGCGGAATCCGAGGAATCGTCCGGGCCGATGCGGTTAAGCAGACTGAGCGTGCCGGAGGACCGTTCGTCAGAGGGGCCGGAGCTGCCGCTCGTCATCGCCACCGTGATGACGGCGATCACGAGCAGCGCGACGGCGCCGGAGACGAGAAGGCGCTGCGGCGAGAGGCCGCGGACCCACTCGGCGAAGCCCGCCAGGGGTGAGCTGCCGACCCGCGAGCGCGGCGAGAAGCCCGCGGCGACGCGCTCGTCCAGCTCCTTGATGAAGTCCTCGTGCGGCGTCGGCCGCGCCTCCGCCAGCAGGGCGGCGAGGGCGCTGTGTTCGCTAGAGCGCTCCATCGCATGCCTCCCTCAGCTTGTCCATCGTCCGGTTCAGCCTGGTGCCGACGTTCGAGGCGCTGATGCCCACCACGCGGGCGATCTCGCCATTCGAGAGGCCGGCGAAAAACTTGAGCGCGACCAGCTCGCGCTCGCGGGCCTCGAGCTCATCGAGGGCGCCCTCGATGAGCAGTCTCAAATCGCTTCGACTCTCGATCGTCCCCGGGGCGCTTGTCGCATCGACGGGATCGACGCTCAAATCCGTGTGACGGCCGCGACGGCGCAGCTCGTCCAGGGCTGCGTGGCGGGCGATCCCGAAGAGCCAGGCGCGGGCGCTGCCCCGCGCCGGATCGAAGCGCGAGCGCTTGCGGTAGGCGCGCTCGAACGCCGCGGCGGTCACGTCCTCGGCGGCGATCCAGTCGCGCAACAGGCCCGCCGCGTAGGCGTAGACGTCGTCGCGACTGGAGCGGTAGAGCCGCTCGAAGTCGACGCTCGCATCCTCTTTGGCCGCCTCCTGGGCCGCGATTGCTGCCTCGCTCATGCCCTTACTACGGGCGAGCTGCGAATCCGTCACAGCCCGAAGGCTATGCCGAGGACTACGCCGCTCGGGCCAGCGGTGCCGGAGCGGCGCGGGCGCAGGCGACCCGGATCGACTCGGCGGTGATCTCGAGCAGGCGGCGCAGGTCCGACTCGGAGATCGAGAGGGGAGGCATGAGGACGACGACGTCTGAGAGCGGGCGGATGATCGCGCCACGCTCACGCGCCTCGAGGGTTACCCGGTGGCCCATCCGCAGGGCGGGCTCGTGCATGCCGAGGTCGATGCCGGCCATGAAACCGCGGCCGCGAACCTCACTCACCTCGGGCATCGCCTCGATCCCGGCCAGCAGCTCACGCAGGAGGTCGATTTTCGGTTGCAGGCGCTCCAGCGTGCGCTCCTGCTCGAAGACGTCGAGGCTGGCGAGGGCGGCGGCGCAGGCGAGCGGGTTGCCCGTGTAGGTGTGGCCGTGGAAGAAGGTGCGGTACTCCTCGGGCGCGCCGAGGAAGCCCTCGTAGATGCGCTCCGTGGCCAGCGTCGCGGCCAGGGGCAGGTAACCGCCGGTGAGGCCCTTGGCGACGCAGAGCAGGTCGGGAGAGACGTCCTCGTGCTCGCAGGCGAACATCTTGCCGGTGCGGCCGAAGCCGGTTGCCACCTCGTCGCAGATCAGCAGCACGCCGAAGCGGTCGCAGAGCTCGCGCACCGCGCGCAGGTAGCCGGGGGGGTGGGTGAGCATGCCTGCGGCACCCTGGACCAGCGGCTCGACGATCACCGCGGCGATCTCCTCTTCGTGGCAGGAGAGCACGCGCTCGAGGTCGGCGGCGTCGCCGGGCTCCGCCGCGTAGGTATGGAAGAGCAGCGGCCGGTAGGTGGAATGGAAGAGCTCGATGCCGCCGACGGCGACCGAGCCGATCGTGTCGCCATGGTAGGAGTCGCGCAGGTGGACGAAGGAGGTGCGGCGGCGATGCTGGCCGCCGCGTTGCTGCTGGAACTGGAAGGCCATCTTCAGCGCGATCTCGACCGCTGTCGATCCCGACTCCGAGTAGAAGACGCGGTCGAGGCCGGGCGGCGCCAGCTCTACCAGGCGGCCGGCGAGCTCGGCGGAGCCGGGGTGGGAGAGGCCGAGCATGGTCGTGTGGGCGACCTTCTCTAGCTGGGCGGCGACGGCGGCATCGAGGCTGGGGTGACCGTGGCCGTGGACCGTGCACCAGAGCGAGGAGACCCCGTCGATATAGCGGCGGCCGTCGCTTGCCACCAGGTGCGAGCCCGCCCCCGCCTCGATCATCAGCGGCTCTTCCTCGGCCCAGGCCTGCTGCTGGGTGAAGGGGTGCCAGACGTGGTCGCGGTCGAGCTGAGCGTGGTCCACCGACGTCACTGGAGCGAGCCTAGCCTCGCGTCCGGCCAGAAAACTCCGCCGGGTCCCAGCGTGATACCCATCACACGAGCAACAATTCCGTTTGGGAAATAGTTGTGCATGTGCAACTATTATCTCCATGCAAGCGAGCGACATTGCTGCAATCGTCGAGGAGGTAACGACCCCCGAGGTCAGCGAGGAGGCCCAGGACACCGCGGCGCGCATCAGCGCCCTGCTGCGCCACCTCTTCCTCTATGACCGCGGCAACGTCTTGCGCGTGATCGAGGAGAGCGGCCTCTCGATGACCCAATCGAAGGCGCTGCTCGAGCTCGGCGGCCTGGGCGAGGCCACGGAGGCCCGTCAGGTCAGCGAGCTGGCCGAGGCGCTCGGAGTCTCCGTCCCCTCGATGAGCCGCGCCGTCGACGGCCTCGTCCGCAAGCGGCTTGCCAGCCGCGTCGAGGATCGTGAGGACCGCCGCGTGCGGCGGGTCGCGATCACCGAGAAGGGCAAGAAGCTCGTCGACACCCTCGTCGTCGTGCGCCAGGCGGGGATGGAGACCTTCGCCGCCAGCCTCACCGCGGCGCAGCGGCGCAAGCTCGACGCCGCCGTCGACTCGCTGATGGACCGCCCGGACATCGCGGCGGCATTCGAACACCTGAAGGAGGTAGGACCAGCTTGACCCGTTACCGCCACCTGATCACCGACGACAACCGCAAGTGGTGGACGCTCGGAGCGATGTGCTTCGCGCTGTTCATGATCATGCTCGACAACACGGTGGTCAACGTCGCCCTGCCGTCGATCCAGAAAGACCTTCACGCCTCGATCTCCGGCCTCGAGTGGACGATCAACGGTTACACGCTCTCCTTCGCGGTGCTGCTGGCGACGGGCGGGCGGCTCGGCGACATCTTCGGCCGCCGCCGCATGTTCCTCTTCGGCGTGATCATCTTCGCCCTCTCCTCGGCGACTGCCGGGCTTGCCGCCAACTCGACCGATCTGGTGATCAGCCGGGTCGTGCAGGGCGTCGGCGCGGCGCTGATGATGCCGGCGACGCTCTCGATCATCACCGACGCCTTCCCCGCTTCCGAGCGCGGCAAGGCGATGGGGATGTGGGCCGGCGTCTCGGCGCTGGCCCTCGCCGTCGGCCCGGTGGTGGGCGGGGCCCTGACCGAGCACGTCAGCTGGCGGGCGATCTTCTACCTCAACATCCCGGTTGCGATCGGCGCCGTCGCCGCCTCGCTCTTCGCCGTGCGCGAGTCCCGCGACAACACCGTCGGCCGCGAGGTCGACTACGCCGGCGTCGCCCTGCTCACCGGCGCCCTGACGGCGCTGATCCTGGCCCTGGTCGAGGGCAACGCGTGGGGCTGGGGATCGACCGAGATCGTCGCGCTGCTCCTCGGTGCGGCCGTCGGCATGGCCGCCTTCGTCGCGGTCGAGCTGCGAGTGAAAGTGCCGATGGTCGAATTCCGCTTCTTCTCGGATCGAAACTTCCTCGGCGCGGTCGTTGTCGCCCTGATCGTCTCCTTCTCGATGCTCGGCGTCTTCTTCTTCCTCGCCCTCTACATGCAGGACATCCTCGGCTACTCGCCGCTGGAGGCTGGGGTCAGGTTCCTCCCCTCGACGCTGATGATCGTCGGCGTCGCGCCGGTCGCGGGCCGGCTCGCCGACCGCTTCGGCCCACGCTGGCTGATCGCGGCCGGGCTGGGGATAGTCGCCTGCTCGCTCTACAGCTTCAGCGGCATCGCGGTCGACTCCAGCTACCTCGACCTGCTGCCCGGATTCATGCTGCTGGGCATCGGCATCGCGCTGACGATGTCGCCGATGACCAGCGCCGCGATGAACGCGGTGCCGGTCGAGAAGGCGGGGATCGCCTCGGGCGTGCTCTCGATGTTCCGCATGGTCGGCGGCAGCCTCGGCGTCGCCGTCACCGGCGCGATCTTCCAAGGATCGGTCGGCACGACCAACTTCGCCGAAGCGAGTCCAGAGCAGTTCGTCGACGCGCTGGGTCAGGCGATGGCGATCTGCGCCGGCGTCGCCGCGCTCGGCGCCGTGATCGGCGCGGTTGCGATCCGGGCCAAGCGCGACACGCTGAGCACCGAGGCGACGGAGGCCGCGGTCAACCTCGGTGGCGAGGAGCTGGCCGGACGCGAGGTCGTCGCGGGCGAGACCGCCGCTTAGTCGGTCGACTGAAAAGCTGCCGGCATGCGGATCCTGCTGCCGCCCTCGGAAGGGAAGGCAAAACCCGAGAGGGGGGCGCCGGTCGAGCTCGGTTCGCTCGCCTTCGCCGGCGAGTTGGGCGAGAAGCGCAAGCGGCTGATCGACGTCTTCGAGCCGACGCTGATGAAGGCTCCGGCCGCGCAGGCGGCCGAGGTCTACACCGGCGTGCTCTACCAGCGGCTCGACTTGGCGAGCCTCACCGCGCCGGCGCGGCGGCGAGCGGCAAAGCGGGTGCTGATCGCAAGCGCCCTCTGGGGGTTCGTGCGGCTGGAGGATCGGATCCCGTACTACAAGCTGCCGCCCTCGACCAAGCTCGACGGCATCGGTCCGCTGGCCGCCTGGTGGCGCGAGGCGCTGGCGGCGGCGATGCCGGACGAGGCGGGTGAGACGATCGTCGACATGCGCTCGGGCGCCTACCAGGCGATGTGGAAGCCGCGGCAGGCGACGCTGTTGGCGGTGCGCGCCTTTCGCGAGGAGAAGGGCAGGCGCGTGGCTGTCTCACACATGGCGAAGGCGGTGCGGGGCGACGTGGCGCGGGCGCTGCTGCTCGCCAAGCGGGAGCCGAAGACGCTGGAGGAGGTCGCCGCTGTAGCGGCCGATGCCGGCTTCGAGGTCGAGCTGACGCCCGCGAGTCTCGACGTGATCTTCGACTCCTGATCGATTAGTACCCCTATAGGGATGTCAATCGATCAGAAAGTGGGAGGGATCGAGCCCCGGCCAGCTCTCGGGTGCGTTCAGGTCGAGCTGTGGAAGGACCTCGACTCGCACCGGGCCCAGGTCCTCGATCGTCTCCCGGTTCGAGCGCTCGATCGCGCTCGGCTCCTCGGGCCAGGGAGTGAGCACTACCGCGGCGACGCTCAGTCCGCCGGCCCGGGCTGACTCCAGCGTCAGCAGCGTGTGGTTGATCGTGCCGAGTCCGGGCGAGGCAGCGACGATTGTGGGCAGCTCAAGGTCTGCGGCATAGTGGCGAACGAGATAGCTGCTGGATAGAGGAACCAAGAGGCCGCCCACTCCCTCGCAGACGAGGACATCGGCGCTCGCGGCCGCGGATCGAGCACCCGTGCGCAGACGTTCGGGATCGATCTCCTCTCCGGCCTGCGCCGCTGCCAGGTGCGGCGAGGCGGGGGGTCCATAGCGATAGGGGGCGATCTCCTCGTCGCTCTGCTCCGAGCCCGCGGCGCGACGCAACAACGCGTGGTCGGTCTCACCGGGTTCGTCGAGCCCGGTCACGGCGGGCTTGAAGACGGCGACCCGTTCACCGCTGTTCGCCAGAGTGCGCGCCAGGACCGCCGCGACCACCGTCTTGCCGACCTCGGTGCCGGTGCCGGTGACGAAGAAGCCGCGCAAGGGCTAGGCGGCGACGGCCTGGGGTGCCGCGCCGGCGCCGACGCCGATGCCCAGCTCGCGCGCCGCGGCGCCGACCGTGCGGGCGGCGCCTTCGAGCTCTTCGCGGCGGTGGGTCGACATCACCGTGAAGCGCAGCCGCGAGGTGCCCGCGGGCACGGTCGGTGGGCGGATGCCCTGGGCGAAGACGCCGCGCTCGAGGATCCGCTCGCAGAGCTCCATCGTCCGCTCCGGATCGCCGACCTCGACCGGGACGATCTGCGCGCGTCCCTCGCCGACCGCCAGTCCCTCGCCGGCGAGTGCGCCCCGCAATGTCGTCGCGTTGGCTCCCAGCTTTTCGACCCGCTCCGGCTGCGCTTCCAGCAGCTCCAGCGCCGCCAGGCCGGCGGCGGCGACCGGCGGCGGAGGAGCGGTGGAGAAGATGAAGGAGCGGGCCGTATTGAGCAGGTAGTCGGTCGTCTCCCGGTTGGCGCAGACATAGGCGCCGTAGGAGCCGAGCGCCTTGCCCAGCGTCCCCATCACGATGTCGACCTCGCCGCTCAACCCCGCGGCGGCGACGGAGCCACGACCACCCGGTCCGAGCGCGCCGGTCGCGTGCGCCTCGTCGACCATCAGGCGGCATCCGTGCCGGCGGGCGAGCGCGACGAGCTCGGGTAGCGGGGCGATGTGGCCGTCCATCGAGAAGACACCGTCGGTGACGATCAGCGCCGCCCGCTCTCCCGCCTGTTCCAGCCCCCAGGCGAGGTGCTCGACGTCGGCGTGGCGATAGACGAAGGTCTCGGCGCGGGAGAGACGGCAGCCGTCGATGATGCTGGCGTGGTTGAGCTCGTCGGAGAAGACGACCTCGCCCCGGCCGGCCAGAGCGCCGATCGTGCCGCTGTTGGCCAGGTAACCGGAGCCGAAGAGCAGGGCGGACTCGTAGCCCTTGAACTCGGCGATCCGCCGCTCCAGTCGTTGGTGGGGCTGCATGTTGCCGGAGATCAGGCGCGAGGCGCCCGAGCCGGCGCCCCAGCGCATCGCCGCCTCCGCCGCCGCGTTGCGCACCCGTGGATGCGCGGCCAGGCCGAGGTAATCGTTGGAGCAGAGCAGCAGGACGTCGCGACCGTCGAGGGTGATCCGCGGGCCCTGTCTGCCCTCGACCAGGCGCAGGCGCCGGTAGAGCCCGCTGTCGCGAAGCTCCTCCAACCGGTCTGCGATCCCGCTCATGCCGCGGGGGCTGCGGTGCTGGAAGCCTTGTCCCCCGGGTAAGGCGGCGGCTTCTTCGTCTTCTTGATCACCCTCAGCTGGGTCGAGGGGTCCCAGAAATTGGCCTCGTCCTGGTGGTCGATCAGCTCGTCCATCGGCGTCGCCGGGGTCTTGCCCGCGAGCCAACCATCGCGGTTGTCAGGACGGGGGTTGGCGCCGTTGTCGTCCTGGCGGGCGACGTTGAGGCCGAGCTCCTCGAACATCGCCCGGTCGTCCTCGGGCTCGGCGCCGAGCGTGGTGAGGAAGTTGCCCATCATCACCCCGTTGAGGCCGGCCTTCACGGCCAGCGGCTGCAGGTCGCCGAGATTCTCGACCCGGCCGCCGCAGAGGCGGAAGAGGGCGCCGGGGATGATCAGGCGGAAGATCGCCACCCACTTGACCACCTCCCAGGCGTCCATCAGCGGCCGCTCGCCGAACTTGGTGCCGGTGCGCGGGTTGAGCAGGTTGATCGGCACCGAGGTCGGGTTGATCTCAGAGAGCTCGAAGGCCATCTCGACCCGCTGCTGAGGGGACTCGCCGAGGTTGAGGATGCCGCCGACGCAGGTCTCCAACCCGGCCTCCTTGACCGCCTGGATCGTGCGCAGGCGACCCTCGTAGCGGACCGTGGTCGAGACCTCTGGATAGTAGGAGCGCGCCGACTCGACGTTGTGGTGGACGCGCTGGATGCCGGCCTCGCGCAGTTTCTTGGCCCGCTCCGCCGACATGTGGCCGATCGAGGCGCAGCGCTTCAGGTTGGTCTGCTCGGCGACGAGTTCGGCGCCCTCGAGGATTTTCTCGAAGTCCCGTTTGGAGAGACCCTGGCCCTGGGTGACCATGCAGAAGCGGTGGGCACCGGCCGCCTCGGCTGCCTTGGCGTGTTCGAGGATCTGCTCCGGCTCCATCATCGCGTGCATCGGCGTGTCCGCCTCGGCGTAGCGCGACTGGGCGCAGAAGCCGCAGTCCTCGGCGCAGCCGCCCGACTTGGCGTTGACCAGCGAGCACATGTCGGTCGAGTCGCCGAAGTTCTCGCGCCGCACCGCCCAGGCGCGCTCGACCAACTCGCCGATCTCCTCGTGAGTCGTCAGCTCGCCGAGGGCGAGGGCTTCCTCGAAGGTGATCAGGGGAGGCATCCGGCGCAAGGCTAGGCACCGTCCCGGACGGGCCGTTGCGCCCACGTCCGAGCCGCTTGTGGACCCATAGGCTGGGCGGGTGGGGACGCGACCGGCGAGACGCAGGCGCATCGCGGCGGGCATCGCGGCCGGCCTGGCGATCGCGGCCTTCGCCTTCGGCGCGGTGCTCAGCGAGCGGGGCTCATCACCGCCCCCACCGAGCATCGCCTCGCAGCTTTCGCTGCGCCGGCTGGTCGGCGAGCGCCTCGTTGCCGGCTTCTCCGGAACGGCGCCGCCGGCGCCGCTGCGGCGGATGATCGGCCGTGGCGAACTCGCGGGGGCGATCTTCTTCGAAGAGAACCTGCCCGATCGTGCTGCCGCAAAGCGGCTCAGCGCGGAAATCCAGTCGATCCCCCGCCCGCGCGGGCTGCGCGATCCGCTCCTGCTCATGGTCGATCAGGAGGGCGGCCTGGTGAAGCGCCTTGGCGGCCCCCCGACTCTCTCCGCCGCGCAGATGGGGGCGGCGGGCGGGCGTGTAAGTCATCGGCAGGGCCAGGCCACGGCCGCCGGCCTGCAGCGGGCCGGCATCAATGTCGATCTTGCTCCCGTGCTCGACGTCGCTCGGGCCGGCGGCGCGATCGCCGAAACGGAACGGAGCTTCGGCGAGAGCGCGGCAGGGGTGTCCGCCACCGCTGTCCCCTTCGCCGGAGGTCTGCGGGAGGGCGGTGTCGCGGCCACCGCGAAGCACTTTCCCGGCCTCGGCGCGGCAGGCGAAAACACCGATTTCGCCGTGCAGCGCATCGCCCTCTCCAAGCGGGAGCTGCGCGCCGTCGACGAGCTTCCCTACCGTCGCTTCATCGCCATGGGCGGCGAGATGGTGATGCTCAGCACCGCGATCTATCCGGCCTTCTCGCCGCGACCGGCGGCTTTCGCCAGGCCGATCGCCACGGGCGAGCTGCGCCGGCGGCTCGGCTTCAAAGGCGTCTCGATCACCGACGCGCTCGAATCGGTGGCGGTGCGCGATTTCGGCGGACCGGCCGCCGTCGCGACGGCCGCGGCCAGGGCCGGCACCGACCTCCTTCTCTGCACCGACTATCGGTCCGCAGCCACCGCGGGGGCGAGCCTCGTGCGCGCGCTGCGGCGCGATCCCACGGCCCGCACCGCCTTCGAGGCCTCGGCGAGCCGCGTGCTGCGGCTCCGCCACTCGCTCGCCTCTAAACGCGATCCGCGACGGTGATCTTTAATTCGCTCGGCTGTGGCTCGGGCGTGTTCGAGTCGAAGAGTCGCACCCGGTCGCGCCCCGAGCCCTTCGCCGCGTACATCGCCGCGTCGGCGCGGCCCAGCACCGCCTCGTAGCTGAGCCGCTGGCCGGTACCGAAGGGGGCGATCCCGATGCTGGCCGTGATTGCGGGGACCTCCGGTTCGCTCTCCATCCGCTCGCGGATCGCGGTGGCGATCTCGCCGGCCACCTCCTCCGCCTCGCCGAGCTCGCAGCGGGGCAGGACGACGGCGAACTCGTCGCCGCCGAGCCGGGCCAGCAGGTCGGTCTCGCGGGCGCGGCCGCGCAGGACTTCCGCGATCTCGGTCAGCACCCGGTCTCCGGCTGGATGGCCGAGCGTGTCGTTGACCTGCTTGAAGTGATCGAGGTCGAGCATCAGCAGGGCGCCGGGCACCCCGTAGCGGTGGCTACGAGCCAGCTCGGTGCGCAGGTCCTCCTCGAAGCGGCGGCGATTTCGCAGTCCGGTGAGCGGATCGTGACTCGCCTCGCGAGCCAGCTCGTGCATCCGTTCGTTGCGACTCCAGACCATTACCAGCGCCGCCAGTAGGCCGGCCAGGGAGATGCCGACGATGGCGATCATCACCGGCAGGTCGACTCCGGGCGAATCGGGATCGCGCACGCGCAGCAGCCAGGTCCGGTCGGCGATCCGAAGCGGTGCGGCGGCACTTTCGGCCGGCGGGAGATCTCTGCCCGAGACGGGGCGGTCGTGTTCGAACAGGGCGGCTTCGATCCCATTGGGCAGCGCGGCTGTCGCCGCTCGCGCAAGGTCGGCGACGTGGAAGGAGCCGACGGCGAAGCCGACCAGGGCGGCACGGCGCTGACCGGCGGTCCGAGTCGGTGCGCCGTCGCGGAAGACGGGGCGGAAGACGTTGATCCCGGTGCCGCCGGCCGGCAGGCGCATCACCGGCGTCGTCGCCACCTTGCCCGTGGCGCGGGCCTCGAGCAGGTAGCGGCCCCGCAGAGCATCGCTGCCGATGTCGTAGCCGAGCGGGACGTGCACCGTGATCCCGGCAACGCTCGCGGCGTCGATCAGCGGGAAGTAGATCTCGTGTCGGACAGCGGGGCGCAGCTCGCCCAGCGGTCCCCGTTCGAGGATCGGCAGGTGCCGACGACGTTCGAACTCGGCTCGGTCAGCGCTGGATACCGCGCGGAGGAAGCCGGTCGCGGAGAGCCCGCCGGAGTGGAGCAGCGGGCCGGCCATCACCTCGAACTCGTGGCGGCTGAAGTTGCCCTCGGCCCGGTAGAAGGCGGCGGCGCTGCTCAGCTGTCCGACCGAGAGCGCGGCGAGCGCTTCCGCTTGGTGCGCGGCGCGGGCCGCATCGCCCTGCTGTCGCGCCTCGAAGTTGTCGCGTTCGCGCTCGTGCACGACCAGGGCGACCGCGATCGAGCCGATGGCGATCGCGATCGCGACGGCAAAGCCAAGCCAAAAACGAATGCGCATCTTCTTCTTGTCGGCTGCTTTTCGCCTCGCCTCAATCGACGGGCGTATTTGCAAGCGACTCCCAGAGGTAGAGCGAGGCCAGGCTGCGGTGCGGTCGCCACGGCTCGCCGATCTCCAGCACCTTCGTCGGCGTCGGCATCTCCTTCAGGCCGTATTCGACCTGCACCGCCTTGCGGATGCCGAGGTCGCCGCCGGAGAGCACGTCGGGGCGTTCGAGGTGGAAGAGCAGGAACATCTCGGCGGTCCAGACACCCAATCCCCGCACCGCAACGATCTCCTCGATCACTTCCTCGTCGCCGAGCTCCTCGAGGCGGTCGAGCTCGAGCTCGCCGTCGAGCACGTGGGTGGCGAGGTCGCGGACGTACTCGACCTTGCGCCCGGAGAGACCCGCCGCCCGCAGGTCCTCTTCGCCGGCTTCGAGCAGCTGGGCGGGTGTCGGGGCCGTGCCGCCGAAGAGCTCGAGCACGCGGCCGTAGATCGTCCGCGCCGCCTTGGTCGAGAGCTGCTGGCCGACGATCGCCCGCAGCAGCGCCCCGTAGGCGTCGGCGGGTTTCTCCTCGCTGCGGCGACGCAGCCGCGTCGCCAGGTCGATCTTGCCGACCCGCTCGATCAGCGCCGCCATCGTCGGGTCGGCGGCGGCGAGCTCTCGCCGTGCCTTGGCGCTCATCGCCCTCGCCAGACCGGCTTGCGCTTCTCGGCGAAGGCTTCGATGCCCTCGCGAAAGTCCTCCGAGGAGAAGCAAGACTCGCGCAGGGCGATCAGGTCCGCCTCCTGCTGCTCGCTCAGCACCGGCGAGGCGGCGAGCAGGTCGATCGCGCTCTTGTTGCCGCGCATCGAGAGCGGCGCGTTGGCGGCGATCTCGGCCGCTAAGGCGACCGACGCCTCCTCCAACTGCTCGTCGGCGACGACTTCGTGGACCAGGCCGATCTCGGCGGCGCGGGCGGCCTCGAAGTTGCGCCCGGTGAGGAAGAGCTCCTTGGTGCGGGCCAGTCCGAGTGTGTCGAGGAACTTGCGCAGCCCGGTGTGGCCGTAGACGAGCCCGAGTTTGACCGGCGGCATGCCGAGCTTGGCGCCGGCGGCGGCGATCCGCAGGTCGCAGGTGATCGCCAGCTCCAGGCCGCCGCCGACGCAGGCGCCGTTGAGTGCTGCCACGGTCGGCCAGGGGTGCGAGGCGAGCGCCTCCATCGCGGCGTGAAAGGGATGGGCGACCAGCGCCTCGGCGTCGCGCTCGAAGGTCTCGGCGGGGATCGCGGCGATGTCGTAACCGGCCGAGAAGACCGGCGGCGCGCCGGTGATCAGCACGCAGCGCGTCTCGATCCCCTGGTCGAGGCGGGGCAGGGTCTCGGCGAGCGCGTCGAGGATCTCGTGGTCGAGTGCGTTGCGCCGCTCGGGATTGGAGATGCGGAGCCGGACGACCGCCTCCGCGGGGGAGTCGAGCAGCAGCTTGCCGCCGGCGAGCTGCTCGTTCACTCCAGCACTACGAGGACGTCGCCTTCGCTGACCGACTGGCCCTCCTCGCAGCGGATCTCCTTGACGGTTCCGTCGTCTTCGGCCTCGACCGGGATCTCCATCTTCATCGACTCGAGGATCACGACAGTGTCCCCGTCCTCGACGGTGTCCCCAACCGCGACCTCGATTTTCCAGACGTTGCCGGTGATGTGCGCCTCGATGTCTGCCATGGCGCGAGAGAATATCCGCCGTGTCCGACCTCGCCGTGATCGTCGCCGCCCGCAACGAGGCCGATCGAGTGGGCGAGACGGTCGCGGCCCTGCGCTCCGTCTTCCCTGGCGCGCGGGTCTGGGTTGCCGATGACGCCTCCGAAGACGGGACCGCCGAGGTGGCGATGGCGGCCGGTGCGCGGGTGGTCAGCCGTGGCCGCCCGCACGGCAAGGGCGCCAACGTGACCGCCGCCGCCGAGGCCGCGCTCAGCGATGGCGACGTGCCGGCTCTCTTTCTGCTCTGCGACGGAGATCTCGGTGGTTCCGCCGCCCACCTCGAGCCACTCGTCGTCGCGGTCGAGGCCGGCGAGAGCGACCTCGCCGTCGCCGCCTTCGCCCGCCGCGAGGGCGGCGGCCTCGGCCTCGCCCTCGGCTTCGCCCGCTGGGCGATCCGCCGCCTCAGCGGCTTCGAGCCCGACGCCCCGATCTCCGGTCAGCGAGCGATGCGAAGCGAGGTCCTGAGCGAGGTCCTTCCCTTCGCCCCCGGCTACGGCATGGAGATCGGCATGACCGTCGACGCGGTCCGTGCCGGCTACCGCGTCGGCGAGTACGAGCTGGAGCTCACGCACCGAGCTACCGGTCGGAGCCTCGGCGGCTTCTTGCATCGCGGCAAGCAGCTCGCCGACTTCGTACGGGCCTATCGGGCCCGCGCTTAGCTCGGCCGCGGCCAGCCCCCTTCGGCCCGCTCGACCTGCCCCGCGAGCGAGAGCAGCGTCGCCTCGTCGTTTTCGCGCCCGAGCAGCTGAGCGCCGATCGGCAGGCCGCTGTCGGTGAGACCGGCGGGAACGCTGATCCCGGGCCAGCCGACCACGTTCCAGGCGAAGGCGAAGGGGCAGGTGGCACTTGCCGTGTTGCCGGTCTTCCAGTAGCCGCGGCCGTCGAGGGCGCCGATGCGGGGTGCAGGCCTGGCTGTGGTCGGGGTGAGGACGACGTCGCAGCGCTCGAAGACGCGACCGACGCGGCGTCGCATCGCCGGCTCGCCGGCGCGGGCGAGGCGCAGCGGCAGGCCGCTGAGCGCCTTACCGATGCGTGCTGCCGCGCGGGTGCGCGGCTCGAGGCTGCTGCGATCTTCGCCATGGGCGGCAAGCCATTCCTCGACCGCGGCCTCGCCGCGGGCGACGATGGCCGGACCGACCAGCCCGTAGTCGGGGTCGACCCGGACGATCTCGTGGCCGAGTCCCGCGAGCCGCTCGGCGAAGCCCTCGATTGCCTCGCGGTGCTCGTCGTGCACTGAGTTGGGGACCCCGATGGGGGTGGCGAAGGAGACGGCGACGCGCAGCCGTCCCGGCTCGCGGGCGGCGGCGTCGGAGAACGGCTCCGCGGGAGGGACGGGCTTGTGCAGATCGGCGGGGACGTTGCCGTGGACGGCGTCGAGCAGCAGGGCGGCATCGGCGGTCGACCGCGCCAGCGGCCCGAAGACGCTGAGGCCGTTGAAGGACTCGGCGTCCGGCCAGGTCGAGATGCGGCCGCGCTGGGGCTTCAGCCCGACCAGGCCGGTCCAGGCCGCGGGGATGCGGATCGAGCCGGCCCCGTCGGAGCCGATCGCCGCCGGGACGATCCCGGCCGCGACCGCCGCCGCCGCGCCGCCGCTGGAGCCGCCGGGCGTGTGGTCGAGGTTCCAGGGGTTGCGAGTGGCGCCGTGCAGGGGGCTCTCGGTGAAGTGCCAGAGTCCGACCTCGGGAGCGTGGGTCTTGCCGATCACGATCGCGCCCGCCTCGCGCAGCCGCCG
>Ga0070677_10000079_pt1 | contig 30894 bp, 29 predicted proteins | sample KBSM63metaG_FD_64674 | JGI IMG/M metagenome (GOLD analysis project Ga0070677, IMG submission 64674) | Miscanthus rhizosphere microbial communities from Kellogg Biological Station, Michigan, USA - KBS M6-3 metaG | ecosystem: Host-associated > Plants > Roots > Rhizosphere > Soil ... | reverse complement strand
GGTCACCATCGCCCATAGCCGGACCCGCGAGCTTCCGGCGGCGGTCCGCCGAGCCGACATCGTCGTCGCAGCAGTGGGGCAGCCGGCGATGATCGCGGGCGATTGGCTGAAGCCCGGGGCGACGGTGATCGACGTCGGCATCAACCGGATCGAGGGCGGGCTGGTCGGCGACGTCGATTTCGCCTCTGCCTCCGAGGTGGCAGGAGCGCTGACGCCGGTGCCGGGCGGGGTCGGGCCGATGACCATCGCCGTGCTTTTGCGCAACACCCTGGTCGCGGCGCATAGCCGGGCGGGCCTGCAGGCGCCGGAGGGGCTGTGACCGAGCTCTTCATCTCGGCCTTCGTCACTTTCCTGGTGGTGATCGATCCGCCCGGCTGCGCGCCGATCTTCGCCAGCGTCACCAAGGGCGCCGACGCCCGCCATCGCCGGGTGATGGCGTTCCGCTCGGTGGCGATCGCGACCGGCATTCTCCTGTTCTTCGCCCTGCTCGGCGAGGATCTGCTTCGCCATCTCGGCATCAGCCTGTCCGCCTTCCGGATCGCCGGCGGCATCCTCCTGTTCCTGATCGCCATCGACATGGTGTTCGAGAAGCGCACCGAGCGGCGCGAGAACCGCGCCGAGGAAGTCAGCGCGCGCGAGCCGGAGGACATTTCGGTCTTTCCGATGGCGATCCCGATGATCGCCGGCCCCGGCTCGATCGCCTCGATCATGCTGCTGATGGCGCGCAGCGACGGCCTCGACGAATCGCTGATCGTGCTCGGCGCGCTCGGCGCCACCCTGATCCTGACCCTGATTTGCCTCTTGCTGGCCGGGCCGCTGATGCGGCTGCTCGGCCACAAGATGGAGGCGATGATCACCCGCCTGCTTGGCGTGATCCTCGCCGCGCTTGCCGTTCAGTTCGTGATCGACGGGATCGGCCGCAGCTTCTCTATCTAGGGGTCCAGACCGGGGACCGGCAATGGTCGTGATTGCCAGCAGCTTCCTGCGGGCAACCCCTTCGGGGCGGGCGGATTTTGGCGCAGGGCCGCGTCGCTCGTCGGTCACGATGACACCGCATCGCTCCCTCCTCGCTCCTAACCCTGCGCCATGATCGAGGTGCGCAGTCCCCCGGACTGCGCAGCCCTGTCCGGGGGACAGGGCGGCCTCGATCATTCCGCTCCGTCACGGCCGTTGCCGGTCCCCGGTCTGGACCCCCACGACGCGCCACATCCGGTAGGGCGAGTCCGCGGGCAGCGGGACCGGCGCGAGCCATTGCGGCACCTTGTTCCGGATCAGCTGCATGTAGAAGCCTTGCGGCGCCTCCGACCGGTAGATGGTCGATTCCGACAGGTTCGGGCAGATCAGCACATAATCCACCCGGTAGCGCTCGACCGTCGCCCGCGCATTTTCGGGCGTGCCGCGCCAGGCGCGCATCACGTCGATGATCTGGGTGGCGTTGCGGTGATAGGGGCCGGTGATCGCATTGTGCGGAGTCACCGTGATCAGCCGCGGCCCGAGGTCGACGAAGGTCAGCACCATGCCGTGCGGCTGCCGCGCGATCGGCGCCAACGCCCTTAAGGTCGGGCAGCTGTTGTTGGCGATGTTGACCGCCTGGCGCGACTTGCTCGTCGGATTGGCGAGGAAGGAGGTGGCGCGGCCGCTGGCCAGCACCCCCGCCACCGACAGGATGACGCCCAGCAGCACGATCCGGACCAGCGGCTTTTGGAAGCCCAGCACCCATGCCCCCGCCGTCCAGACCAGAGCCGTGGCGCCGGGAATCGAGAGCAGCTGCGCGGCCGGGCCGGCGCGGGTCTGCCAGAACAGCAGGGCTGTGGAGAGCGCGCCGAGGGCCGCGAGCGCGCCCCACACCGTCAGTCGATCGCGGTCGCCGCGACTCTTCCAGAGCATCAGGGCGTAGCCGAGCAGCCCGGCGACCGGCAGCGTCAGGATCAGGGTCGCGGTCTGCGCGCCGTGCCGCCAGACCGGCATCGCCTCGCGCACTTTGGACAGCCACAGCCGGTCGAGCTCGGGCGGAGCCTGTTCCAGCCGCCCCAGGCAATTGGGCCAGACGAGGGCAAAGGCCGCGGCGAGGGCGACTCCGCCCAAAGCGGCCGCGCCGAGCCGAAGCCAAAGGCTGGCGGGGCTCAGCCAGGCCAAGGCCACGGCGATCGCGCCGGCCGCGACCATCGCCGACAGCCAGACCGGCGACAAGGCGTCGCAGACCGCGAGCTGGTTCGCGTTCGAGGCGAACAGGAGGAAGCCCAGAGCGCAGCCGCCGGCGAGCGCGGCGCCGTAAGTGGCGAGCCGCCGCGCCTCGCCGCCGTCGCGGATCCACATCAGCACGACGAAGGCGCCGGCGACCGCCAGATAGAGCAGCATCTCGAGGCCGATGGTCAGCGAGAGCGCGGTTGCCAGGCCGACCGTGGCGCCGCCGCGTGCGCGCTTCGGATCGGTGAGGCCGGCGGCCGCCCAGGCGAGCATGGCCAGCTGCCAGCCATGATGGTCGATCCTCAGAGGCTGCCACATGCCCTTGGCCGAGCCGGCGCAGGCGAGCAGGACGACGGCGATCGCGAACGCCCAGCGGCTGACCAGCCGCCGCGCCGCCACCGCAACCGCCGCCATCGCCGCGAGCATCGGCAGCAAGGGCGCGACCGCGACCGCGATCTGCTCGGCGGCGCGGCCGCCGAACAGAGGCGTGAAGAGGAGCTTCAAGCCGGCGATCGGCAGGTCGACCAGCCGCGACCAGTGGATGTTCGAGCCGGCGAGGCGGTGCTGCTCGAGATCGTACCAGCTTTGGCCTGAAAGCAGCCCGCGGACCTGCATGATCCGCATGTTGTCGTCGGTGTCGCTGAGCGCGAAGATGCGGATCAGGCCGTAGCGGTCCCAGAGCATGTAGCCGGCGATGACGAGCCAGAAGAGCAGCAGGCCCCAGCGCCAATGCCGGTCGAGCCGGTCCCCCAATCCCATTCCCCCGTTTCCCGGCTTTTCAAGCATTAGCTTGCGCATTAGTCGCTCATCCCCAAAGGGCAAGCGGGCGAGGGAAGGAGGGGCGCGCGGATCATGGACAATGCCGGCGCGCTCAAGGCCCTGCTCGGGCAGCTGATCCGCTTCGGGCTGGTCGGCGGCTTCACCACGGGCCTGTATGCGCTCGTTTATTCGCCACTCGCGAAATTCGAAATCACCTCGCCACAGGTGGCGAACATCTGCGGTTATCTGGTCGCCATGGTGACCGGCTACGTCCTCCACAGCCGCTGGAGCTTTCGCGGCCACGGCAGCCGCGACAATGTGGCGCGGACCACGAGCCGCTTCTTCCTCGTTTCGCTGGTCAGCTACGGGCTCAATGCGATGTTCATCTTCCTGCTCACCGATTCGCGCATGCTCGACGGCGACTGGTGGTGGCCTTTGCTCCCGATCGTGTTCGTGACGCCGCTGATCATTTTCGCGCTCAATCGCCGCTGGGTGTTCGGCTGATGGCCAAGAACTGATGGAACGCATCGTCTACGACCGGATGGCGGAGATCGACCAGCTGCACTGGTGGTACCGGGCGCGGCGCGAGATCCTGTCCGATCTGATCGACCGGAAGATCGAATTGCCGGCCGATGCCCGGATTCTCGAGGTCGGCTGCGGCACCGGCCACAACCTCGCAATGCTTGGGCGGTTCGGCCGGGTGGACGGCATCGAGGTCGATGGCGCCGCCCGAGCGATCGCCAGCACGCGCCTCGGCCATGCCGTCATGGACGCGCCGCTGCCGGACCTGCCCGGCGTGCCCGACCGGAGCTACGACATGATCGCGATCCTCGACGTGATCGAACATATCGACGAGGATGTGGCGGGGTTGAGCAGCCTGGCGCGCAAGCTGAAGCCCGGCGGGCGAATCCTGGTCACCGTGCCGGCCTTCCCGTTCATGTGGAGCGCGCACGACGTGGTGAACCACCACAAGCGCCGCTACACGAGACGGACGCTGAAGGCTTTGGTCCGCGACGCCGGGCTGAAGCTCGAAATGATGAGCTGGTTCAACTCCCTGCTCTTTCCGCTCGCGGCGGCTTCCCGCCTCGCCGGCCGGGTCACCGGCAAGGAGGACAGCGACGACAAGCTGCCGCCCAGGCCGGTCAACGGCCTGTTCAAGTGGATATTCGGCCTCGAACGCTATGCGCTCGGCCGCTTGCCCTTCCCGCCCGGAGTTTCCTTGGTCGCGATCGTCTCGGCGTCCTGAGCGACATGGCCGAGCTGCGGCGTTCCGGCCGAGCGGCCGGCGATGTCGGAAACGATGTAGAGCGGCCGCCGTTTCGATTCGATGTAGAGCCGCCCCAGATATTCGCCGATCATGCCGAGCACGAACATCTGCACCGCGCCGAGGATGACGACGACGAGCATCAGCGAGGTCCAGCCCTGGATGGCGCTGCCGGTGAAGAAGCCGATGCCGATATAGATGAACAGCAGCACCGAGGCGGCGACCAGCCACAGGCCGATATGGCTGGCCATGCGCAGCGGCGCGGTCGAAAAGCCGGTGACCGCGTCGAGCGCGAAACGCATCATCTTGGCGAGCGGATATTTGGTCTCGCCCGCATGACGCTCGGCCCGGTCGTAGAGAATCGGCACCTGCCGGAACCCCACCCAGGCGACCATGCCGCGGATGAAGCGCGCCTGCTCGGGCAGGCTCAGCAAGGCGTCGAGCGCGCGGCGGCTCATCAGCCGGAAGTCGCCGGTGTCGACCGGAATCTCGATGTCCGACAGCCGGGAAAGCAGCCGGTAGAAGCCCTTGGCGGTGGCTTTCTTGAAGGCGGTCTCGCCGGCGCGGTGCTTGCGGACCGCATAGACGACGTCCGCCTCGCGCGCCTCCAGCTCGGCGATCATCGCCGGCAGCAGTTCGGGCGGGTCCTGCAGATCCGCGTCGATGATCAGGATCCGCTGCCCGGCGCAGAGGTCGAGGCCGGCGGTCAGCGCGAGCTGGTGGCCGTGATTGCGCGACAGGTTGATCGCGACCAGGCGCGGATCGCCCGCCGCCAGCGCCTGCATCATCTCCCAGCTCTTGTCGCGCGAGCCGTCATTGACCAGCACGATCTCATAATCCTCGCCCGCAACCGATTTCGCGGCCGCGCTCAGCCGGGCATGAAGCTCGGCGAGGCACGCCTCCTCGTTGTAGCAGGGGACGACGATCGAAAGCGAAGGGGCGGTCATCAACGGTCCTTGGAGACGGCCGGGCTTTGGCCGACGACCCTATAGAGGACGCTGGAGCCGTCGCGCCAGACCGGTTGCAGGCCGTAGGTCAAACTGGCGTCGTAAGGCGGCGGCGAAATCAGCCAGACATAATCGAACGCATCGCGCGGAAAGAAGGCGAGCGCCTCGTTCATCGTCCGCCAGACCTCGCGCCGGCAGCGGCGGGCGGTGACGACCTGGGTGGCGTCGCGGATGAACGGAAAGCCGGGCTTGTAGCGGACGGTCAGCAATTGCGCGCCGGCCATCGTCCATTGGTCGTTGGAGAAGGCATGCTTGCGCACCACGGCCATGGCCGGGAGGTGGAGCAAGCGCGTCATCGCCCAGGGTTCGACGCATTCCCGGCCGCTGAAGCTCACCAGCCGCGCCCCGTGCGGGACGTGGTCGAGCGCCGCCAGCTCGCGGTCGTAGGAGCGGTCGTAGAGAATCATGCTCGCGGCCGAGCCGCCGGTGCGGACCAGCACGAAGCCGAGAGCGGCGATCGCGATGGCGCGCTGGAAGCCGGGCGTCGCTTGCTCGCGGAAGCGGATCGCCACCAAAGCGATGGCGAACAGGTAGGGCGCGAGGCGCATGTCGGCATAAGCCGAGCCGAACACGATTCGCGGCAGCAGCACGAAGACGACGGCCAGGAACAGGAACGAGGCGGCGAGGTTGCGCGACCAGCTCATCCTGCGGTCGACGATCGACCAGAGCAGCGTCAGCACGCACAGGGCGAGGGCGCCGACGTCGAACCATTGCCAGCGGTCGCGAAGCGCCATCACCAGCCAGTCCCACTTCCGCTCCCAGTTGAAATAGTCGACGGTGACGCCGGCGGCGTTGCTTCGCCACATCAGCATCAGCGCCACCGGCGGCACCAGCGCCAGGCAGTGGATTCCGGCCCGGAAACCGGCGGCGATGAAGTTGCGGCCATTGTCGTGCTGGCGGACCAACTCGGCCGAGAAAGCGAGCACGCCGAGCGTGCCCCAGCCGAAGGCGTGGACCACCCAGATCACCACCGAGATCGGCATGAACAGAGCGGCGCGCATGCGCAGATGGCCGAGCCGGGCCAGCCGCAGCCAGAAGGCGAAGGCGACCAGCGCCAGGCCCATGGCCAGCGCGAAGTTCACGAAGCCGAACAGGAACGGGTAATTGTAGGCGAAGGGGATGGCGAGCAAGGCGGTCGGCGGCACCCGGCCGTGCACCTCATAGGCGACCCAGAGCAGGCCGCCGGCGGTGAGCGCCGGAATGGTGAGCACCACCAGCTTCACCGACGTCTCGAGACCGAACAGAGGCTCGAGCACGACGACCAGCAGGTCGATGCCGAGATTGCCGATCAGCTGCCAGTGGAAGCCGTAATATTGCTGAAGGTCGGGCGAGGTGGCGAGATCGAGCTGCACCCGGTAGCGGCCCATATGGCCCGGGAGGTCGAGCAAAGGCGGCACGTCCGGCCAGAGCAAGGGCAGGACCGAGAGCAGGATCATCGCCAGCACGAAGTCGCGCCGCTCCCAGAAAGCGCGCGGGGCCGGGCCCGAAGAGAAGGATACGGAGGGATGCATGGCTCGAACCGCGCTTGCTCCCGCCAATCGCGGCAAACATCAACAGGAAAACGCCTGCCGGGCGGGACAGCACCGCCACGGTCAGGCGATTGCCGGAGCGGCTGCCTTTGCTCTTGCGGGGCGCTCCAGCCAGCCGGCGACCCGCCCGGCGACGGCCCAGATGCCGAAGGCGAGGGCGAAGGAGACGAGGCCGTCGATCGCATAATGCCAGCCAAGGTGGATCGAGCCGAGCCAGATCACGGCCGCGTAAGCGGCCATTGCCCAGCCCAGCCGGCGGTCGATGCGGAAGGCGGCGAAGGCGAACAGAGCCGCGAGGCCATTATGGACCGAGGGCATGGCGGAGATGCCCCCGCCGACCATCAAGGTGTCGCTGCCGAAGGCGCGCAGCAGCCCTTCCTGGAATTGCAGCGCCGCGATCGGCGAGCCCAAGGCGGCCTGGTCGGCGGCGAGCCGGTCGAGCAGCGCCTGGAATTCGGACGAGGGGCCGACGAAGTGGGTGTAATAGCAGGGCCCCGCCGAGGGCAGCAGGAAAGCCAGCACGCTGCCGACGCCGATCCACATGGTGATGTAGCTCAGCAGATATTGCGTCCTGAGCCGCCAGGTCGCGCGCGGCAGCCAGGCGCAGATCATCACCCCCAGCGCCATCGGCACGAACCAGCCGTGATAGGCCTTGTCGATCAGGCCGGTCATCGCCGGTGAGGCGAACAGGCCGTGGGTCACCCGCCAGGGATCGTTGCCGAGGAAGACGATCCGGTCGAGCTCGGCGAACAAGGGATCGAAGCGGAAGCCGGCCGCGGGCAGGATCATCTGCTTGAACGCGTTGAACGAGGCCATCAGCGCGGCGAACAGCAAGGGCGGCCACAGGAGGGAGATCCACCGGTCGCGTTCCCAGCGGCCCTTCAGCCATTCCGCGACGACCGCCGCCGGGGAGACGCGCTGCCCGGCGCGCGGGCGCTTCTGCCAGAGCAGCCAGCCCAGGCCGAAGAAGGAGAGCATCAGCCAGAGGCTGAAGCTGCCCTTGAGGTAAGCCATGAACAGCCGGCCGAAGCCCGCCGGGTCGACTCGGCCGCTCAGCAGCACCAAAGCCATGTAGGAGGCGACGATGGCAAGGCCGAGCCCCGCCGCGCGCACTTCCCTCCGATCGGTCATCCCGGCCTTCCCCAAGGGCCAGCGTGGCCCGGCTTCGGCGTAGCCAATCAGGGTTAACAAAAGCTTCCCGCGCTTCCCGTGCGCGTCGGCGGCGTCCTACTCGGCCGCGAGATGCCAGGCGGGGGCCTCTTCGAGCTGCTGGAGCCGCCGCTCCTCCTCGAACATATAGTCCCAGGTCATCGGGATGGCGTCGCGGCGCTTCACATATTGCAGCTGCCAGTTGACCAGCCCGCCATGGCGGAACGCGGCTTCCGCCCCGGCCAGATAGAATTGCCACATGCGGAAGAAGCGCTCGTCGTAGAGGGCGGTGATCTCCTCCCGGTGCGCCATCGTCCGGTTGTACCATTCCTCGAGCGTGTGCGCATAATGGTAACGCATCGCCTCGACGTCGGTGACGATCAGCCGGTTCTTCTCGGCCTCGCTGACCAGCTCCGACAAAGCCGGGATATAGCCGCCCGGGAAGATATATTTCCGGGTCCATTTGTCGGTCACGCCCGGTCCGCCCATCCGGCCGCAGCAATGCGAGAACATGACGCCGTCGTCCTTCAGGAGCCGGTGCATATGGGCATAGAAGCCAGGATAATGCGGCGTGCCGAGATGCTCGATCAGGCCGACGCTGGTGATCCGGTCGAACTGTCCCTCGACGTCGCGATAGTCCTTGAGCTCGAACTTCACCCGGTCGGAAACGCCAAGCTCCTTCGCCCGCTCGTTGGAGAATTCGATCTGGTCGGGCGCCAGCGCGACGCCGAGCACGTCGACGTCGTAATGGCGGTGCAAATAGAGGGCGAGCCCGCCCCAGCCGCAGCCGATGTCGAGCACCCGCATGCCGGGCTTCAGGTTCAGCTTGGCGGCGATATGCGCCTTCTTGTCGAGCTGGGCCTGCTCGAGGCTGTTCGACGGATCCCGGTAATAAGCCATCGTATATTGCCGGTCCTCGTCGAGGAACAGCTCGTAGAGGCGGCGGGTGAGATTGTAGGTATGCTCGGCGTTGCGGCGCGAGCGCGTCTTCCAGTTGATCTGGTCGAGCTTGCCGATGGTGAAGTTGATCGACTTGCGGATCGGCCCCTTCGGCTTCAGCGCGCCCTGCTGCTCGAACGGCGCGTTGTAGCGGATCAGGAGGACCAGGTCGCGAATGTCGCTCGGGGCCTCGACGATCAGGCGGCCGTCCATATAGGCCTCGCCGGCGCCGACGCGCGGATCCTTGGCGATGTCCCAGGCGGCCTTGCGGTCGGTGAGCCGGGCGCGGACCGGACCGAGCTTGGCCTCGGGCGCGCCATAGCGATATTCCTTGCCGTCATGGTCGACGACGATCAGCTCACCTTTCCTGATGAGCTTGCGGAGCATTTTGTCGAGTAGCCACATGGGGCCGCACTTTACGGCGGTAACGACTCGGGGCAAGAGGGGAAAAACATCGATGTCAGTTGCGGAAATCATCCGGGCGCGGCGGTCGGTCAGGGCCTTTCTAGACCGGCCGGTCGACCGGGCGGCGATCGCCGAAATCCTCGAGGCGGCGCGCTTCGCGCCCTCCGGCGGCAACCTCCAGCCCTGGCATGTCGACGTGCTCGCGGGCAGCGCGCTCGCCGAGCTGAAAGAGCGGGTTCGCGCCAGCTTTGCCGTCAATCCCGCGGGCGAAGGCACCGAATTCCCGGTCTATCCGCCGGCGCTCGGCGAGCCCTGGCGCGGCCGCCGCTTCGCCTCGGGCGAGCAGCTCTACGCTGCGATCGATATCCCGCGCGAAGACCGGCCCGCGCGGCTTCGCCAGTTCGCGAGGAACTTCGCTCTGTTCGGCGCTCCGGTCGGCCTGTTCTTCTCGATCCCGCGCGCCTTCGGCCCGCCGCAATGGGTCCATCTCGGCATGTTCATGCAGAACGTCATGCTGCTCGCCGAGGATCGCGGCCTCGCCACTTGCGCGCAGGAAGCCTGGGCGCTCGCCCACAAGACGGTGGGCGAGTATCTCGGCCTGCCGGAGGACCGGCTCTTCTATTGCGGGATGGCGCTCGGCTTTGCGGACGAAAGCCATGCGATCAACGGCTGGCGCAGTGAGCGCGAGCCGCTCGGGACATTCGCGAGCTTCGCCGGCTTCTAGGCGAGCGCCGCCTGCTTTTCCTCGGCGATGCGATCGAGCTCGGCACGGCTCTTCTTCTCGGCCGCGGACTTGAGCTGGCCGCAGGCGGCCATGATGTCGCGGCCACGCGGGCGGCGGATAGGCGCGGAGATCCCTGCTTCGAAGACGATCTCGGAGAAGCGCCGGATTCGATCCTCGTCGGAGCATTCATAAGCGCTGCCCGGCCAGGGGTTGAACGGGATCAGGTTCACCTTGGCCGGCAATTTGTGCTTCCTGATCAGCCGGACCAGCTCCCGTGCATCCTCGTCGCTGTCGTTCTTGCCCTTCAGCATCACATATTCGAAGGTGATCCGCCGGGCATTGTTGGCGCCGGGATAGGCGGCGCAGGCGGCGAGCAGCGCCTCGATGCCGAATTTGCGGTTCAGGGGCACGATCTCGTCGCGCACCTCTTTCGTGACCGCGTGCAGCGAGACCGCGAGGTTGACGCCGATCTCCTCGCCGGCGCGGGCCATCATCGGCACGACGCCGGAGGTGGAGAGCGTGATCCGCCGGCGCGACAGGCCGAGGCCGTCGCCGTCCATGACGATCTTCAGCGCGTCGCGGACATTGTCGAAATTGTAGAGCGGCTCGCCCATGCCCATCAACACGATGTTGGAGAGCATCCGCCCGTCCGGCTGCGAAGGCCATTCACCCAAACTGTCCCGCGCCAGCATGACCTGGCCGACGATCTCGCCTGCCGTCAGGTTACGCACCAGGCGCATCGTCCCGGTGTGGCAGAAGCGGCAATTGAGCGTGCAGCCGACCTGGCTCGAGACGCAGAGCGTGCCCCGGTCCGCGTCGGGGATGAACACCATCTCGAAATCGTGGCCGTCGGGCGTCTTCAGCAGCCATTTGCGGGTGCCGTCGGTCGACACCTGCTCGACCACGATCTCGGGCCGGGCGATCTCGAAGCGCTCGGCGAGCCAAATGCGCTGCGGCTTGGCGACGTCGCTCATCACCTCGAAATCCGTGGCGCCGCGATTGTAGATCTGGTGCCACAGCTGCTTGGCGCGAAGCTTGGCCTGCCTCTCGTCGAGCCCGGCGGCGCTCAGCGCGGTCCGGATTTGCGCCTTGGAAAGGCCGACGAGATTGACTCGCGCGCCTTCGGCCGCGGCCTCGGGGCGCGGCACGGGAACCGGGTCGATCAGACCGGGGATGGACATCGGCGGTGTCATGAGCGGGCGATGTAGGCGCGGAACCGCGCTTTTTCTAGCGTCGGGGCGCGCAGGCGATCGCCGCCGCGTCCATCGCCGTGGCGGCGCCGCGCAGCCGGTAATGATCCCGGACCAGCGCGCCCTGCGTCGAACGGGTCTCGACGACCAGTTCGATCCCGGTCCGCATCGCCGCCTGGAGCTCGGCATCCGCGCGCGGGTCCGCCGCCCAGGCGTCGCGGCCGCCGCCGACCAACTGGAAGCTTCGCCCGTCGATTCGGGCGAGCACCGCCGAGCCTTGCCTTTTCTCCCGGCTCAGCCGCAGATGCAGCTGGCCGCCACCGCGCCCGGGCCAATGCCCCACCGAGGCAAAAGGACGCCACCCCGCCGCCGCCGGGGCATCGTCCGGCGCGGCGATGGCATAGCAACGGCCGCTGTCGCGAAACGCGCCCCATTCGCCGAACACGCCGAGCGATTGCGGCTGCGCCACGGCCGGGGCGGCAAAAACGAGAAGCGGCAGCAATATTCGTGACGCAAAAGGCACAGTTCGCTCATCGCCCCCTTTGCGCCGCATTCGCAACACAAATCGCCGCTTAGCTGCGCGCCGTGGGGCTTCGCCACACGCCGCCTGCGGGCTTCGCTCACGGGCGGTGCCGGACAAGCAGGTGGGACTGAAACGCTGATTGGAGTTAGACATGCGTAAGCTTATTTTTGCCGCCCTGTTGGCGGGCACCGCCGCGACCCCGGCTTTTGCGCAGGACGCGCCGGACCTCAGCGGCTTCCGCGTCGAGGGCATCCTTGGCTACGACCGTGCCGATATCGAGAATGAGGGCACCGACGGCGTCCTCTACGGCGTCGGCGTCGGCTACGACTTCCAGGTCGGCAACGCCGTCCTCGGCCTCGAGGCCGAAGCGGCCGATTCGACGGCCAGCGAATGCGCCCCGGTCGGCGCGTTCGCCAATGACGAGCTCTGCGTCCGCGCCGGGCGCGACCTTTATGTCGGCGGCCGCGTCGGCGCCGTGGTCGGCGGCAACACGTTGCTCTACGCCAAGGCGGGCTACACCAATGCGCGCGTTCGGGCGACCTATGACGACGGCGCGGGTGCCGGCGTGGCCGATTTCGACGCGCACGACAATCTCGACGGCGTGCGCGTCGGCGCGGGGGCGCAGTTCGGCATCGGTCCGAACACCTACATCCGCACCGAATATCGCTATTCCAACTATCAGGACGGGTTCGACCGCCACCAGGTGGTCGGCGGCTTCGGCTTCCGCTTCTGATCGTCAGCGAGCGTAGGGAAGGGCCGGGGCGGCGACGCTCCGGCCCTTTTCTTTCGCCTTCGCAACGCGTTCGTCGTGCCGGCCGGCATTTTCGTCGCCGCCGCGGCTGCGGGTCGCGCCGGGCGCCGCTTTCGTCTCACCGCTCTCGATCCGCGCCGCGTCCTGTTGTTTTGCCGCCCCGACACGGCTCGCGGCCAGCGGGTCGGGTTACCGAATTGAACAATCAGCTCGCCCCGTGCCGGGGCAAAAAATACAGGGAGATTACAATGCGTAAGCTTATCGCCGCGACCGTTCTCGCGGCTTGTTCCGTGACGCCCGCCTTCGCTCGGGATGCGAGCCAGAATTTCAACGGCCCGCACGTCGAAATCATCACCGGCTACGACAATGTCCGCGGCGGCGGCGACGGCAGCAGCGGCCTGATGTACGGCATCGGCGCCGGCTACGACTTCCGCCTCGACAATGTCGTGCTCGGCATCGAGGGCGAAGTGGCCGATTCGACGACCGGCGAGTGCAACGGCGGAGCCTGCGCCGACGCCGCCCGCGACCTCTACATCGGCGGCCGCATCGGCGCCGTGGTCGGCGACAACGTGCTCGTCTACGGCAAGGTCGGCTACAGCAACGCCCGGGTCGAGGCGACTGCCGCCAACGTCACCACCGGCACCAATCTCGACGGCCTCCGCGTCGGCGCTGGCGTCGAATGGCAGATCGACAATTCGCCGATCAGCCTGCGCGCCGAATATCGCTACACCAATTACGAGGCCGGCGTCGAACGCCACCAGGGCGTGCTCGGCCTGAGCTACCGCTTCTGATCCCCCAAGGAAGCGAAGCTCCCAACCGGGGCCGGAGCGGCGACGCTCCGGCCCTTTTTTCGCTTAGCCACTGGCGGCCTTCGCGGCGCTCGCTATAGTCCTTCGTCCGAACGGAATTACGCGGATAAGCAGGGGTTATCGATGAAGGCGACGATCGAACGGGCCACGCTCCTCAAAGGACTTGGCCACGTCCACAGCGTGGTGGAGCGCAGGAACACGATTCCGATCCTGTCGAACGTCCTGATCGAGGCGGAGGAGGAGGGCGGCATCCGCCTCATGGCCACCGATCTCGATCTGCAGATCAACGAGACGGTGGAGGCTAACGTCACCGAACCGGGCGCCACCACCGTCCCCGCCCACACCTTGTTCGACATCGTCCGCAAGCTCCCGGAAGGTAGCCAGGTCGAGCTGATCGCGGCCGAAGGTCGGATGCAGGTCAATGCCGGCCGCGCCCGCTTCACCCTGTCGACCCTGCCGCGCGACGATTTCCCGGTGATCGCCGAAGGCGACCTGCCGACCCAGTTCGAGCTGCCGGCGGCGACCCTGCGCCAGATCGTCGACAAGACGCGCTTCGCCATCTCGACCGAAGAGACCCGTTACTATCTGAACGGCATCTACCTGCACGTCTCGGACGGTGAGCCCCTGGCTGGAGGGGTGAACCAGCCGGTGCTGAAGGCGGCCGCCACCGACGGTCACCGTCTCGCCCGGGTGACGGTGGCGCGGCCCGAAGGCGCGCAGGGCATGCCCGGCGTGATCATCCCCCGCAAATGCGTGGCCGAACTTCGCAAGCTGCTCGACGAGATCGACGGCACCGTCCAGACCAGCCTTTCCGAATCGAAGATCCGCTTCGGTCTTGGCAATGCGGTGCTGACCTCGAAGCTGATCGACGGCACCTTCCCCGATTACAGCCGGGTGATCCCCACCGCCAACGACAAGCTCCTGAAGCTCGATCCGCGCAGCCTGGAGGAAGGCGTCGACCGGGTCTCCACCATCGCCAGCGAGCGCACCCGCGCCGTCAAGCTCTCGCTCGACCGCGATCGCGTCACCCTCTCGGTCACCTCGCCGGAAAACGGCACCGCCTCCGAGGAGGTGCCGGCCGATTATGGCGCCGAGGGCGTCGAGATCGGCTTCAACGCCCGCTATCTGCTCGACATCTTGGGCCAGATCGAAGGCGACGTCATGGAGGTTCACCTCGCCGACGCCGCCGCGCCGACGCTGCTGAGGGAGAATGACAAGGCGCCGGCGCTCTACGTGCTGATGCCGATGCGGGTCTGACGGAAGCCGCCCGAATCATTGACATTCCGGCCCCGGCGACCTAGGTCCGCGCCCTTTCCCGAACACCTTCATTTGAGTGGAGCTGCCGAATGGCGCGCGTAACCGTCGAAGATTGCGTCGACAAAGTCCCGAACCGGTTCGATCTGGTTTTGCTGTCCGCGCAGCGGGCGCGGCAGATTTCGGGCGGCGCCGAGCTCACCATCGACCGCGACCGGGACAAGAATCCGGTGGTGGCGCTTCGCGAGGTCGCCGAGACCACGATCAAGCCGAAGGATCTGCAGGAAAGCCTGATCGGCAGCCTGCAAAAGGTGCAGGTCGACGAGGACGACGTCGCCGACGAGGTCGGCTCGCTTTCCGCATCGGCCGAGGCGCTGCGCCTCACCGCCGCCGCGCCGCAGCGCAACAACAATGCGAACGCCGATTACGACGGCTGAGCCCAATACTATTGCTCGGCTTCTTCTTGGCGACTCCGTTCGGCTGTGTTAGGTCGAACCGGGTGAGGGGAAATTTTCGCCTGTTAAAGGGAGGCTGATGTGATCGCTAGAAGACTGACAATGATCCTGGCTGCGGCTGGTATGGCCATGGCGCCCGTGGCGGCGAACGCCGCTTCGTCGCTGAGCCTGACGCGCGCGGCGGCCCCGCTTAGCAGCTTCAGCTTCTTCCAGGACGATGACGACGACGATGGCGGCGGCTCGACCGCGGTCATTCTCGGTGTCGTGCTGATCGTTTTGATCGGTGTCGCCGCCATTTCGGGCAGCGGCAGCGAACCGTCGAACAGCCCCTGAGCCCGAATCGTTGCTCCCGGGCGCTAGGCGCTTCCGGATGACAGTTCCGCCCGGTCGATCCACTCCAGCTCATTGAGCGCGAGTGGGCGGCCGTCGGCGGCCCGCACGTCCATCGGCGCGACCGGGCGCCGGCTCTGCCGATCGACCAGCACCGGATTGCTGGGCATCCCTGAAATCCACTTTTCGCCCCACTGGCGCAGGGCGATCAGCACGGGCAGCAGCGCGCGGCCCTTGTCGGTCAGCCGATACGCGATCTTGCGGCGGTCCGCCGGATCCGGCTCGCGGCGCAGGATCTCGTGCTCGACGAGCCTCGCCAGCCGGTTCGACAGGATATTTCTCGCGATCCCGAGCGTCGACTGAAACTCCTCGAAATGGGCGAGGCCGTTGAACGTGCCGCGCAGGATCAGGAACGACCAGCGCTCGCCGACGGCCTCGAGCGCGCCGGGAAGCGCGCATTCTCCCAAAACCGCCTTGCGATGATCTGGCCGGATCATGACGGTGAGATTACGCCAATTCGGAAGAATGTCATACGCCTCGATTTCCAGTTGCGAATCGCTACTATCTTCCATATAGGTTGCTTCTCAAAACTAATCCAGGAGCAATCCGATGTTGCGCAGCGCCTTGCTTTCCCTCGCCTTTGTTTCCGCTCCCGCTTGGGCCCAGGCCCATTTCGTGGCGCAGACGGAAACCCCGCCCGCGCAGCAGCGCATTCTTGCCCGGGACAATATCTGGCGCTGCACCGACGCCCTCTGCACCTCGGCCCGGACCGCGACCCGGCCGGCGATCGTCTGCTCGACCCTGGTCCGCGCGGTCGGCGCGCTGCGCAGCTTCAGCGTGGCCGGCGAGCCGTTCAGCGCCGAGCAGCTTGCCGCCTGCAACGCCCGCAGCCGGCGCGACTAAACGCGTCCGACCAAAGATTTCCATTGCATCCTTGCCGCACCGCACCCCATTTTGGGGAGTGCTCAGGCAGTATGAACTGGTCGAGAAGGTCAAGGGCTACGACCCCGACGCCGATGAGGCGTTGATCAACCGCGCGTACGTCTTCTCGATGAAGGCGCACGGCTCGCAGACCCGCGCCTCGGGCGATCCCTATTACAGCCATCCGATCGAAGTCGCCGGCATCCTCACGGATCTGAGGCTCGACGACGAGACCATCGTCACCGCGATCCTGCACGACACGATCGAGGACACGCTCGCGACCCCGGCCGAGATCAGGAAATTGTTCGGCAAGAGCGTCGCCCGCCTGGTCGACGGGGTCACCAAGCTCTCCAAGATCGAGGCGCAGAGCGAGAATCAGCGCGCCGCCGAGAATCTGCGCAAGTTCCTGCTGGCCATGTCCGACGACATCCGCGTCCTGCTCGTGAAGCTGGCCGACCGGCTGCACAACATGCGCACGCTGCACTTCATCAAGGACGGCGAGAAGCGCCGCCGGATCGCCCGCGAGACGATGGACATCTACGCCCCCCTCGCCGAGCGGATCGGCATGTACGAGTTCATGACCGAGATGCAGACCCTCGCCTTCCGCGAGCTCGAGCCCGACGCCTACGAATCGATCACCAAACGGCTCGAGCGGCTCAACAAGGGCGGCGGCGGCGACCTCATCCAGCGCATCGGCCGCGGCATCAAGGCGCATCTCGAGGCGAACGGCATCGAGGCCGACGTCCACGGCCGCGAGAAGCATCCTTATTCGATCTGGCGCAAGATGGCCGAGCAGCATGTCAGCTTCGAGCAGCTCTCGGACGTCATGGCCTTTCGCGCCGTCGTCGATTCGGTCGAGGATTGCTATCGGACGCTGGGGTTGATCCACCAGCGCTGGCATGTCGTCCCGGGCCGGTTCAAGGACTTCATCTCGACGCCCAAGCGCAACGGCTACCGCTCGATCCACACCACGATCATCCACGACGAGCAGATGCGGATCGAGATCCAGATCCGGACCCGGGAGATGCACGCCCAGGCCGAGCACGGCCTCGCCGCCCATTGGGCCTATAAGGAGGGGACGGTCGAAGCCCATTCGGACCATCCCTGGATCAACGATTTGGTCGAGATCCTCGACCATGCCGGCAGCGCCGAGGAGCTGCTCGAGCACACCCGGATGGCGATGTACCAGGACCGGATCTTCGCCTTCACCCCCAAGGGCGAGCTGATCCAGCTGCCCAAGGGCGCGACTCCGGTCGATTTCGCTTATGCGGTGCATACCGATCTCGGCGACCAGACCGTGGGCTCGAAGATCAACGGCCGGGTGATGCCGCTGCGCACGCCGCTCAACAATGGCGACCAGGTCGAGATCCTGGTCTCCAAGGCGCAGCACCCGCAGCCGGCCTGGCTCAGCTACGTCGTCACCGGCAAGGCGCGCGCCAAGATCCGCCGCTGGGTGAAATCGAAGGAGCGCGAGGAGACGGTGTCGCTCGGGCGAAAGATTTTCGATGAGATCGTTGCGCGCCTGCCGGCTAAGATCGGCTGGGAGGCGATCGCCGAGGCCCTGCGCCGGCTCCATCTGCCCAATGACGAGGCACTGATGGAGGCGATCGCGCTGAAGCGCGTCGACGACGTCTCGGTCATGGAAGCGTTGATGCCGGGCTCGGCGACCAGGGACGGGATCAAGCCGCCGCCGCAGCGCACCGCCATCTCGATCAAGGGGCTGACTCCCGGCGTCGCCTTCCAGCTCGCCGAATGCTGTCACCCGATCCCCGGCGACCGGATCGTCGGGCTGCGGCGCGAGGGCGAGGGCATCGAGGTCCACGTCATCGGCTGCGACAGCCTCGCCGACGGCGTCGACGCCGACTGGGTCGACCTCGCCTGGGGCGACCAGTCGGACGGCGGCGCCGCGCGGCTGTCGGTGGTGATCAAGAACGAGCCGGGCTCGCTCGCCATCGTCGCCGGCATTCTCGGCAGCCACGGCGCCAACATCGTCTCGATGGACCAGACCTCGCGCGACGGCAGCTTCCACACCTTCCAGTTCGACCTGGAGGTGCACGACGTCCAGCATTTGATGCGCATCCTCGCCGCGCTCAGGGCTACGGACGTGGTCTCGACGGCGGAGCGGTTGTGAGTTCGCTGCGTCATCCTGACGAAAGTCAGGACCCATGAACACGGATTGCGAGAGCTGGACGCATCGTGTTCATGGGTTCCGAATCGAGTTCGGGATGACGTGGAGTAAAGGCAAAACGCCGTCGCCCCACGGCAGCTCGCCGGCGGCGATAAGCAGGCTGATGCAGGCGGCGGCGAACCAGGTGCCCAACGCCCATCTCCGGAAGCTCGACCCGGCCAATGCCAGGCAGAATATGAACAGCAGGGGCAGGATGTTGTGCTCGGAAAAGACGTAATCCCACGGCGGAAAAGGGTCTGGACTTTTCAGGAGCTCGCAGGCCCCGGAGCCTGCCAGCATCCCGACGGCAAGCCAGGCGGCTCCGCGCCATTCCCGCGAAGAGCCGCTCAGCGGCTTGGCGTGCCGCCCCATCTGTTGCCGCTCATCCATAGATGAGTCTCCTGGAGTCGCGTCCAGCGTGTACGCGCGGTGGCAACGCTGCGACAATCACTTGATTTTGGAACAGACAGCGAACATATGTCTTGGTCTTGGGACTCGCTCGCTGGAGTTCGGCGCATGAACAGCCACCCGATTCGATCGACCGACGTTTCCGGTGAAGCAGTCGCGTCCCCTTCCAAGGGACAACACCTCCTGCGCGGGCTCCCTCCGCCGATTGTTCCCGAATTCACCCCCGTCCCGCTTCGCTACCGCAAGGACGGCTGGACGCCCGAGCGCCAGCGCCTTTATGTCGCGGCGCTCGCCGCGACCGGTCATTTCGGCAAGGCCGCCCGCGCCGTCGGGATGACCGAGCAGAGCGCGGGCAAGCTGCGCCGCCGCCCCGGCGCCGCCTCGTTCGATGCAGCCTGCATCGCCGCCTATCGTGGCGCGCGCCGCCGCCGGCTGTGGGCGCGGTTCGCCGCGGCCAGTCCCCGGCAGGCCGAAAGGTTCAGAACTTTCTTCCCCTTGGGAAGCGGAAACTTATGAAGCCTTTGAAACTTCCGCGGAAACTTCCGCCTCTGCCGCGCCGGTCGAAGGCGCGCCTGCCGCCGCCGGTCCTAGGCCGGCTCGATCCGGAAGATCTCGCCGTCGAAATCGACGATGTAGAGGTTGCCCGCCTGGTCGACGCCGAAGCTCGAGACATTGTCGATCGCGCCGAGATTGGGCGTGAAATCGGCGCGGCGCAGGATGAACTGGCTGCTCGGAATGGTGGTGCCGAGCGCGACCCGGGCGATCGGGATCGACCAGAGGTTGCCGGTGGTGAAATCGCCGAACACATATTGGCCGCGCAGCGCCTCGACCGGGCCGCGATAGACGTAGCCGCCGGTCACCGAATTGCCCTCGCGCGGCCCGGCGCCGTGCAGATATTCGGCCACCGGCGCGACCATTCCGGGCACCGGCGCGCCGTTGAAGATCGCCGTGCCCTCGAACACCCGCCAGCCGAAATTGGCGCCGCCGTCGCCGGGCCGCATCAGGTCGATCTCCTCGCGCGCGGCTTGGCCGACGTCGCCGATCCAGAGGTTCTGGGTCGCGGGATCGAAGCTGTTGCGGAACGGATTCCTCAGGCCCAGCGCCCAGATTTCGGGGCGTCCGTTGGCGCCCGAGGCGAACGGATTGCTCGGCGGGACGCTATAGTCGCGCAGCGTGTCGAGCGGGAAATCGTCGCCGCGCACGTCGATCCTGAGCAGCTTGCCGAGCAGGACGAAGCTGTTCTGCGCGTTGTTGCTCGGGTCGCCGGCGTCGCCGCCGTCGCCGACCGCCAGATAGAGCATCCCGTCCGGCCCGAAGTCGATCCACCCGCCATTATGGTTGCTGAGCGGGTGACTGATGGTGAGCAGGGTGTCGCCGGTGGCGGGATCGGCCTGGTTCCGGTTGGCCGGCAGGGTCTGGTAGCGCCGCAGCTGGATTTGGCCGCCGGGCGCGGTCAGGTAGACGTAGAAAGTGCCGGTGGCGATGAAATCGGGCGCGGGCGCGAAGCCGAGCAGGCCGCGCTCGCCGTCGATCGAGAGCTGGCCGGTGAGATCGAGGAACGGCGTCGCCGCGATCGCGCCGGTGGCGGGGTTGAGGATCCGGATCCGGCCGTCCTTCTCGACCACGAACACCCGGCCCGACCCGTCGGGCACGCCGGTCGCGTAGAGCGGCTGGTTGAAGCCGGTACCGACGCGGGCGACCCGGAACGCGTCGGGGCCTGCATTGGTGACGGTGATGGCGAGGTCGAGGGTGGCGCTGGTCTGGCCGTCGCTGACCGCGATCTGGACCAGATAGACGTTGTTCTGGTCGGCATCGGCCGGGACTTCGAAATCGGGGTTCTGGGCGAAGGAAAGCGCGCCGGCGGCGGTGATCGCGAAATCGGTGCGGTCGGCGCCGCCGGACAGCGAGAAGGTGAGGGCATCGCCGTCCGGATCGGTGGCGGTCGCCTGGTAGACGGCGCCCGCGCTGTTCTCCTGGACGGTCGCGGTGGCCGGCGAGGTGATCGCCGGCGGCCGGTTGCCCGGCGTCGGCATGCCGCCGCCCCCATTCCCGCCGCCGCAGGCCGCGAGCAGCAGGACCGGAAGGCCCCACAGCCGGCGAAGGAAAGGCGGACCCCGCTTCATGCCTCTACCTTGTTCAATACGCGCGTTACCGATCGTTTAACAGGCGAAACGCTCATTTGCCGTCGCGGTTGCACATGATAGACGCGCGGCATGACCAAATCCGACGCCATGACCTACGGCCATTATCTGACGCTGGGCCCTTTGCTTTCCGCCCAGCATCCGATCTCCGACCATCATGACGAGCTGCTGTTCATCATCATCCACCAGGCCAAGGAGCTGTGGCTGAAGCAGATCGTCCATGAGATGAAGCTCGCCCTCGCTTTGGTTCGCGCCGACAAGCTGATCGAGGTCCACAAGAATCTGTCGCGCGTGTCGCGCATCCAGGCGGTGATGACGCACAGCTGGGACATATTGGCGACGCTCACGCCCACCGATTATCTCACCTTCCGGGGCGTGCTCGGCACCTCGAGCGGCTTTCAGTCCGCCCAGTTCCGCCAGTTCGAATTCCTGCTGGGCCTCAAGGACGGCGCCCATCTCAAATATCAGGAGGAAGGATCCGAGCAGCATCGGGCGCTGGCTGAGGCGCTCGCCCGGCCGAGCCTCTGGGACGAGGCGAATGCCGCGCTGGCCCGCGCGGGCTTCGCGCTGCCCGCGGACGTGCTCGAGCGGGACTGGAGCCAACCCTACCGGTTGAACGAAGCGGTCGAGGACGCCTGGGCGGAGGTCTATCGCGACACCGACAAATATTGGCCCTTCTATCAGCTGGCCGAGAAGCTGGTGGATGTCGACGACTCGATGGCGAGCTGGCGGCACAAGCATGTGGTGACGGTCGAGCGGGTGATCGGCCTCAAGCGAGGCACCGGCGGCACCGCCGGGGTGCCCTATCTCCAGTCCACCTTGAGCAAGCGCGCCTTTCCCGAGCTCTGGACGCTGAGGACCAAGCTCTAGGCCGAGCGGGCGACCAGGGCGTCGACGCCGCCGGAGAGCGTGCCGCTCCCAATCACCGACCAGACCGAGCCGGCGACCAGCGCCTCGCCGTCGATCGCCCCGGCCGAGCGAAGCGGCACGACCAGGGCGCCGTCGCTCAGCCCGCCGGGCGCGGTAAGCCGTTCGAGAGTGAAGACCGGCTCGGAAGGCGGCGACCATGGGCCGGGCTTCGCCACTGCCACCGCGTCGTCCAGATGGAGCTCGCGCGGACGGCCGTAATCGTAGAGTCGATAGGTGACATCGACATTCTGCTGGACCTCGACCAGCGCAATGCCGGCGCCGATCGCATGGATGGTGCCGGCGGGCGAATAGAGGAGGTCGCCCTTCGCCACCGGCCGCCAGTCGAGCAAGCCTTCGATGCTGCCGTCGAGCGCGGCTTGGCGGAGCGCCTCGCGCGAAATCGCGCGGGTCAGACCGAGCCCGATCACGGCGCCCGGCTCGGCGTCGATCACAAACCAGGCCTCGTCCTTGCCGCGTGGATAGCCTTGGGCGCGCGCGGCCGCGTCGTCCGGGTGGACCTGGATCGACAGGCGCTCGGAGGTGAACAGATATTTGACGAGCAGCTCGGCATCGCCCGGCGGCTCGAACCAGATCTCGCCGATCGGCTCGTCACCCGGAGGCTGCGGAAAGCCCGGTGGCAGGTGACGCCGGCCCCACACCCGTTCGACGGGTCTTGCGCGAAGACGACGGGCGGCCATGGCCTCTCCGCTCTAATTGTCCCGGCCGCCGCCGACAAGGCGCGCGGCGCGCAGTTGACCCGGGCCGGTTTCTTGTCGACATCCGAATCCTGGAAGGAGCGCAACCTTGCCCGTTCGGACCGTTCATCTCGTCGCCGCCGCGCGGCCCAATTTCATGAAGGTGGCGCCGCTGTGGCACGCGCTGAAGGCCAGCGGCGACTATGCGCCCGTCCTGGTCCATACCGGCCAGCATTATGATTCGAACATGTCGGCCGCCGTTCTCGCCGACCTGGGCCTGCCCGATCCCGATTTCCACCTCGGTGTCGGCTCCGGCAGCCATGCCGAGCAGACCGGGCGGGTGATGATCGCCTATGGCGAGGTGGCCGCGGCGAACCGGCCGGACTGGCTGGTGGTGGTCGGCGACGTCAATTCGACCGTGGCCTGCGCCTTGGTCGGCACCAAGCTGGGCATCCGCACCGTCCATCTTGAAGCCGGCCTCAGGTCGCGTGACCGGCGCATGCCGGAGGAGCTGAACCGTCTCGCCACCGACGCGCTCTGCGACGTGCTCTGGACGCCGTCGCCGGACGCCGACCGCAACCTGTTCGCCGAAGGCATTCCGGCGACAAGGATCAGGCGGGTCGGCAACATCATGCTCGACAGCTTCGAGATGAGCCGGCCGGCGATCGAAGACGCGGCCCTGCCGGGCGAGCTGGGGCTGGGGCGCGGGAATTACGCGGTGGTGACGCTGCACCGCCCCTCGAACGTCGACGATCCCGCGCAGCTTCGCCGGCTGGCCGAGGCGCTGGTGGAGGTGCAGGCGAGCATGCCCGTCGCTTTTCCCGTACACCCGCGGACGGCCGAGCGCCTGCAGGCTGCCGGGCTGGACGGCATGCTCTCGGCGGCCGGCGTACGCCTGATCGAGCCGGTGCCCTATATCCGCTTCATGAGCCTGGTGCTCGGCGCCGGCGCGGTGATCACCGATTCGGGCGGCCTGCAGGAAGAGACGACCTATCTCGGCATCCCCTGCTTCACCCTGCGCGAGAATACCGAGCGGCCGATCACCGTCGATGAGGGCACCAACGTCCTCGCCACGCCGGACACGCTCCCGGCCCTCCTCGCCACCGCGCTGGGCAAGGGTCGCGCCCCGCCCCGCCGCCCCGAATATTGGGACGGGCGGACGGCGGAACGCTGCCTTGCCGATCTCCGGGCGCGCGATGGCGGCTGAACGCGTCCGGATCCTGTATGACGGAACGCCCGACACCGGAGCGCTCAAGGGCCGGCTGCAGCGTGGCGAATGTCCGCTGATCGAGATCGAGAAAGATGGGAAGATTGTCGCCGCCTCCTACGCGGCGATCGGCGGCAGCGGCCGATTGCGGGACCAGATGAAACTGATTTCGGCGCGCGCCGAAGCGCTGCTCCGGCGGGCCGCCGATGGCATCGCCGCGCCGATGCCGCCAAGGCCGGCGCGGGCCCCGGCGAGGTTCAGCCCCCTCCTCGAAGCAAGGCGTTCCGCGCGGCGGCTCGCCGGGCGGATGCTTGCGCCGTTCAGGCGCGCGGGCGTCCGCAGGCACTGGAATATCGCGTTGCGGATCGACGCCGGGCAACCCGAGCTCGCGAACTTCGATCTCACCGCCTACGCCCCGCTCCCGGTCGACCCTTCGACCTTTTACGCCGATCCCTTCGTCGCCGAGCGGGACGGCCGCTGCTATCTGTTCGCGGAAGCCTGCCCCTATGCCACCGGCAAAGGCGTGATCGTCGTCGCCGAGGTCGCGCCGGGCGGTGAGCCGGGACCATGGCGGACGGTGCTGGAGCGGCCCTGGCACCTTTCCTATCCCTATGTCTTCGCGCATGGCGGCGAGACCTGGCTGATGCCGGAAAGCAGCGCTCGGGGCCGCCTGGAGCTTTATCGGGCGGTCGAGTTCCCGGACAAGTGGGAGCTGGCGCACAGCCTGTTCGAGGGCGTCCCCATCGTCGACGCCACTTTGTTCGAGCATGAGGGGCGGCTCTGGCTGCTCGCCGGCGTGGCGACGCCGGGCGGCTCCGACTGGGACGAGCTGTTCGCCTGGCACGCACCGTCGCTCGCCGGGCCGTGGACGGCGCACGCACTCAATCCGATCAAATCCGATTGCCGGAGCGCCCGGCCGGGCGGACGTCCGCTCAACCTTGGCGGCCGACTTATCCGGCCCGCCCAAAGCTGCGAGAAATTCTACGGCGAGGCTCTGGTCTGGCTTGAGGTCAGGACGCTGACCCCCGACGCCTTCGAAGAGGCCGAGATCGCCGAATGGCGCGCGGCCGGGCCGGGCCGGTCGGGCCCGCACGCGGCCGACCTCGCGGCGCGCTGCCGCGCGATCGACTATCGGCTGGAGCTGCCCGCCGCTTAGTTTTGCGAGGGGAAGATGCCCTGCAGCGCAATGATGAAGTTGAGCGTCAGATAGGGCATCATGTTGTTGTGCGGCTGGCTGCCGCCCACGTTCGACACCGCCCCGGCGTTGAGCGTCACCAAGCTGCTCGGGTTGGCGTAAACGTTGCCCGCCACCTTGTTGCCGCCCTGGAGCGATACCTGGGCCCCGGCGTAGAGCTTGCCGGTCGGGTCCTGCGGTCCGAAATCCGCGTCGACAATGTCGGTGCGCCCCATCAGCTGGTGGGTGTGGGTCGGCAGCTGTTGGATGTTGATCGTGACCGAGGTCGAGCCGGCGGCCTCGCCGAGATCATGCGCGCCGCCGAAATGGATCGGAATGCGCCCGCGCAGGTTCGGCAGGGCGAAATTGGTCTGGCCGTTGCCGCCATAGGTGGTCCCGAGCAGCGCGAACAGAGGCTGGTTCTGGTTGATCGGCAGCAACTGCCCGTTGCACAGCGCCCAGCCCTTCGGCGGGAAATTGAAGGAGACGACTTTGATCTCGGAGAGGAAGGGTTCTGACATCGTTTCGGTTCCTTCAATCGGTCTGGCTCGTGGCTCCTCGGCGCCGGTTTACGGCCGCTGCGGGAAGATGCCCTGGAGGGCGATGCAGAAATTCAGCGTCAGATAGGGCTGCATATTGTTGTGCGGCAGGCCGCCGCCCGCCAGGCTGAGCGCCTGGGGAGCCATCGCCGCATTGGCAGGCGTCGTGGCGCTATAGGCGCCGATCACGCCGGCCGACGTGCCCGCGTCCCAGAGACCCTTTGCCGGATATTGATTGGTGGGGGTGGCCGTGGTCGCGTCGGCGTCGGAGGCGCTGAGCGTGTGGGTATGGAACGGAATTTCCGAAACGAGCAGCGTGATGCTTTCCACGCCCGACATCTCGCCGAGGAAGCGTTCGCTCAGCCCCTGGCCCTGGCCGGTTTGCATCGGCGCGTTGTCCTGCATGTCGGGCAGGGCGAAGGTCGACTTGCCGTCGCCGCCATAATAGGTGCCGAGCAGGGCGAACAGCGCCGTGTTCTGCGAGATCGGCATGAGCTGGCCGTTGCAGAACGCCCAGCCGGTCGGCGGGAAGTTGAAGGGGAAGATGCGGATCTCGGCGAGGAACTGGTCGGACATGTCGGTCTCCGAAGAATGGGTCTCGATGAGCGTCGATCGCCGGCTTCAGGTTTGGCTCGGGAACACCCCGAACAGCGAAATGATGAAGTTGATGACGAGGAAGGGTTGCGTGTTTTCGTGCGGTTGGCTGCCGCCGGCGGGCTGGATCGCCCCGCTGTTCATCGCCGCGACGCTGTCGGAACCGTAGAAGAGGAGGTTCGGCTGCGAACTGACCGCCTGGGCGAGGACCTTGCCGGTCGGGAGCTGGTCGGTGCCCGCCGCGTTGGCCGCCACTTCGGGATGGCTGTGAGACGGGATCTGCTGAGTGGTCAGCGTCTCCTGCTCGGTCCCGGCCGCCTCGCCGAGCTGGTAGGTGGTGCCGTCCGGCCCGGTGCCCATGTGGAGCGGGACGCGGCTGGCCAGATTGGGCAGGTTGAAGGTTTCCTGCCCGTCGCCGCCGTAGGTGGTGCCGATCAGGGTGAAGAGGACGTCGTTCTCCGAGATCGGCAGCGTCTGCCCCTCGCAGAACATCCAGCCGACGGGCGCGAAATTGCCCGCGAACATGCGAATCTCGCCGACATAAGGCTGTCCCATCCGGATCCTCCCCTTACAATTCAGTGTGCGCGACTATGGCGAAGCCCGAACTGTCCCCCGCCGGATTCGAATGCAATGTGTCCGCGATTCACCCCGCTGTCAAATGCCCGATTGCAGGTTTCGCTTAACGAAGAACGACTTATGGCAATTACCCGAAACCGAACAATTGCTGCGATTTCAAGGGTGAGACCGCGGCGTTTCGTGCTCGGGACAGGTTCGTTACTTGGTCGTACCCGTTGCTTCGCCGCACGGGTTTTCCCCGATTGCCGGCAGGCGCTCAAGCCGTCCAACAAGCGCGCTCGCGCCGCGGACCGTTGCCTGTCGGAACCCTCGGGTGGGTTCGCCGGCCGAAAGGTTATCGTATCATTACTGTTGGATGGCGATGATTTAGTGACCGGGCGCGCGCATCTTTGCTGGCGGTGCCGGTTCGATTGTGCCATTGTAACGCCGTAAATCGCTGGCTCCTCGACCGAAACCGGGCGGCCGGCATCATGCAAGGGTGGGGATTATCATGCCGATCTCGTCGCGCGGCTTCCGCAACGTAAGCAAAATCAATTCTTCCCTCGAAGAGAATGGCGCGGACCAGCGGCCGTTCGACATGCCGGGCGGCCTCGACGACTCCCGCGCCGGTCTCGACTTCAGCCTGCGCGGCGGCGACGGTCCGGCCGGCGCCGTGGTCGGCAACCTGACGCCCGACGTCGGCGGCGGCGCGGGCGGCGGCGACGCCATCGGGCAGATCCCCACCGGCCCCGGGCCGTCGGGCGTCGCGACGAGCCTTCTGCCCGCAACCCCCAATGCCGGCGTGGCGATCATCGGCTACAATACCGGCCAGGATAACGAGTCGCCGGCGCAGATAGCGACGCTGGACAAGATCCACTTCGTCCTGCTCGGCCCGGTCGGCAGCGGCACCACGATCTTCATCACCGACCGCGCCTGGGTGCCCACGCCCGGCAGCACCGCGCTCAACGCCGGCACCTTCACGAATGCCGGCGGCGACGGCACGCTCACCTGGACCGCCGGGGCGGACCTCCCCGCCGGCACCGTCGTCAGCGCCAGGATCACGGGCGGCAACGTCATCTTCACCGTCAACGGGGTCGATACGGCGCCGGTTTCGGCCGGCGGCTTCGACATCGATCATGCGGCCGGTGACACCATCTACATGTACCAGGGCGCGATCAACGCGCCGACCAGCTTCCTCTTCGCGGGCGAGTTCGCCGACGGCAACACCACCTTCAACGGTAGCCTCGTCAATACCGGCCTGACCGCCGGCCTCAACGCGATCGCGATCGCCGGGGACAGCGGCGCCTATAACGGCCCGACCACCCACGCCGAGAACTTCCTGTGGAATGGCGCCGGATCGACGATCCTCAACGCCATCGCCGATTCGACCAACTGGGTCATCGACGATTCGACGGGCGACAATGCCCGCGAGCAGGAGGTTCAGAACGGCCCCTGGTTCCGTCATGCCGACGTCGAATTCTGGGGCACGATGGGCGCGGGCGGCCTCGCCAACACGCTGCGCGACACGACCTTCGCCAGCGGCAACGACGATTTCAATCACACCCGCCAATATGACGGCGTCGTCGCCGGCGTGCAGGTCTTCTGGTTCGCCAAGGACATGGTGTTCGACACCGTCGACGGAAAGTTCTTCGTCGTCGACAGCACCAACGACCACAACCGGATCCTGCAGGGCAACATTTCCGACCTGATCGCCAATCCGACCAGCGTGCCGAGCCTGACCGTGCTCGTCGAGGACCTGGGGAGCACGCTCCAGGACAATTACTTCGCGATGGACGTCGATACCACCAACAACATCGTCTACTTCGTGCACGGCAGCCAGGTCGAAAAGGTCGTTTACGACACGGCGAACCAGACGCCGACCGTCCTGTTCCGGATGAACGTCGACGCTGCGGGCTCGCCGTCCGGAGTCGGCAATCCGGCGGGCAGCACGAACAATTTCATCAACGACATGGTGATCAACTTCACGACGGGGCGGATCTACCTGTCGAGCACGCGCGTCGTTTCGGGCGCCAGCGACCAGGTTTCGAAGAACTTCATCTACGAGCTGAGCGGCCTGACCACCGGCTCCGGCACCGACGCCTTCCAGTTCAACGCCAGCAATACCGGCACCGCCCACCTGCTGCCCTTCCTGCAGAACGACGAGGCCTACAATCCGGGCGGCTCCAACGCCAACAGCCCGTCGACCGCCGCCAACCAGGCTTACTTCCTGGCGCAGGAATTCGGCTCGCTCGACGGCCTCGCCATCGATCCGATCACCAACACCCTCTATTTCTCGACCGGGGAAATCCTGTTCGACCACGATTTGAACAGCGGCACGCCGGTTCAATATATCGGCGGCATCATCGGCTCCTACGCGCTGACCGGCAATCCGACCGGCATCCATAACATCATCTATCAGCAGACCGCCCAGTTCGGCGGCGCCATCCCCGGCCTGATGGGCGATCTCGAGATCGACGTCCCCAACGGCCATCTCTACGTGCTCGATTATGCCGGCATCAACGGCGTCAACGACGACAATCACTGGTTCCGGGTGAATACGGGGGCGGCGAACACGCCGATCCAGTTCACCCAGACGATCGGCGACCCGGACGGCGCCGCCACCGTCGGCCTCACCCTCAACCACGCGCCGACACTGAGCGGCAGCGGGCTTGCCGCGGCGGTGACCGAGGCGAGCAATGCCCCGTCCTCGGGCGAAACCACCAAGCCGCTGCTGTTCAACGGCGTCACCATCGCCGACGTCGACACCTCGACCAGCGACGAGATCACCGGCGCCGTGATCCGCATCTCCAATAATTTCCAGTCGGGCGCGACCCACCAGGATTTCCTGCGGATCAACAACAACCTCAGCGGCACGATCGCCGGTTCGGGGATCGCCTACACCTACAGCCAGGCGACCGGCGCGATGGTGCTGACCGGCGCCGCCACTGTCGCCGAGTACAAGGCGGCGATCGAGCTGGTCACCTTCTCGACCAGCGGCGACGACGTCACCGCCTATGGCGCCGCCACCACCCGTCAGATCGCCGTGTCGGTCAGCGACGGCCTGACGATGAGCGACGAGATCTTCAACACCGTCACCGTCACCGGGATCAACGACGCGCCGGTCAACGCCGTCGGCGCGGCGATGAACTTCACCGAGGACACGACCGGCAACGTCGGCGCCGCCGGCGCTCCGCCGACCCCGGTCAGCAATGCCGTCACCGGTATCTCGGTGTCCGACGTCGACGCCAATCCGGCCACCCAGGACATCACCGTCACCCTTTCGGTGGGCGTGGGCACGCTCAGCATCCGCACCGACGTGGTCGGCGGCATCGCGCCGGCCGACGTGATCAGCGGCAACGGCACCGGCACGATCGTGATCACCGCCACCCAGAACCAGATCAACACCACGCTGGCCGCGATGAGCCCGGCCTTCGTCGGACCGCCGGCCCAGGCGGCCGCGCCGAACGGCCTGATCTACACCCCGCCGGCCAATTATAACGGCGCCACCAACCTCACCGTCACCACCAACGACAACGGCCTCAACGGCAACGATCCGGGCCTGACCGGCACCGGCACGTCGGAGCAGGACCAGGACGTCAAGGTGATCAACATCGCCGACGTCAACGACGCCCCGACCGTCGGCGGCGACGGCACCGAGGATTCGCCGACCATCCTCGAGGACACGCCGTTCAATCAGGCGACCCCGCCGGTCGCGCCCACCGTGCAGACCCTGTTCGGCGGCCAGTTCGCCGATGCGGTCGACATCCAGGTGAACGGCGGCAATCCGACCGGCTCGGTCGGCGACACCTTCGCCGGCATCGCCATCGTCGCCGACGGCTCGGCCCCGGCCACCGGCCAGTGGGAATATTGGAACGGCACCGCCTGGACCGACATCGGCGCGGCCTCGCAGGCCGCCGCCCGGACCTTCTCGGCCAACACCCAGATCCGGTTCAACCCGGCGCTCAACTATAACGGCGCCGCGCCGACGCTGACCGTCCACCTGATCGAGACCGGCGGGCCGGCGATCACCAACAACGGCACCGTCAATTTGAGCCCGGCCGGCACCGCCACCGGCGGCACCACCGTCTATTCGGCGGGCACCGTCGTGCTCAGCCAGGCGATCACCGCCGTCAACGACGCGCCGGTCAACGTCGTCGGCGGTACGCTGACCGTCGCCGAGGACAGCGGCGCGACCAACGTCACCGGCATCTCGATCAGCGACGTCGACGCCAATCCGGCGACCGATCTCGTCACCATCACGCTCGACGTCGATCACGGCACGCTCGCCATCCTGACCAACGTCGCGGGC